>SDBT01007863.1_pt1 | contig 17496 bp, 18 predicted proteins | sample 2277101 | NCBI WGS metagenome assembly SDBT01 (sample SAMN10404973, study PRJNA504765) | marine sediment metagenome | isolation source: marine sediment core GS10_PC15, 103 cmbsf | place: Arctic Ocean: Southern Knipovich Ridge | collected 2010 | reverse complement strand
CGACCAGTTCCACCGCGGCAGGGCGCCCGCGCCCAGGCGCCTGAGGCGCCGGTTGGCCATCGTCTTCCAGGAACCCTACCTGTTCAGGCGCAGCGTGCGGGCCAACCTCGAGTACGGTCTGAAACTCCGCGGAGTGGCACGGACCGAGCGGGCCCGGCGAGCGGACGAGGTGCTCGCCCGCCTCGGGATCGGCCAGATGGCCCAGCGAAAGGCGAACGAGCTGTCCGGCGGAGAGCGCAAGCTGGTGGCCCTGGGCCGCGCCCTGGTGCTCAGGCCACGCGCGCTCCTGCTGGACGAGGTGACCGCCAGCCTGGACGACCAGGCCAGGGAAACGGTGCTGGATCTGCTCGAGTCCGTCGTGGCCGAGCAGGGCACCAGCGTGCTCATGGCTACCCACGTCGAGGGCCTGGCCGAACGCCTCCAGGCCTTCTCGTTCACCCTCCGCTCAGGCCGCCTCGACTAGGGATGGTTCAGGAAGCCATCTCGACCCGGTTTCTCCCGCCGTTCTTGGCCCGGTAGAGGGCCTCGTCGGCGCGCCGGATGAGACCGTCCTCTCTCGCAGCCACCTCCGGAAACTGATTGTACGGATTGACGATTGTTTGCCGGCGGGCCTAGAATGGACCCGTTGGCTGGCAACATACGATCCGGCTGCCGAATCAGCCGGACAGGTGGGTGTTCGATGCGATCGGGAAAGTCAATGTCTACCTGGTTGGCGATGGCCATGACCTCAGTCTTGCTTGCCGGCTGCAGCTCCAGCACGTCCGGTACGGGCGACGGCGGAAACGGCGACGGGTACATCGCCTGCCAGAACGAGGCCGACTGCCCCGAAGGGCAGTTCTGCTCCGGCGGCCGGTGCGTCGAGTGCCGTATTACGAGCGACTGCCCGGCCGACGAGGTCTGCATGGAAGGCGAGTGCCTGACCCGTTGCCCGGAGGCCGATCGCTGTGAAAGGGGCGGCGATTGTTGCCCGGGATACTGGGAGTGCGTCGATCGGGTATGCCGACGGCCGTGCGAAGGAACCCGCTGCGGGCACCACGACGAGCACTGCTGCACGGACGACCAGGTGTGCGAAGACGCGCGTTGCCTGATCGACTGCGGCGGGCTCTATCGCTGCGGGCTGGCGCTGGACGTCTGCTGCCGGGTGGGGGAGATCTGCTACGGCTCGCAGTGCACCGGTCTCATGGGCCAGTGCGTACTCCAGAGCGACTGCCCCGAGGGATACATCTGCGAGCGAGACCTGGGCGTCTGCATCGAGGAGGCGGTGGTGGGCGACTGCGAGTACCACCCGCCGGTGGGGCAGTTCAACCCGGAAATCGATTGCCGCTGGACGCCGACCGACGGGGTGGACCCGAACCGGCAGGACGTGGTGATGGCACCGGTGGCGGCCAACCTGACCGACGACAACGGGGACGGGCGGACCGATACGTTCGACACACCGGATATCGCATTCGCGAGCTACGACCGACCCGGGGACGGCTGCTGCAACCGGGACGGGACGCTGCGGATCGTAAGCGGGCGCTGCAACCCGGACGGCAGCATGCAGACCATCGCGTCGATCAACGATCCGCCGCTGGACAACTCGGGGGGCCTGGCCGTCGGCGATCTGGACGGGGACGGAGTGCCGGAAATCGTCGGTATGCTGAACAACAACAGGAGCCCGCAGGGCACGGTGGCGTTCCGTCGGACCTCGGACGACGGCACGGCCTGGAGCGTGTACTGGATAAACAACGACTATCCGGCCTGGAACGTGCACACACGGGGTGCGACCCAACCGTCGCTGGCGGACCTGGACAAGGACGGGCATCCCGAAGTGATAGTGGGCAACGTGGTGCTCTCCGGGCTTGACGGGCACCTGGTCTGGGACGGTCTGGTGACCAGCGGGGGGACTGGCGGGATAGGCAACAACGCGTTTCTGGGTCCGGTCTCGAGCGTTGCGGACATAGACCTGGACGGCTGGCCCGAGGTGCTGGCGGGCAACACGTGCTACGCCCACGACGGGACGGTCAAGTGGACGTACACGTACACGACCAACAACTCGGCCTGCGGCGGGCAACTGCCGTGCGACGGGTACACGGCGACTGGAAACTTCGATCTGGACCCGCAAGGCGAGGTGGTGATCGTGCGGCGCGGGGAGGTGTTCGTGCTGGAGCACGACGGACAGCTCAAGGCGCGCATCCCGATCCCGACCGACGATTGCGAATACAACGAGAGCGGACCGCCGACGGTGGCGGACTTCGACAAGGATGGAATGCCCGAGATCGGCACGGCCGCGGCGGACTTCTACGTGGTGGTGGACCTGGATTGTCTGGGCAACCCGGTGCCGGCCGGTTGCCACTCGAACGGGGTGCTGTGGGCTGTGCCGAACCAGGACTGCTCGAGCCGGGTGACTGCCTCATCGGTGTTCGACTTCGACGGAGACGACAAGGCCGAGGTGATCTACGCCGATGAGACCACGTTCAGGATCCTCGACGGTCTCGACGGGACGGAGTTGTATGTGGACAGCACCCACCAGAGCCACACGCGGCTGGAGATGGCGGTGATAGCCGATGTGGACAGTGACGGGAACGCCGAGATTCTCATCGCCTCGAACCGGGACTCCAACGGCAACGGAAGTCCCGGCGTGAGGGTGTGGGGTGACAATCTGGACAACTGGGTGTTCACGCGCCGGATCTGGAACCAGCACAGCTACCACGTCAGCAACGTGAGTGAGGCGGGTGTGGTGCCGGTCTACGAGGAGCCGAACTGGCAGCAAGAGCACTTGAACAACTTCCGGCAGAACGTGCAGGGTGAGGGGCTGTTCTGGGCGCCTGATCTTGTGGTGATCAACCTTGCGGTAATGTGCGAGACGATCATTTCGATCCACCTGTCATTCGACGTGATGAACCATGGCAGCCGAATGGCGCCGAGCGGAACCGCCGTCACGATCTACGTCGACGGCGCGGCCGTCGACACGCTGCTGACCACCAAGGTATTACTGCCCGGCCAGTTCGAACACTTCATCTACGTCTGGCCGCTGCCGGCAGATCTCCAGAACACGCCGTTCGATTTGCTCGTCGCTGCCGATGACATTGGCGACGGAACCGGAGAGCACAACGAGTGCGAAGACGGCGGCGAGGACAACAACAGCGCTGAATTCAACGACATGCAATGCGGCGGTGTGGACTGAAGGCATTGGTACAGACATAGGGAAGTTGATGAAAGATCCAGATGTTCCCAAGGGTAAAAAGGTAAAAATTGCCGGCGCGATCGTCTACCGCGCCAGGGTCGAGAAGCACATCAAGAACACCTACCTCAAGCGCGTCGACGCGCCGGTCGGGGTCAAGCCTGCGCTCCGGTGCTGGATGGAGCTGTGCGAATGACCGGCGGGAAGAGGAAAGACCTACCTGCGCCGGCATCCGCGGTGGACGGCCTCTTCGACCGCGTGGTCGCGATCCTCGATCGGGCCCGCGACCGGGTCGTGCGCTCGGTCAACAGCGAGATGGTGATCGCCTACTGGCACATCGGCCGGGAGATCGTCGAGCACCTGCAGGCCGGGGAAGAGCGGGCGGCGTACGGCCGGCGACTGATCGAGTCGCTGTCCGAGCGGCTGGGGTTGCGCTACGGCAGGGGCTTCTCCGTCACCAACCTGCGCTACTTCCGGCTCTTCTACCAGGCCTATGCCGACCGGTCCCCCGAGATTCGTCACAAGCCTTGTGATGAATCGGCCATCGGCGACAACTCCGGGCAGAAGCATCACAAAGCCGGTGATGTTTCCGAGGATCTGGCGCTGGCAGCAAGCCCGGCCGACCCGCTCCGCGGCTTCGCCTCCGGATTGAGCTGGTCCCACTACCGGACCCTCACGAAGGTAGAGCACCGGGCCGAGCGGTTGTTCTACGAGATCGAGGCCGAAAAGCAGAACTGGAGCGTGCCCCAACTCGAGCGGCAGATCGACTCCCTGCTCTTCGGCCGCCTGCTCAAGAGCCGGGACGAGGCCGGGTTGCTCGAGCTGTCCACTCGCGGCCAGGTGATCGAAAGCCCCGTATAGAACTTATTGACTATCGTTCTGGTGTGTTATACTTGTAGAAAAGCCGACTTGCGGTAGAATTCAGAGTTGGACAGGCGAAGGAGGGATCGGAAGACCAGTGTGACGCAGGTTAATGGTCGCGGGTCCCCTCGCTGGGAGAGAACCTTGGCTGTATACTCCGAATATCTGGACAGGAAGCTGGATTTCCCATCGCTCACTGCCATCAGGAAAGAGCAGTTGCAGCGCATTTCTAGCCTCCGTGGGGGGAGGGATATCTTCGTCTACGCCACGGCTCTCCAGAAACACGAAGCACCAATAGCCATCTCATACGAGGATCTGCTCCCCATAAGCGATCAGATTGAGAACCTCTCGAACAATTCCATCGACGTCATCCTTGAGACTCCCGGAGGATCGGCGGAGATTGCCGAAGATATCGTGAAGCTCCTTCGCGACAAGTACGAGCATGTGGGCTTCATCGTGCCAGGCTGTGCAAAGAGCGCGGGCACGATCATGGCGATGGCGGGCGATGAGATTCTCTTGGAGCCATCCTCCTCCCTGGGACCTATCGATGCCCAGATTGTCCAGAGAGGAAAGGTCTTTTCCGCGCATGCATTCCTGGAGGGTCTGAAGAAGATAAAAGAGGAGGTCGAGTCTGCTGGTTCGCTCAACCGCGCATACATCCCGATCCTGCAGAATATCTCACCGGGGGAGATCCAGAGCGCGGAGAACGCACTCGACTTTGCCAAGGACCTCGTCACACAATGGTTGGCCGCTTACAAGTTCAAGTTCTGGGATACCCATTCCAGCACGGGTGCACCTGTCTCTGTCGATGAGAAAAAGACTAGGGCAGCGGAGATTGCGAGCGCACTGTGCGATCATGGGCGCTGGCTCACACACGGGAGGTCAATCAAGCTCAGTGATCTGGAGGAGATGCGCCTCAAGGTCACAAACTACCGGGACAATCCGGACCTTCACGATGCTATCAGACGATATTACACCCTGATGCGGATGAGTTTCGAAACGAATATCTTCAAGATATTCGAAACGACAACGACCCAAGTTTATCGGTACGCAACACCGTTGGTTCCTCCACCGCAGCCTGGCCACCAGCCAGACATCGTTGTTGTGGAGGTTAAGTGCGGCAAGTGCCAGAATGCAACCAAGCTGCAACTCAACCTCGAAACGCAGAAACCACTTCAGTCTGGTCTTGCAGCTTATCCCAAGGATGACAACTTCGTCTGCCCTCACTGCGGTGCCAGTAGCGGTATGATGGATCTCAGGCGTCAAATCGAGGCACAGAGTGGCAAGAAGGTCGTTCTCGGGTAGGAGAAGGTAATGAGCGAGAAGACAGAGTTCAGGGTGTTATTCACTGAGCTGGAACGTTTGAAACGTGAAGAAAAGTGTGCGGAGGTTCGCGTCTCCGAAAAAGAGATCAAGGAGATGGACGAAGTGCGAGAACTTCGTGAGATCGTGGAGGAGATTTCAACGTGTCCGTTGGTGACGTACACGACCTCATAACGTAGACAGCATTACAGCCCGACAATCGGGTCGTCGAGAAAATCGAGCCCCGGTGAGGAGACCAAGCTCTCCCGCCGGGGCTTTTTTTGTTTGGAGAAGGTAAAGGTGGCACTGCTCGCACAGATCTCGGATTACACCGACAAGGACTTCGACAGCCTGCGCCTCAGGCTCGAAAACCTGGTGCGCAGCGTGTTTCCGGACTGGACCGACTTCAACGTGGCCTCGTTCGGGAACATCCTGCTCGAGATGTACGCCTTCGTGGGCGACGTCCTGACCTTCTACCAGGACGCCCAGGCCCGCGAGTCCAGGCTGGTCACGGCCACGCAGCGGCGCAACGTGATCGCGCTCGCCAAGCTCATCGGCTACAAGCTGCCCGGCGCAACGGCGGCGACCGCCGACGTGGAGATATCGCTTGCCGCATCTCCGGCCGCGGACGTGACCATCTCGAAAGGGATCGTGGTCCGCACCCAGGAGGTGACCGAGCCGGTCCTGTTCCAGCTCCTCTCCGACGTGACCATCCCGGCCGGGGCCAACCCGCCCAGGACGACCGGCACCGTGGAGAACTCCACCTCTCGCGATCAGCTCTTCGGCAGCACCGGCCTCGCCAACAAGGAGATCGTGCTCGACTACACGCCTTATCTGGACGGCTCGGCCGAGATCCAGGCCGGCAACGGCGGGTACGAAGAGGTGGACAGCTTCCTCGATTCCGCGGCCAGCGACCGCCACTTCGTGGTGATCGTGGACCAGAACGATCGGGCCACGGTCCGGTTCGGAAACGGCGTCAACGGCGCCGTGCCCACCGGCACCATCCGCGTCTCCTACAAGACCGGCGGCGGCCGCAAGGGCATCGTAGATGCGGACCGCATCGTGGTCATCGAGGGCTCGTTCACCGACGCCCATGGCAACCCTGTGCAGGTCTCGGTGCGCAACCCCCAGCCTTCGAGCGGCGGCGAGGACCGCCAGACCATTGCCCAGGCCAAGGTCCTGGCACCGGCATCCATCCGCACGCTCAGCCGAACGGTCTCCCGCGAGGACTACGAGGTGAACGCTCGCAGGCTCACGGGAGTGGCCCGGGCGCTGATGTTGACCTCCAACGAGAAGGCCACCATCGGCGAGAACTCCGGGATCCTCTTCGTCATCCCCACGGGCGGTGGCCTGCTGTTGAGTTGCATGCCCCGTGACACGAATCGTTGCGTTGAAGTTGGCATAGGCGTGTCTGGCATGTGGTGCCCGTTCCGCGTTCCGTTCCGAGCGTCCCCCTATGGTGGGAACGCTCGGAACGCGGAACACAGATTGACTGGTTAGAGGAAGAAGAGTTGCAAGTTGCTTTGGACAATGAATTATTTCTCTTTCTGCGAGGATAGTGTTCATTTGGCACGTAGGCATAGTGTCATGTTTACACAGTCGTGTCATGGAACGTGCAACGAGAACGGAAAATCTGTGCCATTGGGCATGCAACTTAACAGCCTGCCGTCGAGCGAGCTCAAGGACCAGGTCCTGCACCAGGTCACCGAGGCCTATCCGAACACCCTGACCTTCCAGGTGAGCGTGCAGAACCCGGTCTACAGGACCGTGGACGTGCAGGCCAAGATCTCATTTTCCGAGACGACGTCCTCGTCAAGATCCTCGACCACGTCGGCCTGCCCTCGCGCCTTCCCGCCCTGAAGCCGGCCCGAGGGCCACCGGCCCGGCCAGCCGTCAAGCAGGCCGCCAGGAGCCAGCTTCCGGCAGACGACGGCTTCTTTGCCGATCCCGACTACTCCGAGTTCGACTGCATGGATGAGCCGCCCGTGGTCGAGGAGAAAGCCCGGAACGAAAGTAAAGAGGCCCGGCAACCCAAGAGCCTCCTGGCGCTGGTTGAACATTTTCCCGGCAACAGGGGGCGCCGGACAGTGCCAGGCTGACACTGACGACGCCTGAAGGGTACAGGATTGAGGCGGACAGGGCCGAGGATGTCGTCGCTGTGCTGAAGGCTCTGAAGTAGTTATCTACTTCGCTGGGCTTGTAACGGCTCTATGGTTTGAAGAATACCCAAATCAGTAACTGGAGCAGAGGAATGAGTAAAAACCCATGGAAAGGCTATACAATTGATTCGCCCGATGATATAGATGACACATCAACAGGGATAACAACAAGATTCGGCTGTCTCTACCATACTTCTCATTTGTCTGATGCTCTACGAATTGTTGAGGACAGGAAAATATCAGCAAACTTAGTGAGGGATAAAAGTCTACTGAACGAGACTAGGCTATGTGTCGTTTGGACGTCTCCAAACACCTGGTACCATGGATCCATGTATGGTAACGTTGGATTCAAAGTTGATTTTGATGAATTCCTTTTAGGTAAATACATGTATTGGGTCGAGATTATGAAGGCATATAATCCTGATGCAATAAGACTTGTCGTGAGCGAGAGCAAGCTATCGGTAGATCTACCAAGAATTCATCCACGTAAGTTTGGGTATCCACTTTATTGTGACGAGGATGAACAATGGTTCAGATTAGACAAGTATAATTATGAAATAATGCTTACTCAAGATGTACGGATCGCAACATGTAGTCGAATTGAATTTTTTGATCACCACCAAAGCCTCTGCAACAAATACTCAAGCCGATGTAGTGACTTAGGGATGGAAGATAGCACAGCCAGGGAAAAATTCGTGGCTTTCACAGTCTCCAGAATAGACAAGATCGTCGCTATGAAGTTATTTCCAGAAAATAAGGAACGAGATAGGCAAGGTCCAGTTACATACTCCTGCAATGCATTGCTGCGTTGGATCTGTAAAACCTCCGCAGAGGAGAAGGAAGCAAGAGATCGGGATACCTCCTATCACCTTATTCGATCGGCATTGTATTATTATTCTGTGGATGAAGACAAAATAGCAACAGCATGTATCCGAGCAATTGGAAACGAAAAACGGGCTGTACGATCATTGCTGGCAGTTGTGAAAAAGACATTTGGTGAGCACATTTCAGAGCGCCTCAAAGAATACTACAAGCGAATCAAGGACAAGGACTTCTATCGTTGATTTATTGCGGAGTATAGAATGTGGCTTGAGCCATCGGAGATTGTTGAGCTGTTTGACTGAGTGAGATAGATCATATTCCCAAGCTGGGACACGAACAAAGATTAGAGGCTTGTGATCTGCGACCCTGAACCTGTGAAGACGACTGTCAGCATGTGTGATCGTGAATAAAGGCTCTCCACGATTCCGCTGGAAAACTGGGGTCTCGTGAGGCAACTAGCTGAAGTTGAAAGGCATCAGACCTCTCGTGCATGGTTTGGGTTGTCGAAGTCCACACCAACACGGAGGAGAGCCGGATGCCAGTGGGACAAATCGGGTGCCCGCGGCCAATTGTCCTCGGGGGCCTGGAGTTCCGGGAGGTGGTGGGTTCGACTGCGTGGTCGCCTTCAGGGGTGAGTGTCGGGGCTGACCACAACCCCTTGAACACCGCCCACCCATTGGGGTACGATTGGCTCCGTACTCGACGACAGGCAGACCATATGCCCGGCCAAGGAGGAGTCCACGAAAATGAACCTGACCTACAACGCAGCGGTGCTGCTCCTGGCGGTCGGGCTGTTCCTGCCTACGGCCCGGGCCGGTGACCAGCGGCCCATCGTGGCGGTGTTCGATATCCAGACCAAGTTCATCAAGCTCCCCCGTGCAAAGCGAGAAGCCCTGACCGAGGTCATGGCCGAGGAGCTTGCCCTTGGTGGTGTCTATCAGGTCATGCCTCCGGGGGACGTGAAGCGGATTCTGATTGAGCAATCGGCCGAGTCGTACAAGGAGTGCTTCGATGATCGCTGTCAAATCGAGTTGGGCAGGCAACTCCCGGCCAACAAGCTGCCAACCACCACGATAAAGAAGATGGCTGGCAAGTGCCGGGTGACGGGCTCCCTGTATGACCTGAAGCGGCAGACAACAGACCTTGTCGCCAAGGAGTCGACCGGATGCAGCGAGGGCGGCCTGGTCAAGGCGGTCGAGTCCGTTGCGGCCAAGATCCGCGCATGGCAGTCCGGCTCCGCAAGGAGCGCCGCCTTCGTCGAGGAAGACCTCGGCGAGAAGCCCGCCGGAGACTGGGAGGTGGGTGCGGGCAACGAGGTAATCGTCGAGTTCACCAGCGAGCCGGACGGTGCCGTGGTGCTGGTGGACGGCAACCTGGTGTGCCAGAGGACTCCGTGCTCCAAGAGCGTCGGGCCTGGGGCACACATGGTCTCCATGCAGGCGCCAAGTTACCTGAAGAGGCAGGAGCGCCTGGTAGTGGCCAAGGGCACGAAGTTCGCCTGGAAGCTTGAGCCGAACTTCGGCTGTCTGACCGTGCGCTCCGAGCCAGCGGGGCACGCGGTCAAAATCAACGGCCGCGCCGCCGGTACCACTCCCATCGAGCGGCAGGAGCGCGAACCCGGTGTGTACAAGGTGCTGGTGACGAGTGCGTGTCACTACGACGCGGGTAAGAAGGTGCGGGTGGAAAAGGGGCAGGAGCGCAAGGTGGAGGTGGCGCTCAAGGACAAGCAGGGAGCAGTGAAGGTCAAGGCAGAGGATGGAAAGGGCAACGACATCGTGGCCGATGTGTACGTGGACGGGACGAAGGTGGGGCGAACGCCTGGGACGTACAAGGTGTCGGTGTGCGCGAAGGTGCTGGAGGTCAAGAGCGAGAAGCACGTGCCTGTGAAAAAGGAGCTGAATGTTCGGGAGCGACAGGTGATGCCAGTTGAGGTAGTGCTCAAGGGAGGAAAGGCCGGGGAGGTGAAGCAGCCCGGAACCAACCTGTACTGGTTACGATGTCCAATCGGGCAGAGATGGACTGGCTCCTCTTGCAAGGGAGATGCAAGAAGCATGAAATGGAACAGGGCAATGAAGGCCTGCCCCAATACGCAAATGGGTGACGGTTATTAAAAAGTTAATATCCGTAAATCCAGGCATGGCTCTGAAGGCGAACCGACGAGCTAGACCGCTGCAAAGTGATGAACAAATGACCAATAAATAGAGGCAAAGAACATGGCAATACCCCAAGCCAACCAAATACATACCTCGGAGGTACACATGAAGTACTCGGCTATTCTGCTCGCTATCGCCCTCGCCTCCTGCACGACGGATCGCCCGACGGTCACGCTTCACCAGGCGGCCAAGACTGGGGACATCGATCAACTTAAGGCCCACTTCAACCAGGGGTGTGATGTAAACGCGAGGGACTCTGGCCATGACACCCCGCTGTGCCTCGCCGCCTTGAAGGGCCACAGGGACGCGGTCGAGCTGCTCCTCGAAAAGGGAGCGGACCTCACTTTACGCAACAGCAAGAACGCCTCTTCACTGCACTGCGCCATTAGAGGCGGCAACCCGCAGGTAGCCCTGCTGCTGGTCGAGAAGGGCGACGACATCCACGCCGCGGATAAGTTCGGCTTCACGCCGCTCCACCTCGCTGCGGACACCGGACAAACGGCGGTGGTGAAGGCGTTGATACAGAAGGGAGCGGTTGCGGATGTCCCAGCAAAGGACGACGGAGGCACTCCGCTTCAGCGCGCCGCGCTCAACAACCACATCAACGCTGCCAAGCTCCTGCTTGAGAGGGGATCCGCCCCGAACCACCCGCTCATCGAGGCGTCGCACAAGGGCCACAAGGAGATGATCGAGCTTCTCATCAAGCACGGAGCAGACGTCAACTTCAAGGCCAGCTACGGCGCCACGCCGCTGCAAGCCGCCTCGGGGAACGCAGACATCGTCGAACTGCTCAAGAAGCACGGAGCGCTGGAGTGAATATAGCGGGGCAAAGCCCAGCATTCGTGAATAGGAGCACGCGCATGCCCGAGATCATCAACTGCCCGTCCGGCCTGTCCGGTCGTGTCCACGGCACGAAGGTGCGCGAGGAGCGGATCCTCGCCGACCCCGTGTCAGCACTCCGCGAAGGATCCAGCGGTCAAGGCAATTACCATGGCAACGATACGGCGGACCACCCGATGAAGGCCCGTGTTGTCGCGGTGGTGTGCACCCCTGGGATGGGTCGGATCTTGTTTTGGCGAGATACAGAGGTACAGGTCTTCCCCTGCTCTTCTGTCAACGATTAAATATTATGGGTATGTATACCATGACGATTCCACTTCCTGGTGGATTCGGGAAAATCATGCCACGAAAGGTACTTGCTATGCATCTCTCTACAATATCAGAATGAATCGTAGTCTTACGCACATCTACCATTACGATTGCATTATTCACGTTGCCCTTGGAGCTGATTGTGAATTTGACACTCACCTTGCCTTTTCTGCCATCGGTGCATTTCCCTATTTGCTTATTTTTCTTGCGAATCACTCTGAGTATTTGCTCCTTCGAAAGGGTGCCCATAACGATAGGCCGTCCTAAGTTGAATCCCATTTTACTTGAGTCGGGTGGAGCGGACCCCTCTTCCTTTTGAAGTGAGATTATGTCAGCGCTGTTCTTCACGATGTCATTATCTTCCATGACTGGTATTGGACGCACGCGACTCAACTTTCCTTTGATGCCTGCCTTCTCTGATTTTATGCCTTCAAGGGTCTCCTTCTCTTGTGCATATTCTTCCGTCTTGCTCTTTACCCCACCATGCTTGCGTAAAATGTCGGCAGCCTTCTTACGCTCATTGGCAATCGCAATGTCTAGTGGCGTCCTGGGCCCTGTGCTGCCCATTTCTATAGCGTTGACATCAGCTCCGTGCTCTATCAGCAAGCTAGCAAACTTTCCATGCCCCAAACCAGCAGCAACATGAAGTGGTGTCTTACTTTCTGCATACCCTTTATACCCTTTATCCCAAACATTTGGCTTGGCACCGTGCTTAAGTAGGGCCTCCAAAACAATAGCTCGGTTCTCTAAGCTAATGCCCTCATCCTTATGAATTGTGTAGTATACAGCCATGTGAAGCGGGGTCGATCCTTCGCTGTTCTTTGCATTAACGTTTGCGCCATGTTCAATCAACAGTTTTAATACTCGAGGGTAAGCCCGGTATACCGCTAGAAAGATAGGCGTAAAGGAGTCCGTCAGACCCATAATAGAATTCGTTATCCTCGCGTCTACGTCAGCACCCTTCTCAATCAGAAGCCTCGCCGCCTCAAGTTGACCTGCATCGGATGCCTTATGCAATGGGGTATAGCCGTTGTCATCTTTTTTGTTAACGTCGCATCCCCAATAGAAATGGGATTTCAATTGTTCTATGTTGCCTTTACTGGCCGCTTTGTGTAGGGTGATGGTAGGTCGTTCGGGCTTACAGCCCCCGGCGACAAATATCATCATGATTTCTGCGGCAACCAGAAACTTCACGCGGAACATGTGCAACCTCCCTCTTGAAGGGATAGGAAAAATAGTAGAAAGGGACGTAGTTCCGTTCGTTCCGAAACCCGCCGTCGACTTCCTGGGGCTGTCCGGATTCCGGACACTGCCCTGACCCATCTGTACTCTCTCGCGATCACAACAATTCCACGCAGTTGCCCTGAGCGGTGGGCCTTGGAAAGATTCCTGTGTGCATCATTGGGCCTCGGGCCAGCCCGGGCATCTGGGTCCCGTCTCCAAGGGCGACTACTGCACTCACCTCACACGTTCGATCCTCTGTCCGATGAGAGCGGTGCTGTTAATCCAACCTCTGCCAAGAGTCTTCCCTTGAGCATTCTTGGCTGTCACCTCGTACCAAGGAGATCCCTTTTTGAGGAAGATGCTTCGAACGGCAATGGTCCCCTTTGCCGGGATGTTCTTCTTTCTTTGTAGTGCCGCGTATGGATCCTTGGGGCTGTGGTGTGGCATCAAGGGCGTGTCCTTGGAAATTCTGAAGGTCTTCCCTTTGGCCAGGTTCGAAGGATCAGCTCTCCTGGGTTCTTTGGGCCTCGCGGTAAGCGGGTAGTCGAATTCCGTCTTCCATTCGACCACCTTGCCTGAGCCGCTGGTCTCGATAGGGCAAGACCCAGAAAGGTGGACGTTGCCTTTCCCGAAATCCGGATTGTCTTGGTTCATTGGAACTAGAACGCGGACTTCCAACTTCTTGCTGATGGTGCCGATCTTCCCCGCGATTCCAACTGCCGCCTGTTTCTCGCGCTTCTTCTCGAATTCCCTCATCGCCTTGGCATTGGACACGTCGAACCTGCGCGGCTGTGACCACTGTGAAACACGGCTTTTGTCGAAGAGGTAGTCAATGGAGTAGGTGGTTGCTTGCCCTTTTTCGTTGTAGTCTCGTGTTGCGCTCACCACAATGTTGGTGTCCACCGGTAGATCCGTTGCCAGCGAGACAACGAGATCACTACCTTCCAACTCGGCACTCACTTCAAACCGATTGCAGACCACCCCTGTAGTCTCTTTAGGCTTCTCCATTTGCTTCTCGGCTTGCTTTTCTACCGCCTCACACCCGGCATTCAGAATCGTCAGCAGGGAGAACCCGGCAACCAACATTGCTCGTACGATGGCCGTTCCGGTCCATCCCCGCGAGCGCAGCGCCCGCCCAGTGGCCGCAGTGAAAGAGCTGAGTCCTCTAGAGTCCATCTTCCCCTCCTTGGAACGATTTGTCCCGTTTCGGATTGTACGACGTTGACCCTACCCTGAAAACGTGTTTTAAACACCGATTTTCGCAAGATATCATAGGGATTTTCTACCCTCCTGAAACATAACCATTATCCTGTGAGAAAATCAACTGAAAAATGGAATCCTGGCGAGTTGAGATGCTGCGCAGTCCGTGCGTACAGGTAGCGGATTGCCGTGAAGGGATAGCTTGGCCGTCCGGATCATCCGGTCCATGGCCGCCTCGGTCTCCTCGACGGCAGTGCCGAAGGGGAACCGCGCTTCGGCGACCACCCAGTCGGACTCCTCCCTGGGGAAGTCGACGGTCTTGACGATGCCGCCGAAGACCAGGCCGTAGGTGGACAGGAGGACCGCGATGGCCAGGGCCAGGGTGATCCAGCGCTGGCGCACGGCTACGCGCACTACCGGCAGGTACAGGTGCTCGACGAATCGCTCCACCCCCCTCGAGACCCGCGCCTGGGTGCGGCCCACGGGTCCCCTGCGCTCGTCCCTCCGGGCGCGGATGTGGGCCAGGTGGGAGGGCAGCACTAAGAAGGACTCGATCAGCGACAGCACCAGCACCAGGATGACCACGACGGGGATGCCCAGCATCCAATTGCCGCGGTTGCCGGGCGCGAACAGCAGCGGCGAGAAGGCGGCCACGGTGGTGGCGATGGAGAAGAACACCGGGGTGGCAACCTGCCTGGCGCCCATGAGCGCGGCTCTCAGCGGCGGGTGGCCCTCGCGCCGGAAGCGGAAGATGTTCTTGCCCACCACGATGGCGTCGTCGACCACCATGCCCAGGGTGACGATGAAGGCGAACAGGGAGATCATGTTGATGGACACGCCCAGGGCGGGCAGAAGGATGAGCGACCCCAGGAACGAGATCGGGATGCCCATGGTCACCCAGAAGGCCAGCCTGGGCTCCAGGAACAGGCCCAGGAGTTATTCAATTAGGGGGGTGGACGGTTAGCTCCTCCTGCCACAACATCTTGTGGGCCGGCCTCTTGGCGGCGGTCGAACGAAACACCTCTCCGGCGCACTTCCAGCGGACCACAGCCTCTCTGCCACCCGCGCCGCTGAACCCGCGGGACGGACCGGTCCGCGCGGGCCAGAGGGTTCTCCTGCCTCGTATGGCGCTTCAGCAGCCGGGGCTGCCGACCTGTCACAGGGGGGCGACCGCAACATCTTGGGGGTGGAGGAGCTAACCGACTACCCCCCTTCAATTATTAGTTACAGCCTAACGTTCCTCTTCATCCGCGCGGTCCTCCGCGTCGGCTGGAAGAGATGGTTCGGTGATTCTTCAGTCGCCGCTCAGCTTGCGGTACGCTAACTCGAACAGCGCCGTATACTCAGCAATCTTTGTCTTCCCCGGCTCGATATAGTAGACGGCTTCCTTCCACTGCTTTTCGTAACGAGTCATGGGAATCCCGGTTGCCTTGGCGTCCTTCTCCGGCAACTTGAAGAAGAATGCAAAGGTCTTGGACCCGATCCACTTGATCCCGAAGGCATTGAAGAAACCAGCCTTGAAGCCGCAGTAGTGTTTGTTGAATTTGATCTCCAGCTCCCAGCCTTGCTTACCTACGAACGACTCGAGGTTCCGAGCGTAACGCATGAACTGCCCCACACTCGTGTTGTTGTAGAGCGTCTTGTAGAACTCCTCGTCGTATACCTGATGCCCGCTGACAGGTTTCGTTGGCCGCTTGGGCTCCGGCTCAAGTTTGTTGACGAGAAGGATCTCGTTATCTACCTCCACCCACCGCTTCACTTCTATCAAGTCCACAGGGTAGTTGATCTTGTCCACCAAGTCGAGCGTAGACTTGAGAATAGATGGAGCAATGACGAGAATGCGAACCTGCAAGCCTTCCCAGGCAACCGTGATGTCGTCGGGTCGAGACTCACATTCCAGCCAGAGAGACTTGATCGAATCCGGGTTGGTCTCCGCCCAGAAAGCGTACTGCAGGACCTGCGGGATGATTGATGAGTTCACAGAGCAATTCTTTATTTCGATGATACAGACGTTACCGTCACTGTCGATGCCAACGATGTCTGGAATGCCCGGCTTGCCCCCGCCACGCACTTGGCGTTTGAGAAGAAAGATGTCCTCCAGAAGCTCTGCGGTCCCGAAGACTGTCTTCTCAAACTCCTCTTCCGTCTTGAACGGAGTCGATAACAGAGCCTTCACGCCTAGCGGTGTCTTCCAGAACAGATTGGCCATGATGTTTTCCTTTCCTTAAACCGAACGGCGCGGTTCACCGGACGCTGGAAGACGCGCTTCGCGCGGCTTTAAGCGGTACGATGCACCCGTCTTGTTCTGCAATCTCATCTGTGTTCCAGCCAAAGATAAATATCCAAGTGCACACGCTCGACACCGAGCGTGTGCGCGTGTTTCGATGCGAAGGTCTGAAACTCGTCACTCACGTCTGGTTTCAGGTTCTTGAGCCCTGGCCACTGAGGCAGGACACCTCGTCCTGCTTCAGCCTTCAGCCCACGCGCGACTGCACTGTCCAGCTGAACCTCGAGCCAAGCCTCGCTGTTGCCGATCCCAAACCTGCGACTGAGGTACTGGTTGTAGAGCGTGTCTCGCAGGAAGAGATTAATGGCTTTCCGGGCGGCACCCCATGGCCTCCCGTGGATCGGCAGTTGGTCAAGAAGTGATTCTGTTTGACGGTCGAGCCAGTCTCGAAACCGCGTTGCACTTGAATTGGGAAGTCGTGCCAGCGACACGGATGCAAGGAATCTTTGGGATGCCTTGAGGACACCCTTGCCCTGACCTCGTAACACGGAAGGCCCGACCGCCGTGACGGCGACCTTGTGTTGAACTGTCGGTATGAAGTTACTCGGTCTCATCTCTTCCTTTGCAGAACGCTACGCTTCAAGCGCTGCCTTTAGGACGTCGCATGGAAGCGGTTGTTCGGCACTCCGTGTTAGAAAATGTAGACGTATACCGTCTTTCGTGCACTGAGGTCACCACCAGTGCCTCCCTTCATGCCTTTTTTATTGATGAAGTAGGACTCTATGTCTTCGGCGTCGGACAGTGAATCAGCAACCCACTGTTTCCAGTACTTGGTGGATTTTCCATCGGCCTCGTGTTGCTTCTTTCTTTCCGCCGGATCATGCGTAAGTCCGATCGTCCACGCGGAGTAGTCCACCGTCTTGGAGGACTCAACCCGGTCGATGATTGCCTGCTTGATTGACTTCTTGTCCATTTGCATTCCTCCTTGTTGTGCCGAACATAATAATCAGCATTTTCATGATGGCGCGCTATCATGAAATATGCTGGATCAATTGGTTGGATGCTTCTAGGTGGTTCTCCTTCTGACTCTGGGCCTCCGGGGAGGAGCTATAAGGGCGGTGGACCCCGATCGTTGGACAGCAAATCGCTTAGGATAAGCTTGGATCAGGGCCTCCGATTGTTTGAGGGGGCCGTTAGGCCCCCGGATCAACCCCGAGGTTGCGACAGCAAGCTCGG
>SDBT01007862.1_pt1 | contig 17496 bp, 18 predicted proteins | sample 2277101 | NCBI WGS metagenome assembly SDBT01 (sample SAMN10404973, study PRJNA504765) | marine sediment metagenome | isolation source: marine sediment core GS10_PC15, 103 cmbsf | place: Arctic Ocean: Southern Knipovich Ridge | collected 2010 | reverse complement strand
GAAAGAACCTGAGCAGCTGACGGACGAATTAAGACGGGGGGTCGAAGATGCAATAAAACGCAAGCTTATTCGCTTTTTTGGTTTCAGTACTCACAAGAATATGAGTCAGTGCCTCTCAGCCGCAGCCAAGCTCGGCTGGATTGATGCGATAATGACAGCTTATAACTTCCGATTGATGCAGGATGCTGAAATGCAGGCTGCTATTGATGCGTGCTATAAAGCGGGTATCGGCCTTGTTGCTATGAAATCTCTTGGACTTCGTTCGAGACACAAAGTTAAAATTGAAACCGAAGCGGATAAAAAAGTCGCAGGTTACTTCCTGGAGCGAGGTTTTACGGAAGCTCAGGCAGCCATAAAAGCTGTTTTGGCAGATGAAAGGATTAGCTCTGCCTGCGTTGGTATGCGGAGTGTAAGCGAGATGACTTCGAATGTTGCGGCAGCACTTGATAAAACCAAGCTCTCGCAGGCGGATATGGAGGTTCTTGCTGAATACGCCGAGTTAACCTGCAGCGGTTATTGTGCCGGCTGTGAACACATCTGTAACTCGGCTCTGCCGAATACACCTTATGTCAGCGATATTATGCGATATTTAATGTATTACAACAGCTACAGTGACCGGGATACTGCAAGAGAGCTTTTTGCCCAAATTCCAGCCGCAGTAAGAAGCAGACTGCTCAGCAACGATTACAGTCTTGCAGAAGCTCGCTGCCCGCAGCATCTGCCGATAGGCAAGCTGGTCGCCGAAGCAGTCAGCAAGTTAGCCTGAGGGATATTGTGAAAGCAGTTTAACGTCTAAGGGGTAGCTTCTCAAAGACCAACTGCCCAGTTGAAGCTGGACATTTGTTTCTTGACAAGTTGTTAGAGGCTTGTTACTGAATGACCATCCATGCTCTTACTGCTCGGCCTCAGTGCCGTTCGACTTCGCTCACGACAAGCGGTGATGGTGAGAAAAAAACGTCTCAAAAACTATTGGTTCGATTGACGGAAATAGTTATACTAATGTTCCGTTGAAGTTCTTGCGCCCGTAGCTCAATTGGATAGAGTCGCGGACTTCGAATCCGAAGGTTGCAGGTTCGAGTCCTGCCGGGCGCGTTACACGAATCCTTGAAGATAAGCCGGCCCGCAGAATCTCACAGGACCACTCTCAGAGGTGTTTTACGCTCGCAGAATTGCCGCTCTCGGCCTAGGTGCCACTCGACTTCGCTCACGACAAGCGGTGATGTTGAAAAGAAAATACTAACAGTTTTGCGAGTTTTCTTACTTACCAGAGCAAGTTTTTTAAGATTTAGTTTTTGAGCAGGTTTTCGCCTTTTTCTCTTCTGATGCCTTGGGGCATTTGGGTGGGCAGGCTTCGGCCTCTTTAAGTTTTGGACAGGTTCCCGCTGTTTTCTTGGCAGCACAACACGACTTAATACAATCTGAAGGATGGCTTTTTGACTTTGTGGCTTTTTTCAAGCCTTCTTTTTTATGCATCTTCTCTTGCAGCAGCTTAGCTTTCTCATGAAACTGTTTCTGCGTCTTGTCGACCAATTCATCTATAAGCTTGACGGTCTGTGTTGCATTTTCCTTAACTGCCGTATCACGCATCTTCTTCAGTTGGCAAATCAGGTCTTTGTGGTGTTTCTCGAATTTATCAAAGCCCGTCTTATCTTCGCATTTCGCCTCCACCTTGTCCTCAGAACACTTCTCCGGTTTATCGCCCTTCTTTCCCGGAGCCGCTTGGCTGCTGGAAGCCAGCACGAATGTAAGAATAGTGAAAAGTAATAGTTGTTTCATTGTCTTTCTCCTAACTTAGATTTCCCATTTATTCTTGCTTAGCTACACCGCTAAGCCCCATCCCTAACAGAATATCAAGCCTGTCTCGAAAAATCAAGCTTTTTGATGAACTTTGTACAACGACCTTGCGGATGTAATGAGTGAGTTCAAACCTGTCCGCAGAATCTCACAGGACCACTCTCAGAGGTGTTTTACGCTCGCAGAATTGCCGCTCTCGGTTTGGGTGCCGTTCGACTTCGCTCACGACAAGCGATGATGTTGAAAAAAGGAGGATGTAAAGGGAAGCAAACAGGAAGGAACCTCTTAACAAATTAAGGGGCTAAATATGACAGATGCAATTACCCCTCACTCCCGTTCGGGGCTCTGGTTACTTTCTTCAAAAAGTTCGGGCTGCTCGGAGTCGCTTTTCTTTTTATGGTACTTTAGGCCTAAATGTTTGCAGGCTTGTTTGGTGATTTCTCTGCCGCGATTGGTCCGGCGAAGGAAACCTCTTTGCAAAAGATACGGCTCAACCACATCTTCGAGGGTGTCCCTCTCTTCGCCAAGCGTTGCTGCAATCGCATCGATACCAGCCGGCCCACCGTCATAGACGCTTACCAGCACACGCAAAAAAGCTCTATCCAGCTCATCCAGGCCCAGCGGGTCAATCTGCTCCATCGCCAGCGCACTTTCCACTATTTTCGTACTAAACAGCCCTGAGCCTTTGACCTGGGCATAGTCCCGCACGCGTTTTAATAATCTATTCGCCACCCGTGGCGTGCCGCGTGACCGGCCCGCAATCAATTCCAATGTCCCATCCTCACACTGCAGGCTCAATAGCTTTGCCGACCTGCTTAAAATCGCCGTCAGTTCTTCCGTACCATAAAAATCCAGATGATACAGCATACCGAATCGGCTGCGAAGCGGAGCACTGAGAAGTCCCGCCCGGGTCGTTGCGCCAATCAGGGTAAAGCGCTTCAGCGGGAAATTTATCGTCTTTGCGTGCAGGCCGCTGTCAACGGTAAAGTCAACCTTGAACTCCTCCATAGCAGGGTAAATAAACTCTTCGACCGGCGTGCTGAGCCGGTGAATCTCGTCGATAAAAAGTACATCGCCGGTGTTTATATTGCTCAAAAGGCCCATCACGTCGCCCTGCTTTACAAGTGCCGGCCCGGATGAGCACCGAATCCTTGCCCCCATCTCGTTTGCCACGACATTAGCCAGCGTAGTCTTGCCAAGCCCGGGCGGGCCATAAAACAAAATATGCTCCAACGGCTCGGCTCTTTGCTTGGCTGCAGCTATGGCAATTGAAAGTTTTTCTTTAACGTTGCACTGGCCTACGCATTCGTTCAAGGACTTAGGCCGAAGTGATATGTTAAAGTTCTCTTCTGCCTCACTGAGAGGCTGTTTACTTATAACTCTGCTTATCGCCATAGTTTGGTTCGTAGTTCATTGTTCGCAGTTCGTAGTCTCCGAACTCATAACTACGAACTACCAACTATTTTTAGACTTCTATTCCCTGCTTTAACCTGTAGACCAGAGGCACAAGCTCCTCGGCCGAGTTTATATCAGGCTGCTTCTCGCACCCCAGCTCAATCAGCTCCATCGCCTCGTTTCTTTTTTCACCCCAGGCAATAAGAATCTCCAGTGCTTCGGCCTGGAACGGCTTAAATCTCGCTTCCGCCGTCCTGGCCGATTCGGCTCCAATAGCGAAGCTCTGCAATTTGCCACGCAATTCAGCGATAATCTGTTGAGCCATTCTCTTACCCACCCCCGGTAATTGTCTCAATATTTTGTCGTCGCCGTTTTCTATCGCCGACGCTATAGTAGCTATCGGAATACTCAATGACCGCAATCCTTTTTTAATCCCTATTCCCTTGACGCTGATAAATTTGGTGAAAAAATCCCTCTCGTCGGCACTTAAAAAACCGACCATTCTTGGTATTAAATTACCACCAACTGGCGTGCCCTCATAATACTCCATAGTACAAAGTGCAATGTCCGAGCCAATCCTGTCCGATAGCGCACTTACACAGTAGCCGGCTAACATCACTTCATACCCGACCGCCCCGACCTTGACAATGGCACTGTCGCCGTCAAGCCTGAGAAGTTTTCCTTCAATCCTCGCTATCATAATTCGCTCTTCATTACAACGGCAGTGCTGCGTATCGAATTTGCACAGCACATCGCCGCCGCTATGGCATCGGCCACATCGTTCGGCTCCGGCACATCCGGCAAAGACAAAAGCGTTTGAATACTCCTTTGCATTTGTTCTTTCGATGCCCTGCCGTTGCCCGTAATTGATTTTTTTATACGCGTCGCACTAAAACTGCTGACCTCAACTGCCGCCTCTGCCACTTTCTGTAATATAACGCCTCTTGCGTGTCCCATCAATATCGCCGTTCTCGGATGCGCATAATGCGAGTACAATTGCTCTACCGCTACAATCTCAGGCTTAAATTTTTTTAAGAGCGATTCCACATCCTCGGCAATTTGATTCAACTTTGCTTCTATGCTCAAGCCACCCGCAGTTCGAAAAACACCAGCTTCGATTAACTTCTCCCCTGCTCCGGCAGTCTCTATTACTGCATATCCGCAAACCTGCAAACCCGGGTCAATGCCGAGTATCCTCATTTTATTCTCCACTCAGTCCTGTCGGGCTTATCTTCCAGTACAACGCCTATTTTCTCCAACCTGTCACGAATGGTATCCGCTGCCGCAAAATCCTTTTGCCTGCGAGCTTCGCTGCGCTGCTCAATCAAAATATTAACCAACTTCTCGACCATCCCATCGTCAGACCTGCCGGTTTGCGGATACTCGTCTTTTACAATACCCAGACAATCGCCACCCAACCGGTCAAACAGGTCATCAACTGCATTAAGGGTTCCCGTGGTTGTGTTGCTATCTTCAAGCAGTTTGTGCGCCAGCCGAACAATTTCAAACAAAACTGACAGTGCAATAGAGGTATTCAAGTCATCGTTCATAGCCGCTTCGAATTTTTCCCTCAATTGCTTCAATTGCTCTGCCGTCTCCTTATTAGCTTGGCCTTCGACCGCTGTGCTCATTCTTTTTCGCACCGCTTTAACCGTGTCGGTTATTTTTTGGTAACCACTTTGAGCCGCAAACAAGGCAGCGTCTGAGAAATCCAGCGGGCTTCTGTAATGACTGTTCAAAACCAACTCTCTCACTGCCAGCGGGTCATAAGCTCTGGTCAATCTTTCGTGCGCACCGGAAAAGGCCTGTTTTAGCGTAATGAAATTATTCAAACTCTTACCCATCTTTTGACCATCGATAGTGGTCGTATTATTGTGCACCCAGTATCGAACAAACTGCACACCATTGGCCGCCTCCGACTGGGCAATTTCGCACTCGTGATGTGGAAACTGGTTTTCCAGCCCGCCTCCGTGGATGTCGATTGTCTTGCCCAGATATTTCATACTCATCACTGAACATTCGAGGTGCCAGCCGGGGAAACCGGCCCCCCACGGACTGGACCACTGCATAATATGGTTCGGCTCAGCCTTCTTCCAGAGTGCGAAATCCACCGGTGCTCTTTTGTCCGGCGAAACCTTTACACGCGCGCCGGCTAACATCTCTTCGACATTTCGCCCCGAAAGTTTACCGTAGTCGGCGAACTTAGAGACGTCGAAATACACCGAGCCGTTGACCTCATAGGCATAGCCCTTTTCCAGAAGCGTCTTTACCAGCTCTATCTGCTCGGTTATATGGCCGCTGGCCCGCGGACTTATATCCGGCCGAACACAGTTCAGTCTGTCCATATCCTCAAAGTAGCTGCGCGCATAGTACTCCGCCAGCGCCATCGGATGCTTCTTCTCTTCCTTCGCCGCTAAAACAAGTTTATCTTCACCTTCATCCGCATCATCAGTCAAATGACCCACGTCGGTTATATTCTGCACATAGGTGACACTATATCCCAGATACCGAAGATACCGAACCAGAACGTCAAAGCTCACATAACTTTTTGCATGTCCCAGATGCGCGTGGCCATACACGGTCGGCCCGCAGACATAAATCCCAACCCTGCCTTTTTTCAAAGGCTTGAATTCCTCTTTCCTTCTTGTCAGGCTGTTATAGAGCGTCAATCCCATCTGTAAACACCTTCGGTAAACCCCTGTACTCTTTCTAAAGCGTCCTTTTGTACCTCTTCTTCAAAAGTGTTATCGCCGTAGCCGCTATCGCATCGCCGGCTCCCACATCGCCAAACCCTTCGTTTGTTTTTGCCTTGACGTTTACCGTGGTAAAATCTATCCCCAAAAGCCCGGCGATACACCTCTTCATCTGCCCCTTGACAGGCTTTAATCCCGGCTCCTCCGCGTGTATTATCACATCTACGTTTGCTATTTCCCAGCCTTTTTCTTCGAGTCGCTCTCTTACAATAACCAGAAGCTCTTTACTGTCCGCGTCTTTCCACTTCGGGTCCGTATCGGGAAACAATGTCCCTATATCACCCATCCCAGCCGCTCCCAGCAGAGCATCAATAACTGCGTGTAAGCCCACATCACCATCGCTGTGACCGGCTAACCCGGTCGGGTTCGGCACATAAACCCCACACAGCATAAGTTTTCTGCCCGCAACTAACTCGTGGATATCGGTACCAATCCCGCTTCGATATTCCGGCTTAGGTCGCTCAATCACAATATACCCTTTGTGCTGGGGACATCCGGCCCCACAATCCTGACCGCGCCACCGAGTGCCTGGCCCAATCCCTTGAAAATCGCCTCAGCTATGTGATGGCTGTTTGCCCCGTATGGCACGTTTATATGCAGATTAAACTTACCGGCATTCGAAAAGCTACGCAGCAGCTCTTCCAGACACTGAACATCAAAATCGCCGATTTTATCCGTCCGGTAGTCAACGTTATACACACAACTGCTCCTGCCGGATAAATCTACAGACACATTGGCCAGGGAATCTTCCATCGGCACAGAACTATGCCCGTACCGGGCAATTCCTCTTTTATCTCCAAGGGCCCTGGCCAGACCTTCGCCCAGGCATATCGCTATATCCTCAACCGTATGGTGCGCATCAACCTTCAAATCGCCTTCGGCACGGACCACCAAATCGATTTTGCTGTGCTTGCTCAGGTGGCTGAGCATGTGGTCCAAAAAACCGATGCCGGTATCAATCTCATATTTACCGACACCATCCAGATTAAGCTCCAAGCTGATGTCGGTTTCTTTCGTCTCCCTGTGAATTTTAGCGACTCTGGCTTCCATAAGAATATCCTTATTGTAATTTGACACTTTTTGACACGGCACGGCACGACAGCAGCCAACAAAGCAAAAACAAAATCCCCGGAGCCGCTACAAGCACAAAGTAAGGCCCTCGCGGGAATCGGCCACCCCACAGTCGCAACGCTGTATAGAAAGCTATCAAACAAGCGACGGTAATACCGCCTCCAATGCCCTCCCAGCGCCAACCTACCACCATTCCCACACACACGCCAATCGGAAACAGCAGCAAACCAACCCAGTCCCGCAGGCCAGAAGGCGCCGGCGCATGCAGCTGGACGATTTCGCCTATTACCACCAACGCCACAAAGCCAAGGCTTGCGATACTCCACACCCTTGCCGCCCAGCGAATAACCTTGATGATGCATGGAGTTGACTTCTGAATTTCGTTCATCGCATATTCCTTATCAGGCTACAAGATACAAAAACATCATAGCATCTAATTGGATAAAATCTCTTTAAGGGCTGCAATCAGCCTGTCATTTTGTTCACTTGTGCCCACCGTTATCCTCAGCTTGTCACTTAGGCCGGGCAAGTCAAAATATCTGACATAAATATTACGCTGCACCAATTTATCATAAATCTCACTCGCTTTGTAGCTTTTGCCCTCGGCAAGAACAAAATTCGCGTAGCTTCTCGGCACTACGAACCCTAAAGCCTGCAGCTTCTCTGTCAATCTTTTGCGTTCGTTCTTTACCTTTTCAATCATTTCTTTGAAATATTTCTGGTCTTTTATCGCCGCCGCAGCCGCGGCAATAGCAACCGCATCGACATTGTAGGAATCCTTGACCTTCATCAAACCGGCTATCAAACCCGGCTGGGCAATCGCATATCCAAACCGCAGCCCTGCGAGGCAATACCCTTTGCTCATCGACCGAAGTATAATCACATTATCAAAATCTTTGACCAGCGCTGCACAATTCTCTTCTGCAAAATCCACATAGGCCTCATCAATCAACAGCACCCCGGAGAGCTCATCGGCTAACGAAGTCAACTCGTCAACACTTACAAAACTGCCGGTTGGCGCGTTCGGATTGCAAACAATAGTCAAGGCCGCACCGGTTTCAGTTAGTTTGGCCGGCAGTTCAAACTCACCATCGAACGGGACTTCAATCGCCCTGCAATTTTGCAGTTTGGCCAATACCGGATACAGTGAATACGTAGGAACAGGATACGCCACAGGCCGACTCTCATCACAGAACGCTCGGAAAGCAATGGTCAACAAATCGTCTCCGCCGTTACAGCACATAATATAGTCGGCCGAGACGCCGTTAACTTCTGCTGCCGCCTGACGGAATGCGTTTGCCTTCGGGTCCGGGTAACGCCGAAGCTGCTCCGGCCCAATCTCCGCCAGAACCTTTAATACCGCAGGTGACGGCGGATAGGGATTTTCGTTGGTATTGAGCTTCAGCACGTCTGCTTGCTTTGGCTGAAAGCCCGGCTCATAACCCTTTGCCTTTTCAATATTTTCCCTGAAATAACCCATATTCGCTTCGCTCTCGTATTGCGTGGTGCGTAAAAGAACATCATCTCCTATTTCTATCCGCTACACGCCGTACGCTGTTTTCCCCAGATTATACGGGTATTTAGTCAGAAACGAAAGTCTGATTTTGCGATTATTCGTGGGATGACGACCGGCTTACGGTCATTCAGCGTGGAAAAAGCTATTTCTGGCAGTAGTCTATGAGGCGGGCGATTTCACTGCGAAGGTCCCTGCGGTGCACAATCCTATCGACAAAGCCGTGCTCGAGCATAAACTCGGCGGTCTGGAAGCCTTCCGGCAGCTCCACCTTTATCGTCTCAGCAATCGTGCGAGGCCCGGCAAAACCAATCATCGCGCCAGGCTCAGCTATGGTAACATCGCCCAACATTGCAAAGCTCGCCGTCACACCACCTGTGGTCGGGTCTGTCAAAACTGATATGAAAAGTCCCCCAGCTTCATCATATTTCGCCAACACCGCAGAAGTCTTGGCCATCTGACCAAGCGAGACCACTCCCTCCTGCATCCTCGCTCCCCCGGAGCAGCTAACCACCACCAGAGGCAGCTTCTGCTCCATCGCTCTATCAACGGCAGCACAAAGCTTCTCGCCAACCACAAAACCCATAGAGCCCATCAGGAAATTCGGCTCCATCACCGCTAAGAAAATGCCTCTGCCCTTGATGAAGGCCTTGCCGATTCGCATCGCTTCCCTGGCCCCGCTTTTCTTCTCATCATCCTTTAGACGCTGCTTATAACTGGTCCCTCTGTACTTAAAGCCCAGCGGGTCATTAGTCGTCAAATCGCTTAATACTTCCTGAAAAGAATCCTCATCGGCCAGATACTTAATACGAATACTACCCTCAATGCGAAAATGATAATTACACTCCGGACAAACATTAAGATTCTGCTCGACTGCACTTTTATAGAGCATATGCTCACAGGCCGGACAACGCATCCAGAGACCTTCGGGCATCTCCTTACGAGGCTTCAATGAGTATCCGTTCCATTCCCGTTTAGCTTCTTTGGCCATAGCAGTTCTTATTTAGCCCCGCGTTTTACGCAGGGTTCTTTCCCCATCAAGATAAAATCCATTAGCCCGTAAACCTTACCAAAAATCTGCCTGTTCAGCTACAAAAATTACTTCACAGCCTCTCGAATAGCGTTTATTGCAGCAATACGGTCGGGTTTTGAAAATATTGCGTTGCCCACTACAAGAGTATCAGCACCGTAGGAAACCACAAGGCCGGCTGTTTCCGGCCCTATCCCGCCATCGACTTCCACTCTGGTTTCAGCGCCGACAATCTCTCTGACTTGACTAATCTTCTTCGCCGCCTCCGGCATAAATTTCTGCCCGCCAAAGCCCGGATTAACCGTCATTACCAGAACCATATCGCAAAGCGGCGCAACCGCCTCTATCGCATCCACCGGCGTTTCCGGATTAACACATATCCCTGCAGTAACACCAAGCTTGTGCAATTTATCAATAAGCTTTCCCGGCTCATCGGCTGCTTCAATGTGAAAAGTTATATGGTTGACGCCAGCCTCAACAAAACGCTCGGCATATTCAGCCGGCTCACTTATCATCAAATGGCTGTCAAAAACCAACCTGCTGCACTTCCGAAGCCTGGCAATAACCGGCGGGCCAATCGTGATATTCGGCACAAAGTGACCATCCATAACATCCAGATGCACTATCTCAACACCAGCCGACTCAATCGCAGCTATCTCGTCAGCCAATCTGGCAAAATCAGCACTCAATATCGATGGCGCAATCTCAATTGTACCTGCTTGGGGTAATTGTATTTCCATTGATTATTTACTGTTGACCATCGATTATTTTTCATCGAGGATTTCAAGGCACTTGAATTTCTTACCCTCTAAAAATTCAAGTGCTGCCCCGCCGCCGGTCGAAATATGGCTTATCCTTTCCTCCAGACCAAGATTCTCGACCGCACTTGCACTGTCACCGCCGCCGATTATGCTGCGTGCCCCTTTGCTCGTGGCCTCGGCAACAGCCAAAGCAACGGCCTTTGTACCTTCATCAAAAGGCAAAAGTTCAAAAACGCCCATCGGGCCGTTCCAAACGATTGTTTTTGCGCCCTCAAGTTTTCCAGCAAAAAGCTTCCGGCTCTCCGGGCCAATATCCATACCTTGCCACTCAGATTCAATGTTGCCGCTGACAACTTTATTTTCAGCACCGGCTTTGAATTCTTTGGCAATTACTGTATCAACCGGCAAGACCATTTCGCAGCCGACATCTTTAGCCTGCTCAACCAATTCCGTAGCTTTATCGAGAAAATCATCCTCGCACAGGCTCTTGCCAATGTTCTGACCCTGGGCCTTAAAGAACGTATAGGCCATTGCACCGCCGATTAGTATGCAGTCAACTTTTTCCAGCAGATTCTCAATTACACCTATCTTGTCGGAAACCTTCGCCCCACCCAATATAGCCACAAACGGCCGGTCAGGATTACTGAGCGTCTCACCGAGAAACCTCAGTTCCTTCTCCACCAAAAAGCCGATGACTCTCGGCTTGTCTTCCATCATTAACGGCACCGTGTACATCGAAGCATTGTCCCTGTGAGCGGTGCCGAAAGCATCATCAACATAGACATCCGCCAAATCGGCAAGCTGTTTTGCAAAATTGTCTTTGGCCTCTCGCAGTTGGGCATCTTCCTTTGCAGCCTTGTCTTTTATAGTCTCTTCCCTGTGGAAACGCAGATTCTCAAGGAGCATACACTCGCCGTCCTTAAGTACCTCCACCTTGGCCTTTGTCTCGGCACCAACGCAATCGTCGACAAAAATAATATCTCTGGCCAATAGTTCAGACAATCTGCTCGCCACCGGCACTAAAGACAATCGCTCATCCCTCTGGCCCTTGGGTCGGCCAAGATGGCTCATAACAATCAACGCACCGCTCCGCTCCAGAATGTTCTTTATAGTAGGCAGGGCCTTAACAATCCGGTCATCACTTGTAATATTGCAGTCCTCGTCCAGCGGCACATTGAAGTCGCACCGAATCAAGGCCCGCTTGCCCCCCACGTCAATATCAGCAACGGTTTTTTTAGCCATCTCTTATCCAGCTCGAAAAAATAACGGACCGTCAGGCATAGCCTTTAGTTTCTTTGCCTGTCCGCTATACGCTGTCCGCTGTCTTTTTACATCGCCGCCAGTCTTTCCATAATGTCAACGGTGCGGTTCGAATAAGCCCATTCGTTGTCATACCAGCTGATGACCTTGACGGTTCTGCCAACGACAATTGTGCACAGAGAATCGAAGATGCTCGAAGCAGGCTCATTAACAATGTCACTGCTGACTATCGGCTCATCGCAATAAACCAGGATGCCCTTCATTGGCCCTTCCGCCGCCGCTTTCACTACCGCGTTTACCTTTTCAACCGTAACGTCCTCTTTAACGTTAACCACAAGGTCAACAATACTGCCGACAGGAACAGGCACCCGGATAGCCATACCATCGAGCTTGCCCTCAAGTTCGGGAATAACCTGCCCGATGGCCTTCGCCGCACCGGTGGTGGTGGGAATCATGTTTGCCGCAGCAGTACGGGCGCGACGCAAATCAGAATGTATCATATCAACCACTTTCTGGTCATTGGTATAAGCATGAATGGTGGTCATAACCCCCTGCTCAATGCCAAACGCATCGTTAATGGCCTTTGCAAGAGGCGCAAGGCAGTTGGTCGTGCAGCTTGCGTTCGATACGCATTTGACATCGCCGGTCAGCTTCTCGTCATTAACGCCCAGAACAATTGTCGCATCAATGTTGTCCTTCGCCGGGACACTCAGCACAACCTTCTCGGCGCCGGCCTTGATATGGTCGGCATAACCGCCCTTCGGCGATTCAGCGGTGCGAAAAATTCCCGTCGATTCCAGAACGACCTTTACACCCATATCCCTCCACGGCAGCTCAGCCGGAGCCCTGACAGCCAAAACCTTTACTGTCCTGCCGTTAATGATAAGCGCATCATCCCTCGCCTCGACCGTGCCGTTCCATCTGCCCATCACCGTGTCATATTTGAACAGGTGCGCAAGACTCTTGGCGTCCGAGAGGTCATTGATTGCCACCAATTCCAAATTGTCACTTTTCTGCATAATAATTCTCGCCACGGCTCTACCGATTCGGCCGAAACCGTTAATTGCAACCTTCGTTGCCATTTGTAAATCTCCTTATTTTTATACTGTAAATGCGATTTTTGCTGCTCTAATCCCGCACCAATTAGCCGTAAGACTAACCCCAATTGGCGCGGAACAAACGAAAAGACTACTTTATTTATAACCTTCCCACTTGTCAAGAGTTTATTGCCGAGACAGCCGGTTTACAGTTTTTTTACAAATTGATGTAACATATCCGCCTGCCGCGCAATTATACTAACGACAATGGTTGGTTCTATGGCGAAGATTGACAGGCGAACAGTCGGCGATGATTTGGTCCTGCGGGCCCGCACAGAAGCCGATGCCCTCGCAGGGCTGTACGAGCTGTACTATGAGCGGATTTTCCGATTCTGCGTCCATCGACTCTTCAGCAAAGAGGCTGCCGAAGATGTAACCTCTACGGTCTTTTTGGAAGTTGCCCGAAAGATTCGCACCTTTACAGGCCGAACAGAACCGGATTTTAGAAACTGGCTGTATGCCATAGCCGCCAACCAGGCGAATTCTTATATAAGAAAAACGTCGCGACGCAAAAAGCTGCTCGAAAAAGCAGCAGCCCCCGCCGTTTTGCTTCGCAAAAACGAAGCAGCGGGGGAGCTGGACTGGCCGACGCTTTATAAGGCGATTTTGAAACTGCCGGCCAAACACCAGACCATTATCACGCTAAGGTTCTTTGAAAACGCCGATTTCGAACAAATAGCAAAAATTATAAACGCCAGGCCTTCAACCGTGCGCGTAACATTACACAGGATTCTCAAAGAGCTAAGAAGGCTTCTAACAAAATGAATGCTCCCACTCTTGTCATTCTGAGCGTAACGGAGTGGAACGAAGAATCTCATCGCTTCGGGTTAGATGGAGAAAGATAAAATGTTCAAAAACGAAAAAGATTTCAAAAGAATAGTCAGTCGGCTAAATATTGACAATAAGCCGAACCCCACCCATCGCGAAAACCTCCGCCGACAGGTGCTCTCTGCCTTCAACGAAATAGGCCAACAACCCAAAGCTGCCTGGCAAACCATAGGAAGAACTATTATCAAAAGACCGATTACAAAACTCGCCGCCGCTGCGGTGATAATTATAGCAATTGGCATTTTTGTTGCTTACCAGGGCCCAGATGAACAGGCTGCCAGTCGCAACATTACAGAAGCGACAAAATCTCCAGCCGAAATGCTCACAGTAGCATCCCTCAATGCAGCTTATCGCAAAGGCGGAATGGAGATGGTTGAGAAAATGTGCGATAAGGCCTTAAAAATGGTTGGACCGCGACCAGCCAATATCTCGATGCAAGAATTCTTTGAAGAAATTAACAATGGAAAAACAGAAAGGACAGAATTATGAAAGCCAATAACAGAACAAAGCTTATTTGTTACCTTTGGATTGGGCTTATAATGTTGATGCCACAGTCCTTAGCATTTGCTTTACCCCCGGACCCTGATAACGCTGCACTGCTGTATTATCAGGCATTTTGTGTTTATGAAAAGCCCGATGATACCATGAAGGATATGGTGGGGGATCTGGCTAAAGGCAATATTGAACCAAATCCTACAATTACAAAATATATCGAGAGTTGCCGTCCTGCAATCAAACTTGCAGAGAGTGCCGGCGAGCTTGGCAAATGCGACTGGGGCGTTAGATATTCCGACGGACTTGATGCCCAAGCTTCTTATTTGGCACAGGCCAGAATGCTAACTTACATAATACTCGCTGATGCAAGAATAGCTCTTACGCAAGCCAACTACGATTTGACAATTAAGCGATGTTTAACCGTCCGCAAGCTTGGTATAGACGTTGGCCAAGCCCCTTTGACTGTAGGTCTTCTTGTCGAGAAATCTGTCGAAAGGATCACAAACAAATGTATTCAGGATACTCTTTCTTCTGGTGCAATGGAGTTGAAAACACTTCAGCACCTTAAAGCACAATTAGACAAACTCGACAGCAGAATCAAGCCGATTGAATTCTTTTTAGAAGTCGAACAAGAAGTGATGGCTATGTATATAACCATGGAAAGAATCCAGCAAGTGCTACCTTGGATTGATCCGGAAAAAGAGGTGGGCTTTGTTAACGTTCCTGATGGTGCCCGAGAGTATATTCTTAATGCCGACGAGCATTTCTGCCAGAGAAATTTGACCTATCACACCAAGTTCTGGAATGATGTTTTTTCTGCTCTCAAGCTGCCATACCAGCAGGCTTATAGCAAACTGAAAGAGTTAGTCGATAAGCTTGGTCAGGATTATAAAAAAAATCCTGATGCAACTATGACAGTTCTCCTATTGCCCGGTGTTTATAATATCTATAACCGTCACATTCAAAGCAGAACTTTCTCCAATGTCGTAAAAACCGCACTTGAAATTTATATAATTGCTGCACAAACCGGACAATTGCCGGATTCCTTACCTGCGGGTTTGCCGCAGGACTTGTTCAGCTGTAAGGATTTTGAATATGAAAAGACTGATGATGGCTTTATCCTGCGCTGCCAAGGCAAAGATCTAGGCAAAGATGAAATCTATGAGTATGAATTCAAAGTCAAAAAGTAATCACTAATACATGACCATAGATAAACAGGCCGGGGTTGTTTGGCTCGGCCTTTTTTCTGCGCTTTAGGGAGTAAAATCGCCATTTTTTGCTCAACAAGTAAAATGTTGCAAAAAAATAATTTTCTTTAGAGTAAAATGAACGCTTAAATCGTCTGTTAGTGGTTGAACGTTCAATTTGGCTTAACGTTAAGGAAGGAACATTGATTTCGCAAGATAAACACCTGCTAAAACGCATGCGTTGCGGTGACAGGGACGCGCTTCGGCAGATATATGAAAAGTACAGAGATGATTTGTTTACGGTAGCAGTATCTCTATTGCAGGACGTTCATACAGCCGAAGATTGCCTTCAGGATATATTTGTCTGTCTTGTGGATTCTGCAGATAGCTTTAATGTTCGCCGCAACCTCAAGAGTTACCTGATAAGCTGCGTAGCGAATCGAGCTCGGGACCGGATGAGAAAGAAGGCGATTCAACTGGATTGCCCTTTAGAGCAGTTGAGCTGTTTGGCAATATCAGATGATCCGGCTGATGAAGTAATCAGCCAGGAAGAATCCGGGCAAGTTCTCAAGGCATTGTCAAAATTGCCGTACGAGCAGAGGGAGGCCTTCGTTCTGCATGTGCAAGGCGAGTTGAAATTCAGACAAATAGCTAAGTTGCAAAATGTCTCGATTAAGACGGTGCAGAGCAGATACCGTTATGCAATTGAGAAACTACGAGCACTTCTGGAAAAAGGAGAACGCTCATGAAATCGGCAGAAAAAATAGAACAACTGGTAAAAAAAATGCGTTTCAGTCCTGACGCTTCCGCTAACAAGCGTATTCTTAAGTACGCTGAAGCAGCGTTGAAGCAAAGGGTCGATACAGCCAAATCGAATAGATTTGAACTGAATATTTGGAAATTAATCATGAATAAGCCAATTACAAAACTTGCCACCGCAGCGGTGATAATAATCGCGGTATTTGCAGGCATAAATCATTTTGGCGGGTCGGTTGATATAGTTATGCCTGCTTATGCCCTTGAACAAACAATTCAGGCCAACCACACTGTCCGCTACATTCACATCAAAAACTTCAAGGCCGGTGAAGATGAACCAAAGGAATTTTGGTTGGAATTTGATGAGTACGGACAAATGAAAAATGCGCGTGTGCATCTGCCCGAATGGGACTCGCCTGAGGATGGACCGAAACTAATAGTATGGAAAGAAAACAAAGCACAAATATGGCTTAAGAAGAAAAATATTTTTGCCACCATTAAGGACAAAACTGTCGCAGCTCATATGCTTAAATTCGTAGAAGAACTCGACCCAAGACTTGCTGTCGAGCGTCTGTATGAGCGAGAGGCGCAGGGTAAAGTAGAGATAGAGATCGAGGAGCCCTCGAATAAGGCTGAGCCGATTGTTGTAACAGCTACATATTTGCCGGAAAGTTCAACACCAGGCAGACGCGGGGTTTTGTTTGTTGACCAAGCCACCAAACTCATCACAGCCATAGAACTCTACGAGTTGAAAGACGGCGAATACCAATACCTATGCCTGATGGAGTATTATGATTACAATCAGCCGATTGAGCCCGAAATGTTCGTTCTTGATGAGGTACCTGACGATGCATTAAAGATTGATCAGACAATTCAGGAGGTCGGCCTGGCACAGGGAGAGCTTAGTGATGAGGAAATTGCTGTCGAAGTTGTTCGCCAGTTCTTCGAAGCCTTAATTGCCGAGAATTATGCCAAAGCAGGCAAATTGCTTGAAGGCATACCTGCCGACAGAATCCAACAGGGGTTTGGCCACATCAAGTTCCTCCGCATTGTTTCTATCGAACAGCCCTCTCCACATCCTATTCCCGAGACCAGGGGGTTGGTTGTACCCTGCACTGTTGAGATCGAGAAGGACGGAAAAATAAGCGAGTGGAGGCTGGATCAAGTCGGTGTTCGCCAAGTTTATAATCAGCCTGACCGGTGGACGATTTTCGGCGGAATTTAACAAAACTGCCTGATTACCCCGTCAATAGTATGAACAGAAAGGCCAGGCTTATTTTGCTCGGCCTTTTTTATGCGCTTTAGGGAGTAAAATCACCATTTTTTGCTCAACAAGTATAAGCAAAACCGATAACACCTTCTTTGCCGCTAATAATGCGTTTTTGGGCCAAAATCGAGGTTTCTGCTATGAAGAGCAAAAATTTTTAAAAATCTTCAAATTTTTTTTATTTTTCTCTTGACTTTATTGGACCGTCCGATATAATTCAAAGTGTTAATTGAAGGAGAGTGTGAGAAGGTTCTTATATCACTTCAAGCTTTTCTCCTTAATTAAAAGT
>SDBT01007861.1_pt1 | contig 17499 bp, 19 predicted proteins | sample 2277101 | NCBI WGS metagenome assembly SDBT01 (sample SAMN10404973, study PRJNA504765) | marine sediment metagenome | isolation source: marine sediment core GS10_PC15, 103 cmbsf | place: Arctic Ocean: Southern Knipovich Ridge | collected 2010 | reverse complement strand
GTTTCGGATTCTGCAGAAAGCTGTCCTCACTGTGGGTATGGCATTAAGCCGAAACCAGAAGTAAAAAAGGAAGAACCTAAGAAAAGTGGCCCCGGATGCTTTACAATACTAATATGGACTGTATTAATAATTATTGGCATATTGGTAATTGGTAATATATATAACTCATATAGAAATAATGGAACTCAATATAGCTCAAGCACAACTAATGACGACATAAAAGCCTATCGTCTTAGCAAGGAGGCTGTCATAAAAAGATTGAAAGCGCCTGGTACCGCCGAATTCCCAGGTATTATTGAATCAAAAGATCATTATAAAGAAGTGAGTTATGGCCGTTTTGAGATAAACTCATGGGTTGATTCACAAAATAGTTTTGGGGCCATGATACGACAAAACTATTCGTGTACAATGGTTAAATCAGGCGGGAGCTGGAGTACTGAAGATCTGGAATTTTATTGATTCATTACGAATTGAATTATTTTAACCCAAACAGAAATGAAAAAGCTAATTTTGTTAATTGCGATATCCTGTATTTTCTGGAAATGCAGTGAGGAAGATCCGGTAACGAAGGACATTTCTGACGGCTATCAGAATCAAATGTTCCGGGCGCATAAGCACTATAAAGAAGATTCAATTGGTAATAGGAGACTGGAAACAGATTATTTTGAAACTGATGATTTAATCACGCTTTATTATATTGAATTTGATTCTATATATACTAAACATGTTTATAATCAATTTCATCCAGTGGATACAGTTGAGGCAAACAAACATTTTGAATATGTAGATTGGAGAAGTGGATGGTGGAACGTAATTGAAGATGGAGTTCTGTCTTACCCGAATCACGGACCAACATCATCAGAAGAAGCATATTTCGCCTTTGAAAACAATATATTGGTTGTGAGATCATGGTGGGAGAGAAGCGATGTCCATGGGGAATGGGAATGGAATGTCAATGAATTTATCCTTGACAATCGCTACCTTAACGAATGGGAAAACTAATTTTTCAACTATAAATCAATAAATGCTATATTTGTTCATAATGAATAGATAAAATATTATATGTTCAAAATAAAATCTAATTGAGATGAAAAATACTAGAAATAATAGAGATGTTCCGGGTCTGACAATAGATGTCCCTGGTTTATAGTAAATATTTTTTACATCTGTAGCCAACAAATACCCCTCTTGCGTGAGAAATCGCAGGACCCTAGCCTTTGGAAGAGGGCTTTATTTTTTTATACATTCCCAAAAGATTAATTTGCTTGTTTACATAATAAACAGTACATTGGAATACTAGTTATATGAATAATTCGTATAATTGAATGATAATCGGCGCTAACTTAGACAAATAGATAAAAATGGAACCCACCAAAAGACCGTTTAAATTTGAGCTTGATGTCGTAATGGTAAAAGATCCAAATATTGGAGGTTTTACAGGACATTTAGCACAGTTTCCTAATATTATCACAGAAGGGGAAACTGAAGATGAAACGATAGAAAATATCATGAATGCATTTCATGATATTATGAAGCATTGGAAAAAGAACAAGGAACCTAAAATAAATGGTCGTAATAAAAATATTATTAGAAGATCGGTAAGTTTTGAATCGTTAATTTAACTTTTTGCTTTATGAGTAAAGCCCCTATGACCAGGGCCGACCTTTATGATTGGATAATCGCGCACGATTGTGAAGCACAGCCTTTAGATGAATACAGAGCTAAAGTATTATATTTTGTGAATCCCAGTAAAGGAGGGCAAGCCTGGCTTAACTTACCAATAAATGAGAGTCCGGTTAAAGATTATACTATTTGCTCAATTTGCTCATCTCTTCAAATTCCTATTCCAACACAAGCCAGCTATATGAAGGAAATAAGAGCAAAAATTAACAGCGAATCCAAAAGAAGGAAGAAAGAATAATTCAAGACTAAATTGAAAGCAGCTGGAGTTTGGTATTTTGGCTGAATTCAACTACCTTATAACCATAACTTGTATATAATTACCGAGAAAGTCCTTTACCTATGTACAAATTTTCGAAATTGAAAGCAGTTCAGGCCATAAACTTTTTTGTTAAAAAAGAGGGCGGTAGGTGTAGCTATATGAAAGTTATAAAACTCGTTTCATTAAGTGACAGGTTGCATCTTCAAAAATACGGCAGACCGATTACAGGGGACAAATATTATGCTTTAAAACACGGCATAGTACCATCAACTACATTGGATATAGCAAAAGTGAATTCGTTAGGAAGATACGATGTTGGATTTATTGATGAAATTGACAGCAAACAATTTTCAAAAACTGATCTTGAAGTATTGGAGGCTATTTATGAGGAGTTTGGTAAATTAAATCAATTTGAATTACGTGATATATCCCACAAATTACCTGAATGGATTCGGCATAAAGAACATTTTGAAGCCGGGAAAGAAACACGTAGAAAAGTAGTCGAAAAGGATTTTTTTAAAAAACCTGAAGAGGACCTTGGTATATTTCAGATTGAGGATGAACTCCTTGATATCACCAAGGAATTGTACCTGTAAATGGGGAGTTTCGATACTCTGCTTATTGATGGAGATTATTTCAAGCCAAAAAATTTGTATTATTTCATCAATCCAAATTTTGATTCGTTAGAACCTCACTTTCATGTCTGCATAGTGGTTAATGGCAATGATGTTTATTTTTTGTGTTGCACTTCGAAATTTAAAAGTCTGAAAAGATTAATTATATATCATGGGCATCCCTATTCGACATTAGTGAGACTCAGTAGCCATAAATCAAACAAGAATGATCTAAAAAAGGAAACATTTGTTGATTGCAATAAGTGTCATGTTTTTACTAAACAAGAGCTATTAGATATACGACGAGATGCCGCTTTGAGATCAAAGGGGGAAATTAGTGAGGCTGATTTTCAACAATTAAGTATTGGTGTTAATGATTCCTTATTGATAGAAGAATACATAAAAGAGATGTTCCCTATAATAGAATAAAGGACAATTTTTGTCCAGACAAAAACAGACTGATGTTTCTACTTTTCATAATGGTTATCCTTGCTTTAATTATCTATGTTGTCTGGGATGTGATTGATGGCATTAAGGAAAGTGATTGGTATAATTCTTATCTTGATAAGAAACTGGATAAAGAGCTTGCTATTCTGGAGTCTTATGACAAACAAGAGGTAACGGATTTTGAGCAACTTACTGAAGTTACGAAAAAGTTACGAAAGCCACGTAAATACACCCTTCAGCAAGCTATCGATCAAATAGAGTTGGTTACCCAGTCAGATGATTTTGAAGGGACCACACGCATCTATTTCAATCATGTGGCAAATAAAGACAGTGATCACTTACCGATGTATTTCGACAATTCATTGGGTTATGCTACTTATGAAAATATAGGGTTATCGTTTGAAATTTTCCAAAATAAGTTTTACCTGGATGTATCCAGCAATGTAACGGATATGAATCTCGCCAAAGGGGACCGGTTGATCCTGGTATTTGACAATAAGGAAAAGATTGAAATTGTATTTACTTCAACCCACCTGAAGGGATATTATGATACGAACTCCTATTTATTAAATACTCAGCAAATAAAACTGTTTATCGATCACAGACTGGACAAATGGAAACTGATATCGACCAGGCGAAAGATCTATATAGCCGGTGACAATTCCTTTTTTGAGGAAGAATGTTTGGTCCATGATAAAAAGGTATTCCAGGGGATCCTTAACTATTTGGCAAAGATGATGATGGGGGAGTACATCAGGATAAATAAAGAGGCGGTTACTGCCTAAAATTAAATCAATGACAAAAAAGACAACTAAGGCATCAAATCACTTATCCCATTCCGGTCAGGAATTCACAGATTATCATTTAGAAACAGCGGATAAGATCTATACCGGAATTGCAGGGGGAAATTTAAAAGAATTAAGCGAGTTGATTCATGGCATAACTGATGAGGATTATTTGCATATACATTTTGCTTTTTTTGATAAGTATGGGTTTGGATACATGGATAAGGTCCGGTCTATGGCAAAGGATTATTATGAGCTACTAAAATATAAGCTGACTTAGGGTTACTTTTTGGATTAATAAAAGAATTAACCAGTGAATGTGGTAGTTCTTATATTAATGATTAGTAAAATTAGCTGGCTTTGGTCAGCTTTTTTTGTATCAAAATTATGATCACTTTTTGTATTTAAAAACGATAAATTTTTTGAGGCAATAAATAGTTGATTTTATAGCTCTAAATTTTAGTCAAAAATCCTTCCAATTCATACACACAAAACCGTTAGTAAAAATTGCATTGTAAAATTTAAAACTTTTTTCCATATTTGAGTGTTACTTTTCTGAATCCCGGCCAAAGTATGAGCGTAACTTCTTTAACGAAATCTAAATCAGCTAATTCTGCTGGTATTCCTAATTGGAAAAAAACTCCTTATAAGCCCACCCCAGATGAAATAATTGATGCCTTTGAAAAGGGAAAAATTGTGGGGATGTCCGAGCATGACAGAATTTTGATGAGAGAGTTTAGCGATAATCTTAGTAAGGCTTGTTTACTTTCCGAAAAATTGTTCCGTGAATTAAATAAGCAATATTTAGGCTTTAATAAAAGATTATTTTTAAAAGTCAATGGATTATCCTCTTTTGATGCTCTTTTTGTAGTAGATAGGAATGTCTATATAAGTAACTCTCGAAACGATGCGTTTAATCAGGCAAGAAAAATAAAAAAAGAAAGCAAGGAAGATTTTTTCTCTATTAATTTTTCCTTTCTTCCAGAGTCCAAAAACCTGGATTTAAACAATATTTTTTATGATGGTTATTCTTTAGCGTATGAACCGAGCTCTAAATCTAATCCAGGCAAGGCATAATGAAGATGCCTGTGCCTATCTGAAAAATTCTGGAAAATTTAATGATTGGGTAGTTACTACAGCATTTTATTCTGCTATTCATTTTATTCAACACGAATTATTTCCAAAAAGTTATGAAATTCCAGGTGATGGGAGGGTGAAGAATTTTCATCGATTTGATGATTACTATAATTGTGTAAGGAGGTATGTTGATTATACCTCCCCACATCAAGTAAGGCAAGATTTAGTTGAAGAATACATTCCAGAAATAGCAGATGATTATCAACTGCTCAAGGACAATTGCTGGAACGCAAGATATTGCGATTATAAAGTTGAATCAGAAACTATGAACCTTTGCTATGCAGCTTTAATAAATATAAGGCAAATCTGTGGTTAATTTGAGATTGGAAACATCCTCCTAATATATTTAGTGTGAACTATGTGATAGGACAAAATTGTAAGTTTACAATTCTAAAAAACTAATTCTAATCGAATTACAGCACTTTTAAACAAATAAAATGTATGAGTACATTATTTATGGATTTAAAGAATGCGTCCATTCTCAATGCCTAACACATAATCAATAACCTTTCTGTTTGCCTCATCCATCAAATTTCGTTTCTTCTTAATGTAATGAGCCCCGGCCAGTGTTTTGTTTCCCTTATGACCGAGGGCAAAGTCAATAATACTATCGGATATCTCACATTCATTGTAGGCAATAGTTGCCCATGTGTACCGGGCATATCCTAATGTGAATCGGGGGATTCCCATTTCATCAGCGATCCTTCGCAAGAATTTATTTAAATACTGGGTGAAGTTTCTGTGATCGGTATATCTTTCTTGAAATATAAAATATTCTTCTTTGCCTCTTAATCGTTCCATTAATTTTAACGCTTCTGGTTCAATTCTGATAGAATGTATGACTTCAGTCTTGCTGCGATCAAAATATATTCTGTCAGCCTCAATTCTCCCTCCTGCATACTCCAAATGATACAAATCAACTGCATTGATACCTATCAGATAGAAGTCTAACTGGAAGATATCTTTAGACATGCTTTCAAATTCATTCTTTGGCACATAATCAAAAATATTCCTCAATATTTCAACCTCTAAAATCTTAGGCTCTGATTGTTTTTTGAGCTTCCCAATGTTGTAAAATTTGAATGGATATATACCGGGATCTATCAATTCATCTTGTATGATTCGGTTGTAGATCGATCTCAGGTCCTTCATGTAGTTCCAAATACCTGCCTTAACTCCATCATTTCTTAAATGCTCTTCAAATTTTTCTAAAAACACTTTATTGATTTTCATTGCGCTCAGTACAGGTTCTCCAATGAATGATTCAAGCCGGTTCCTAAGCGTCCTGTAGGATTCATATGTTCTCTTGGAAGCCTTGCCCTCCATTTTCAGCTTGCTTCTATATTGTGATAATAATTTAATTAGCAGATCGTCAATGTATTCAAAGAAATCAATATTATTCTTATTGTCTTTTTCAGTGATATATTTTTTTACCTCCAAAGCTGTCATGAATTCTATATGTTTTCTGACCTCAATTCTATTTTCAAATTCATAGATCATATCATATAATTTTTTGTTGTACAACCTGGCGTTGGGATGATTTACCACCCTTCCGTTTCTAAGTTGATTCTTGAATAAATGATAGTCGGTTTTGATGTATGCGTTTTTTTTGTTGTGTACCAAGAGAATTTTCAGGTTGTATTGTCCATCCTTTCTCTTATCTTTAAGGGTAACTTTGAAGCTGGCCATAATAAAAAAACAGTGAGAATATCGTGAGCGTATGCCTCTACTTTTACATCGTAAGGTATAATTATAAGACTGTAAATCCTATTTAGTGACTGCAAATGGCGTTTTTACGTAATTGGTTAAGATATATAAAAACGCCTGTCACGCAGGAGGTCGCGAGTTCGAGTCTCGTCCAGACCGCTTAATAATCAAGCACTTACATTATTTTTTGTAAGTGCTTGATTTGTTTACCGTGAGTATATCGTACTTAATTGGGTGTTTTAGCTTAAATGTGGAGGGGTTACTGTAGGTATTAATTATTATGATAACTCGAAATCGACTTCCTTTAAATCGAGTGTTTGATTTTTAAATTCATGGGTGCAATCTCCGCAAAACTGAATCTTACCTTCCCGGATAAAGAAGTGGCAACAATAATTATTATTGTGACTCACCCTTATTGAAGGGTTGAAAGTTGGGCTTTCTTCATCATTATTAAAGTCCCATTTAATTTTCCAGCTCTTACAGTCGCCTGCATTCACCTGATGAATAGATCCACATCCTGGACATTTGAAATAGTATAAGCCGTTTTTTGGGTGTTTTTTAATCTTTGCCATTATTAATTATCATTCAACAATCCTGCTTTTTTAGCTTTGTTGAATTGCTCATTTACGGAATTTGTAATAAACCAATCATCAGTACCCTTTCCCACATGTTTGTTGCCTTCACACATTGGGCAATAATGATTTCCATTTTCATCCATCACCAATAAATAAGCGCCTCCAGATTCTAAAGCATTGTTCATAATAGCAAACCAGGCACTCATTAAAGGATCATCAATTGTATGCTCATCTTTCAATTCCTTTTTTAATCTTTCAGCTACCTGCTTTCCATTTTTGGAAACTAAATGACCCAGTCCTTTATCTTCAATCGCTTTTCTAAGCTGATCCCAATGTTTTTGACAAGATTTCATTTTTTCCAGTTACTAATCCTGTGATAAATACAATACTCTGAAGGGAGTAGTCTATCCCTATCTGATAAACGAGTTTCATTTATCTGTATGATTTATAACATCCTTGATGTGAGCGACATCTTTTTGAACCTTATTTAATTCGTTTTTAATATTGAGTTTCCATGCATTTTCCACTTTGACATCACCCTCCTTTTTCACTTGCGATATTAAATATTCAGAAGATTGTTTTTCAACTGCTTTTTGTGTTTTCAGATTTGATTTTTGACCCTCAATTATTAACCCAGTAATTCTATCCAAATGTTTTGTATATCTTTCATCGTTCTTATTCATTATTTCTTTGAATAAATCCACTTTTGATAATACGCTGGCTTGAAAGGCATCCATTTCAATCCTGTATTGATTTCTAAATGCTAAAAATCCGGTATGTAAAAGTTTTTTTCGATATGCCATGAAGGCAGAAAACAGCAATGCTATTAAACCTGCAATTCCAGCTATATGTGACCATGTTTCTAAATTCATATTACTTTTAAAAATAGCCACAGCATGGCCATGGCTATTTATTTGGAATTTTATGTTAAGGACTTCTCTGTTTTAATGCCAACCAGGCTCAATAGCCAGGTTATCAATCCTGTATCAAAAATGCCATTTGCGACCAGTGAAGCTCCAATGCCAACAGCCAGGGCCTCCCACCAAATTACAATTTCGGCAAAGAATCCGAGATTGAACACCCATGCCAACATAGCCAATGCAACGCCTGTAATCCATGATACGATTTGTATCGCGATGGAAGACGTATCCTTTGGTAGTATTCTTTTGATGAATTCTACCACAATTGGCACGACTAGCACAAATGATGTGAATGTGAGAAAATTAGCCTGAAAGTCGATGGGAGCTCCATTCCCTTGGGCAAATAAATTAATGCTCGTGAAGAGCATGATAATGGCAAGGGTAAAAATGTGCCTGCCAAATTTCGAGATACTTTTAATCATTGTTTTCATTAGTTTTTAACTTTTTATGTGAAAAATTTATTTAGTGAGTTATTGTTTGATCATTTATAAATTGTATATAGTCGTTCTTTCAGTTGCTTCACTACATGACATAAATAAAAACCCTGAAAATAAAGCTATTAGCAGCCCTGATATGCCTGCGATATGTGAAAGTGTTTCAAGATTCATTTATAGTCCTTTCCAATCGTTAGGTATAGATGCAAAATTTGATATATTTGTTGAAGATGTAAAGCAATTTGAAAACGTCCCTATTGGATCAGGTGTACCTCCAGATGTTAAATCATCAGTTCTATTCCACCACCTAAATTCATCAAATGAAGACGTTAGTGACGTACAAAGCCTTGCAAAGAAACTCACATTGGTAATATTTGAAGTGTTCCACGAATCAGTATTTAATGTTATTAAGGAACTGCATTGATCGACAAAAATAGAAAAATTGGTTACACTCGACACATCCCACAAACTCACATCTAATGTAGTCAGAGCTGAACAACTCTGAGCGAATCGTAAGAAAGAAGTAACACTTGAAACGTCCCATCCACTTACATCTAATACAGTTAGGGAATTGGAACTTCTAATAAAAGATAGATAACTGGTAACGTTTGGAAAATCCCATCCACTTACGTCAAATGTTGTTAATGAGGTACACCCCTCAGCGAAGGAGGTGAAAATAATATTATTAAGGGATGTCCATCCATTCGCATTCAGTGTTGTTAAAGAGGTGCAACCATTAGCAAAAGATGCAAAGGTAGTAACGTCTGAGACATCCCATGTGCTTGCGTCTAATGTTGTTAAAGAGGTGCAACCATTAGCAAAAGATGCAAAGGTAGTAACGCTTGATACATTCCACCCGCTTACGTCCAATGTTGTCAAATCAGTGCATCTATCAATGAAGAATTGGAAGTTAGTAACGCTTGATACCACCCAACCACTTACATCTAATGTAGTCAGCAACGGGCAAAGTCGTGCGAAAGTAGAGAAGGTATTGCTACTTGATACATTCCATCCGCTTACATCCAGTGCGGTTAGAACTGTGCATTGATCGACAAAAATAGAAAAATCAGTTACGTTAGAAACATCCCAATCACTCACGTCAAACGAAGTTAAAGAAGTGCATAACTGAGCGAATCTTGATAAATCAGTAATGCCAGAGACGTCCCATCCGCTACCATTTATATTTGTACAATTGACGCAACCCTCCGCAAAAGATATAACTGATATTAATGCTGTATCCCCAAACTGATCAATGGATATTAAATTTAATTTATTGCCTGCATCATTAAACGCAAACGCAGTCATTGTTCCAGTTATAGAAATCTGGTAACTATCAGCATCAACGTATTCATGCGAAGGTGAAGAAGTAGTTACCACTTCCGGTGCAGTCCCATCCCCCCAATCTATTGTAAAATTATTTGTCCCAGTAGCCGGAATTACCATTGTTTCTAAGGCAGACATAGAAACAGTCATCTTAAATGAATCATCTACGGGTGGGGCTTCATCCCCAAATATTTCAAATAGATTTAATAGATTTGTTCCCATTATGGTAATTCGTCATAAGCTGTTTTTTCTACTTTTAATACCTTTCCTAATAGCTCAAAAGTTCTCAGCATATTATCTACAATAAATGTTTCCCATTGTTCATCTGTTGCATCTTGCACCTGTTGCCAAGTCACTGAGGAATCTCCGATCAATGAAACTTCCAATTTTACTAAAGAATTTACAGTACTATTGTCTATTCTGTAAACACGGTCAATCACTGATAATATCTTAGTAAGATAATTATTTGCTTCAACATTTATTGATACTTCAATCTCATCAACAATCTCAACAGTGTCAAAGACTTTATAATTGATATGAAAATTAATTCCTTCTCCCACTGCACCTTGATGAATCAAGTCTAATAAAATAACACCTTCTGGCCCTACTGTGCCTTTAAGTATTTGTAGTTCTTCTAAAACTGTTAATGCCATGATATTTAAATTATGTTCGAAATCCGTTTAATGTGACAAATCCACCTTTACCCGCTAATGTACCGCCGATTTGATCTATGTCAATTGAAATAAATTTATATTGTGCTATTGTAGTGACGGAAAGTACCACCGGGGTTGCCGCCGTACTGCTATGAAAGCCTCCGGCATCTACACTTAATTTAGTGCTTAGAATTGTGGCTAAACTAGATCCATCAATATCAGCTACATTTATATCTACTATAAAAGATGTTCCGGTTGGACCACCGTCCGTAATAACAGGATCGAATTCTAAAGTTGGCAACCCCTTGAATGAGAAATTATAATCTATATGAAATCCCACTTTATTCGTGCCTGTTGTATGATCTGTATCCCTGGCACCAATCGGTATTTTTATAGTTTCTTTTGTTAATGATCTACTATCTACAAGTTCATTTGTAGCAACTAAAATTAACTCCAATGGATGAACTTCATCAAGTACAAAATCGGCATCGTCCTGAATCAGTATCTTTATGGTAGCTCCTGCATCATTGTGCTTAACTGTAATAGTATCACCCGTATCAGCTCTTAATAATACCTTTTCTGCAATTGTCAGACCGGTAAGCTCAATCATATCATCGGCTGTCCCGGTTTGTGCGGCGACAAGTATATTTCGTGACGGGCCAACACTTATAACATCTGAGGATAATGTTCTAATTGATTCCGCTCTAAAATTTACCGGACTTGAAAATTGCCCAGGCGTTCCATCTTCTGAGGCTGCACTTGCATCTATAAGTTGAAAATTACTAAAAACAACACCCACATGATCAAAGGTAGTGGTGATTGTAAGAGCAGCCGACACTCCTAAATTTACAAAACTTTTTTCAGCGGCTAAAGTGGCAATAGTAATGGAATTGACTATATCTAACGTTCCTCGATTAATAAGACTAATCTTATTCCAAGTAGAATTAGCTCCGCCAGAAATATCCATAAAACTCCCATCCTCAATATTGAAGATAGTATCAAAGTTTTCAGATGGTGCTACACTTATTATTAATCGTGATCCTTGAAATGCAAACAAAGTAGAGTTGCCAACTGTTGCAATAGTATCATTGAACTGCAAAATTGTGCAACTATATAATAAAGTAAACATAAAATTGCTTGAGGTCTGCGTAATATTCAATGTCGTTACTGACATATTGGTTAATCGCAATGTTGTATCAGTGGCATTAATAGTTGTAATGGCTGTGCCTCTCAAGCTGCCAGATATCAAGGTCGTTTTAGAAGGGTTGGAAGCAAGTGTAACCGTACCAGAAACGATACCGCCAAGTATTCGTATTTCGGCATTTGTGGCTCCATCTGCTTCTCTTAAATCAACTGCTTTTTGAGCAGTTAAAACTGGTAAATCAAATGATCCAACATTAGAATCATTCCCATCATCCCCATCTACATGCCAAATTTTATAATCATGCTCTGGCGTTCCCGCTTGATTATTTACAGTCGTTGAACTCGTTCCAATTTTAGTCCCTGTTATTACAGTATTGTTATAAGTCAGATTTGCACAATCAACGTCACCTGCTACTTTGCACGTTTCTAACAATACTGTTTGATCCGTAGCTAATATATTTGCATTAATTGTGCTGTGATAGAAACTTGATGTACCTGCCAGAGTCCACGTGGATGTATTTACAAAAGACCAATAAACCAATGTATAGCTATCCGTAATTATTTTGTTTGCACTTACCGAAGCTCTATATAACTCCAAACGCTTTATTATTACATCATTCGAAAAAGTTCCCCACGTTAGTATTAGAGTTAAAAAAGCATCATTAATTCCTTGAGTTACATCATTTGTGACAAGTAACCTTAAATTATCAAGCGTCAAAAATATCGTTTCTGCTGCTGTATCAAACAAGAAATTTGTCACAGTGATCTTACATATTTTCCGTGACTGTCCGACAAATGTCAAGTTATTTTTTGAAATTGTAATGTCATCTGTATAAGTTCCTGCTTGAAAAAATATAATATCACCCTCACTTGCTGCTGACATAGCTTCATCAACAGTAAAAGGCTTTGTAGGTGAGCCATTTCCGCCTGATGCTGAAGGATTGACATACCAGGTGTTAAGATCAATCCCATCAAATTGATTATTAATAACAATCTTCCCAGCATCAACATCAATTACACTCCCAACGTGAGTTGTATTGTAGATATTCAAAAAGCTGGTGCCTGCAATTCCGGTAATGTCGCCTTCTAAATAGCCATTGTTTAGATTTAGAATTCCATCAAAATCAATATTTCCAATAATATCCGTTGCCTTTGTGTCCAGGCTTACACAATCAATATTTGCCTGGACATCTGAATTCCTGATTATTCCCAATCCTGCACCGGCACCTGAGAGGGTCAATGTTTTTACTCCCCCGCTCGATAAGAATTTACCTCCTTTGATAATTATATTGGAAATAGAACTATCTAAAATTGTGGTATTGGAATTTTCAAGAATCAGGTAAAATGAAGTGCTCCCGGACATGCTCAATGTGCCCGTGATTATACAATTTCGAATAACCGTATTTGTGGCTACGAAATTATTTGAAAAGGTTACATTCCCTATCGTGGTAGTGAGATCGGTTCCATCGCTTGACAGTCCTTCGATTACCAAGGCTTTGTCAATAATGATATTACCGAAAGTTCCGGGACCGCAAATGATTATATCACCCGCGCTTGCTTGAGTGATTGCATAAGGCAGGGTTTCAAATGGTGTTTCCGGCGCTCCGTTTGCACCATTATCTCCCACTTCATCCACATGCCATTTTTTTACATGAGGATTACCAGAAGGTGTAAGTGGTAAATCCTTTACAAAATTAGACCGTGATATTTTGAATAATTGGCTATCAACGCCAGTTACTTTGACAGGAAGAAACCCCCCTGCAAAAGAAGTAATCTCGTCAAGATCTTCTACAAATTTTCCAAGTAATATTAGTTCCTCGTTTGTCATACCACTAAATATTCATCATTTGGACCTACCAATAATCCTCCGTTATTGCCCGGATTAACCAATAGGTAATTAATTGTTATCGGAGGTGCGGGAGTGGTACTCAAATCACCTGTAAATACATCCCTTTGTTCCAGCTTAGCCTCCGAATCTGCCAAACTATACTTATCCGGAAAGTCAGGTTCTTCCCACGCTCCCTCTTCCGAGTTTACCCACATGTCATTGATTGCATAATAATTGCCCGGCCCCTGGCCGTTGCCTAAAGCCCATTGTAACTTTTCGAAAATGTAATGTGGTTGCTGTTTTGCTGTTACTCTTATTTGTCTCATCAGCTCCCTGGATTGCGTGTTTGTATTCCAATAACAATCCCTTGAGACTTCCTTATTGATCAGCGGAAATGTGTCAGCTACTTCGCCTTCAAAATAAAAGAAAGGGCTAAAACCTGATACCCAATAGACATCGCTACAATTGACATTGCTTTGATATTGAACCTTGACATATTTGTTTTCAGGATCACTGGAGATCACCTGTATAGGTTCTGAAATTGCCGAATTGGGATCTCCTAATGTCACACCATCCGGTACAATGGTTATTTGAATGGTTTTGTTGGAATACAATGCCATGTTTACCGTGAATTCATAATATTTGAATTCCTCCGGACTGTCATAGACCATGACTGGATTTATTACCGCTAAATCTGCTCCTTTATACTCCCTAACCGTAATTGTATGCGCACCACTGAAATTGCTTTGAAACTGAGCTGGTACCAGCTCATTATCAAAATATACCTGGCAATACTTGTTTGTCTGAACTCTGTGAGGTTGTGCCATGTCAACAAAAAGTGTGTTGTTGAAATTTTGTCTTTTGCTGTCTGGGATTTTAAACTCAATTGCATTTAATTTAGCTACCCTGAAATAGTTATCTACAGCAGGTAGTACAACATCGAAATTAGTTGTTACAACACATCCATATCCATCATTTACAGAAAGTACGTAGCTGCCTGCTGTGACATTCTCGAAAACATTTGATACCGTGTAGTTTAATCCATCGATAGAAAATAAATAGGTCCCAAAATCCTGGGTACCCATTAGAATTGTTACCGTTGCATCCAATCCTCCCGGATTTGTAACGACTGCGATATCTGCTATTTCTGACGAGGTAAATATTCGCGGAATTGTTACATTATTTATGCTTGCCTGGTCTGTTTCATCGTCTTCCAACGTGACTGTTATCAACTGATCTGAGGCTGCCCTGGCAATGTCAGCGACTAATGTAATTGAAGCATTTGACGGGGTTATCCACGTGTAAGGTGCAACACCATCATTTTCTTCAATGGTAACCTGGATGTCCGCGCAAGGATCAGCTGCTTCAGCAATACTAAATCCTGTTAATTCAAAATTCTTTGCGGGGACTACTTCCGGGACTTCAGTTAATGTTACGTTTGAGGCCCCAATTCCGCCCTCATCTGTAATAGTCCAACCATATTCATTTGCCTCGATTTCAAAATTAAAATCCACGTCAAAAGTACTAACCTGCATAAAACTTGAAATAGAACTACTAGCAATATCTGCACTAACAGCTATTCTTGCTTCATTTCCTTGATCAAATACATCTTCTCCTTGAGCATATTGAAATGAAGCTGATCTAAGAGATTTGCAAATCCATGTGAAAGTCAAATCAATAGCACGAGTAGTATTTACAAATCTGATTTTAAACGTTGATTCCAGATCTGAAACATCACTGAATTCCGAATTTATGCTTGCGAAATTTGCCATTACATTTCAATATTCGTTAAAGTCATTTTATTCCTAATAAATTAAAACTGGCTGAATTCGATTTTATATTTATGGTCAAGCTTTCTCCCATGGGAATTACTCCCTTGTAATCATTTCCTTTGACATCGCTAAATTTTATATGATAATAAGGATTAGCTAATATGCTATCAATCTGATCGTCTGTAAGGCTTGTTTCGAAAGTGAATTTATACCCAGTAAACAACTCATCTCCCAATTCAATGCCCGGTATATTGTCACCTTCTTTGATTGGGCTTGTTTCTGTTTTTAGTTGAGAAGAGAAATCGCTATTTCCGTCAATCGTTTGGGTCAATAGTTCATCATTCTGTGATTGTTTTGAACTTAACCGTAATATATTCCCATGTTTGCGTATAATTCTGGCCGGTTGCCAGCGGGCATTATATATGTCTTCAGGGAAGTCTACCCCTGAAATTCCTAACCATGGATTAGCAGGATCACCGGCTTTGTAGGTTTCATTTTCAAAAGCCGGATCATCAGAAGCTCCATCCTCAATTGCCGTTGCTGTTCGCTGCAAGGCAATCATAAATTTCTTATTGTCATTTTGGGTTTCCTTTTCCTGGTCAAGGTGCTTTTGTTCCTGCCTGGTTGTCTCGATAGGATATCCCCCTGCAATGAATTTGCTTACCGCGTTATACTTCGAATTGATTACACTTAATTGAGTGGTTTGTGATTTGCTCGCGTTGAACTCCTGGAGGCCGGGACCTTCTTTATTTTCTGAATTTTTCCATTCGGAATAACCTACATTGATGGAATTAAAGAACAGCTTGCTTTCTGTCTGGATTTCCAGATCACGGATGCATTCCAAATCAACGCTTGAATTAACAGAATCATAGAAGTATTCCAATTCCTCAATGATTACCTTATTGTCAATGATTCCAAGATCGATGTTGTGTTTTGCTTTTTCGCTTTCAAAGAAGTCTTTAAATGAGAGATTTAATGAGCTTTCACCGTTATTATTACCAACCGGCCATCCTCTCAAATGCCTTCCATCCAGGATAGCGGTTAAGGATCCTTCGCCGTCTTCATCGTAGCTGATCGGTTGGCTATCGGTACGTCCGTAAAAATCAGATGTAAACGAATTGAATTTACCGGTTATTTTATTTGTCAATCGGCTAAATAGTTCATGAGCCAGGTAGGCGCCTGAATTTGTCTGATCAAATTTGGTAGTTGCTTCAATGATTACTGTGTCAAGATTTACGGTGAACAGGAATTCATTGTAGGACATTGTTGTTGGAATGCCATCATGCTTTGGATGTGTCGTGAAGTATGGTATTAAATAAAGTTCTTCTCCCGCAGTAAGTGAGTAATTTCTTGAAACGAATCCCGAATTACTAAACTCTAATAGAGGATCATTGATTCCTTGCTGATCTTGCGCGTCAATCTCTTCAATAGTAAAAACCGGATTCAAAGGATCGTCCCTATTTACCACAACCAAAAGGACCCAATAATGATACCGCTCTGTCCATTCATTAGGTGCTATTCCATCAATCCTAAAATCAAAATCCCATTGCCATGTCAGGGCATAATCACCATCTAGTCTTGCTTTGAAAAGGTATAAATCATTATTGGTTGGGCTGTGAGGAGCTGCATCAAGTACATCTACCTTATGATCGAATGGACTTAGAGGATCCGGTCCGACCCAACCATAATCATCATATACAAGTGTAGAATTATTCTGATAGTCCTCTTCAAATTCCTGCCTGATCTCTTTGCTGTGATTTACAGTTAAGAAGTAATAGTAATCCCTGTCACCTCTAAATGTCACCTCACTCCCTGCATCATAATTATTTGGAACTTCACTTTCTACATTCAGGTTCTTTTTGATGGATAATGGCTTTAGGCCTATCCAGTCAAATGCCCGCTCGAATGGGATGATATCATTACCGAATAGATCTATGCTATCCGTCACATTAACATCAACATCGAAGTTATTATCAAAATCCCGCTCAAAGCCTATTGGAGAAGTATTGATCGTATAGACTTCCCTTCCCGTGACAGAGAGTCTTTTTTTGGAACCAATTACATCGATAAGGCCTAGAAATTTAGATTTCCAGGCATTTGTAATCTGATCCTTTTTCCATATCTCAATAAAAGCATCTTCGCCTAATCCATTGGCCTTGATCTGATCCAGTATGTTGACAAATGGCCCTGCAAACTGCAATTCGGAACTCATCAAATAT
>SDBT01007860.1_pt1 | contig 17500 bp, 20 predicted proteins | sample 2277101 | NCBI WGS metagenome assembly SDBT01 (sample SAMN10404973, study PRJNA504765) | marine sediment metagenome | isolation source: marine sediment core GS10_PC15, 103 cmbsf | place: Arctic Ocean: Southern Knipovich Ridge | collected 2010 | reverse complement strand
CCTTGGAATATTTCTCTTTGCTGACATCCTGGGACTCATCTAATTCCAGGAGTATATGGGCAGTGTTACCCACGACATTGGCGGATTCATCGGCCGACAGGAATATCGCCCGCGCATTGCCCAGCCTGATGATGTAGCCAAGCTCGGAGACCCAGATGCCAGCAAAACCGGCGTCGTTTAGCCTGTCTTTCAACCGCGTCATAGAGATGACTGTCTGTGGCTTGAAGGTAGGGGAGCACTTCACCAGATTCTGCGGCTCGGCCATATAGAGGGTTAACAGAAGGAGCTCAAGCTGGGCGGATAACTCGTTTTTACCTCCCTGCCGGGCAATTTCCACGGAGAAGGTAAGTCCCCTTCTGCCGAAGACGCTGTTAAGTATGGCTAAAGCTACCTCTCGCTGATAGGGACGCAGCCTGTTTATACCGGGATTGTTTATTAACCTCGCCCCCTTACTGTTTATTTGACAACTCTCCCCTTTTGGTTTTTATTAGGTGACCTAACCCCCTGACCCCCTTCCCTTGTTATTGGTTAAGGGAATGGGGGAATTATGGTTTCTGAAGGAACGTCCGCCCCTTCGGGTTTCCCCTTATTACTATCTTGACTCTGGGTTAATAATTTCGGGGCGTCTAAGAGGGGCATTACCTCTCTTCCCCATTCTTGTGGGAAACAACCCCTTCTTGAGGTGTTTAAGAAGGGCTCTGCTTCTCTTTTACTTGTTCTGGTAAGAGAACATCTCGTCTTTGGGGCGTCTAAGGGGGGCTTTACTTCTCTTTTAACTATCCTTATAGAAGAACGTTTCCTTCTCGGGGTGTTTAAGAGGGGCGAAGCCCCTCTTCCTACCTTTCCCCCTCTCCTTATCAAGGAGAGGGGGACAAAGGGGGTGAGGTCACCATATTCACTATTTATTAAAGGCGGCGATGCCAATCCCGAGTGGGAGGGCGACCTCTCTAAGAACATTACCTATCGCCTCCTTCAATCCCTTCTTCTGTTCTTTAGTGATGTTATAACTGGTCTTAACCAGCCCCGCCAGGGTATTGGTTGCCTGCATAATGAGTTTGATATTCTCCGGGTCTTTTTCCAGAATAGACTTAATCTTAACCCTCAGCAAAGCAATCTCGTCGTCAATTCCGTTAACGCCGGAAGCCAGCTCAAAATCAAGCCGCTCTGCCTCATCAAGAACCTTGGAGTAGAAACCGTGCTTCCTAGCGTTCTGATTGCCCTTTGGGACGCCTCTTTTTCTCTTTGCTTCTGCTGGCATGTGGCTTATCTCCATTGTTCAGGAGCCTGACAGTAGCTAGGACAATGGTGTGGGCAGCCAGGTCCCATCTCCGATTTTCTACGGCTAATCTCAGTAGCCTCATATCCCCTCTCCTTTACATAACTAGAAAAACAATTCCCATCTAATTAGCTTTGAATTGTTTCCCGATGAAATAATAGCACATATGTTCTTTTATTGGCTACAAGATTTTGTCACGATTTTTTGCTATTATAGAATAAGCTTTGGGGGTAAAAATGGGTGTTGCCAAACAGCTTTATCAGTTACAGGAAGTTGACCTTGAACTTGAGTCCAGTGAGCAGGCGCTGAGGCGAATGCTCAGCCAATTAGGGGAAAATCAGGTAGTAGTCAGAGCTCAAGCCAAACTCGGCTCGGAGCAACAGCGGTTGGATGAATTGAAACATCAGCAGCATTCTGCCGAATGGGAGATAGATAATATCGTGGGTAAGCTCACTGCCACTGAGGAGCAACTTTATAGTGGTCGGATAAAAAATCCTAAGGAACTGACTAATCTTCAGCATGAGGTTAATATGTTTAAAACTAGACGTGACCAGCTGGAGACTAGTGCATTGGAAATGATGGACCAAGTTGAACTAGCTGAAGCCAGTGTCGCTGCCGCAAGTGGTGAGTTTAAGAAGTTGGAAGCTAAGTGGCATAGTAAACAACAGCAGCTATCTGCTGACATAGAAAAGCTCAAGGATAAACTGTCTGACCTAAAGCATAAGCGGGAACTACTATCAGTCGAAATTGACCCTCAGGCAACTGAGGTCTATGATAAACTCAGGAAACAAAAGGGGCAGGTGGTGGCTAAGGTAGAGCAGGGAATATGCCGTGGCTGCCAGATATCGCTACCTTCCAGTGAGCTACAGCAGGCAAGAGGTGGTGACCTGGTGCGATGTAGTAGTTGTGGGCGCATCTTATTCCTGCCATGAAGGTTGTCCAAACAAGAACCTGATGGAATAAAGTTGGCATAATCTTAAGAAGCAAATGAATATAAAAAGAGTGGTAATATTTACTGATGGTGCTGCTGACCCTAATCCGGGACCGGCGGCAATAGGTGTTATCATAAAGGACGAGCAAGGTAAACTCATTGCTCGTATTTCCCAGTGCATTGGCACAACAACTAATAACCAGGCAGAATATAAAGCTATCATTGCTGCCCTGGAAAAAGCCATCAAGTTGGGTGCCACACATGTCGAGATAAATTCGGATTCAGAGCTAGTGGTGAGGCAACTCAGTGGAATATACCGGGTAAAGAAGGCAGCTCTTAAACCCTTATATCAAAAGGTAAAGCAACTGCAGGGCTTACTGGAAGGTTTCACTATCACTCATATCCCACGCCAGCAAAATATTGAGGCTGATAATCTAGCCAATACAGCGTTAGACTTAGCCGTTGACTAATAATATCCCGCATACTACACTATAAGAGAGTCAAGTAAACCGGGTGGCCGCCCTGAAATATCAGGGAGGAAAGTCCGAGCTCCACCGGGCAGGATGCTGGGTAACGCCCAGGAGGGGTGACCCTACGGAAAGTGCCACAGAAACATACCGCCCCGCTTGAGCGGGGTAAGGGTGAAATGGCGAGGTAAAAGCTCACCAGCGACTGGATGACCAGCCGGCTGGGTAAACCCCATCCGGAGCAAGACCAAATAGAGGGACAAAGGGACGCCCGGCCCGTTCCCTGGGTTGGTCGCTCGACCCTGATGGTAACATCAGGGCTAGATAGATGGTCACCGCTCCGATTAGTCGGAGTACAGAACTCGGCTTACAGGTTTACTTGACTCTTTGACTTCACTGCCTGATCCCCCTCTCTTTACTAATTTAGGGGGTGTTTGAGAGGATAGAGGCCAGTTAAATTTTCCCCTAGTCAATGACTTTTACCCAAAATGCTTTAGGGAGAGTAAGTCCAATGTCAAAGATAATAAAATTTGCGGTAATAGGTCTATTATCGGTAGTCGTCGTTGTCCTGACTTTTGCAATTGGCTATAACCTGGGTAGTCGAACTCCGCCAAGCCCAACTGAAGGCCTGGAGAATGTGGAGCAAGCCTGGAATCTCATCTTCGGCGAATATGTGGACAGTGATCAGCTTGATACCACCACGCTGAGCCAAGGTGCTATCGAAGGCATGCTAGAGGCATTGGACGATCCTTACACCTCCTACCTGAATGCTGAAACCTACCAGCTAGGCTTAACTGCCTTGGAAGGAGAATTTGAAGGCATTGGCGCCCATGTAACAATTGGAGATGAGCAACTGACAATTATTGCTCCCATTGCTGACTCACCAGCGGACAAGGCAGGCATCAAGCCTGGCGATATAATCCTGGAAATAGACGGTATGTCCACCGCAGGGATGAGCCTGGCTGAGGCGGTGCTTAAAATCCGTGGGCCTGAGGGAACATCTGTCAGACTTCGCGTCTTTCACCAGGGGCAGACCATTAAGGCATTCGAGGCGATCGAGGAAATAGAGATAGTGAGAGCTAAAATTGAGCTGCCCAGTGTCCGCTCTGAGATGAGAGGAGACATCGGTTACATTAATATCACCTATTTTTCTGAGCGCACTAATGAAGAGCTAACCCCGGTACTGGAAAGCATAATCGAGAAAGAGGCCAGAGGCATCGTCCTTGACCTACGCAGCAATTCGGGTGGCTTACTGCCAATAGTGATTGATGTTACCAGCCACTTTTTGAAGGAGGGCGTAGTCGTTAACGTGGTGGATAGCCAGGGAAAGCATACTGCTCTCAAGGTTAAATCTGTGAAAGTAACTACTGACCTGCCTATGGTTGTTTTGGTAGACAGTTTTACTGCCAGTGGCGGTGAGGTATTGGCTGGCGCCCTGCAAGACCATGGTCGTGCTCCCGTTGCTGGCAGCAAGACCTTTGGCAAAGGCAGCGTCAATGTGCTCCGCCAGCTTAAAGATGGTTCAGCGTTATATATCACCACAGCTCGCTGGCTCACTCCCAGTGGTCACCTTATAGAAGGTGAAGGAATGCAGCCAGACTATGAACTTGAGCTTAAAGGAGAGGAAGCTATCCAGTGGGCGATAGACTACCTGACGAGCCAGAAATGAGCGGCTTTATCAGCCTTCAAGCAATTTGTAAAAATTGAGAATGGAGGCGAGAGATATGGGAAATAACCCGGCGCAGATAACTGTTAACCAAGCGAAGCTCTCCATAATGAAGGGTGACATTACGCAACAGGCTACCGATGCCATAGTTAATGCGGCTAACTCTAGCTTGATGGGTGGGGGCGGTGTGGATGGAGCCATCCACCGGGCAGGCGGCCCCGCCATTCTGGAGGAATGCAGACAAATCGTCTCTAGGCAAGGGCGTTTGCCAACAGGTAAGGCAGTGCTTACTACCGGCGGGAATCTTAAAGCAAAATATGTCATCCATACCGTTGGTCCTATCTGGCATGGGGGTAGTAAAGGCGAAGCTGAATTACTGGAGAGCGCCTATCGGGAGAGCCTGAAACTAGCTGCGGAGAACCACCTGGCTAGTATCTCTTTCCCCTCAATAAGTACCGGTGCCTATGGCTACCCAGTTGATGAAGCTTCAAGAGTAACCCTAGGGGCGGCTATCTCGTTTCTTCATGAAAGCGTTACCTCCATTAAAGAAGTAGTATTTGTCCTCTTTGATTCTGGAACCTTTAACGCCTATTCCTCGGCTCTTAGTGAGATAATGGAGGAAAAGGAATGAAGGGAGAGGGTAATTGACTGAGCATGCTCATCATCCCCTGCCGGTAGGCAGTAAACTTAAATTTGGCATTATACTTACCAGCCTTATTCTGGTAGTGGAGGTGGCTGGTGGGTTTCTGTCCAATAGTCTGGCTTTACTCAGCGATGCTGGTCATGTGTTCGCTGATATTATAGCTCTTTCTCTCAGTTGGTACGGTGTGAGGCAGGCGGAACGTCCTCCCAGTAGCCGCATGACCTTTGGCTATCACCGGGTGGGGGTAATAATTGCCGTGGTTAACGCCATCAGCATCTTTGCCATTGCTGCTGTCGTCTTTTACGAGGCCTATCGCCGTTTACAACAACCACCAGAGGTTAACAGCCTGCTCATGCTAGCTGCCGCCATTGTCGGTCTTAGCGTCAATATCTTTGTTGCCTTCTGGCTACGTAAGGAACAGCAAAGTAATCTCAATGTGCGCAGCGCCTTCTGGCACGCTCTCGGTGATGCCTTGGCTTCAATAGGAGTAATTATAGGGGCAGTCATCATCCTGCTCACCGGATGGTTCGTGGTGGACCCGATTATCAGTGTGCTTATTGGCTTTATCATCGTTGTGGCTGCCTGGCGTATATTGAAAGAAGGCCTAAAGGTTCTTTTAGAGGCTACTCCGCAGCAGGTGGATGTAAACAAGATGGTAAATACCCTGAAAAAGGTACGGGGGGTAAAGGGTGTGCACGATGTTCATGTGTGGAGTATTTCACCGGAGTTACACGCGATGAGTTGTCATGTGCTTATCAGGGACCTTCCCCTGAGCCAGGCGACTGACATCCGTAATGAAATTGAAAAGGTACTTCGGCGGCAGTTTGATATTGAGCATAGCGCGCTCCAGATGGAGTGCCAGGAATGCAGTGCCAATGATATATTTTGCTCTTTAACTCCTAAGCTGGATGAAAGAGAAGGTAAGAAGCCTCAAGACTAGACGGGTCTACCTTTTGTCAGGTGCAGATAAACACTTTAGGTGATAAATATGATATTGGTTGACATTCTGGCAGTCATAATACTTATCCTCAGCTTTCTTGGTGGATTAAGAGAAGGAGCAGTTAAACATTCCTTCAACCTAATTGTGCTTATCGTTGCCATCCCCGTGGCTGGACTCTACTACCACCTAATCGCTATTATCCTTTCCTTTCTACCCGGAACGAACTGGGAAAATTTTGTCGGGTTCTTTATTGCCCTAGCCCTGGTAAGTGTCATATTGCATTTTATAATTCTTTTTCCAAGGAGAATTATCCAAAAAGTGTGGAAAAAAGGGACACTTTTCCGGCTGCTCGGCGGTGCCCTGAATATTGTCAGTGCCAGTATAGGTATGACGGTATTTACGCTGGCAGTTGGAGCCTACCCCATTTTCGGGTGGCTGGAACGAGTGGTGATAGGGTCTGGTGTCCTGATGTGGCTGATGGAACACCTGAGTTTTGTTCAGGCAATGCTGCCTGAAGCATTTCAGAATGCCGCCACTTTGATGGTAGCTGGGTCATATATGTAAGACAGACGTTATCAGCAGGAAGATAATTTGCTAACAGGTAACTACACGCCGTGTAGCTCAAAAAGGGGCTACTTTTTTACAATATGACAGGCACTTTATCCTAATAAGACAGGCAATTCGCTCTATTGACAAAAGAGGAATATTGGTATAGTCTTGTTTCAATCATCTTATTAGGTGGGCTGAAAAACAACGAACTTTTGAACACAATCAGCGGAGAAAAAAATAAAACTGCAGGAATATCTGGAAATCTTGCAGGGTAAATACGAGGCTTATTTTGATATTTACCCGGATTATTCTATTCTGGGTCGTAAGTTAGACCTTTATGCTCGCTCCCATGTCAGGAGCGAGAAATTTTTTCTCACCAAAAAAGCGGTTCTTGCTGCCTGGGAAACCAACGAATACTGTCTGGTAGAAGGTCACTCCGCTAAAGTGTATGCGCCCCAAGTCAAAGATTTTACCATCTTCCTGGTAAGCGCCGCCGGCGAACTGGTCAAACCCCATAAGGAACACATGTCCAGCACGGTCACCGGGATATTGGTCTCGGAGCAGGGGTTTGACCCCGACGCCATTCATATCGGCACAAGATTCAAACACGGCCGAGACTTCTGGTTTGGGCTACGTGGCTGGTATTCGGCTTGTCTGCTGCTGGTTGACCTTTCATCAGGTCAAGTCTACGCCAGTCCTAAAGGAAAGGAGGTGATTAAAAGCTATCAACCAAAGCCTATACCATCAAAACAGAGTGTTTTGTCTCCTAAATATTAGGAAAGGAGGTAAATACTTATGAGTGCGATAGTGCTAATAGTTATTGTTATCGTTGCTTTCATTATCGCCTACCTGACTTACGGCTCGTTTATAATCAAAAAACTGGGGGGAGTTGATCCCAAAGCTAAAACCCCGGCTTATACTATGCGCGACGATATAGACTATGTCCCGACCCGGGCTCCGGTTCTGATGGGTCATCACTTTGCCTCTATCGCCGGTGCCGCTCCGATTGTGGGTCCAATAGTGGCCGCTGTATTCGGTTGGGTACCGGTATTTCTGTGGATCGTCCTGGGCAGTATCTTCATTGGTGCCGTGCACGACACCGGAGCCTTATATGCTTCTATCCGTCACAAGGCTAAGACCATCGCTGAAATCCTCAAGGAGAATGTTGGCGTCAGCGCTAAAAAGCTTTTCGCCGCCTTCGCCTGGCTCACCTGCATTCTCATCTTGGCCGTCTTTGCCTTTGTCATTGCCAAGACCTTCGAATCCATTCCGTCGGTAGCCACCGCTTCCCTACTGTTTATTGGGCTCGCCATTCTCTTTGGTTACTTTGTCCTCCGGCGGGGGGCACCCCTGCTGGTGAGCAGCATAGTCGGCGTGATTCTTCTGGCTCTGTGTGTGTGGTTGGGTGTCCTCTTTCCTATTAGTCTGCCACTTGCTGTATGGATACCTATTTTGCTGGCATATGCCCTTATTGCCGCCAGCCTGCCGGTGTGGATCATTTTGCAGCCCCGTGACTACCTGAACTCGTTCCTGTTGTACGGGTTTCTGATTGCTGCCGTTGTCGCTATTTTTGCTACCAACCCGGCAATCAAGCTGCCTGCTTTTACTGGTTTCCAGACCAACCTCGGCTATCTCTTCCCGATACTTTTCGTTACTGTTGCCTGTGGTGCCATTTCCGGCTTCCACTCCCTGGTTTCTTCAGGGACCACCTCCAAGCAGTTGAGCAGCGAAGCCCATATCAAGCCAATCGGTTATGGCAGTATGCTGATGGAGGGCCTGCTGTCAACGATTGCCCTCATTACCGTGGCTTACCTGCTTCTGGGTGACTACACCGCCCTCCTCAAAGAAGTCGGCTGGGGAGGCGTCTTCTCGCAGGGTATCGGTAACTTCCTGACCGGCATAGGGATTCCACTGGCGGTTGGCGTGGGCTTCGGTGGCCTGGTTCTGGCCGCTTTTGCCCTGACCACCCTGGATACCTGCACCCGGTTGACCCGGTTTATGCTTGTGGAGTTAACCGAAAAGGAAGAGGGAAAGCCCTCAGCCATTGTTACCTTTGTGACCAATCGCTGGATAGCTGGCGCAATTGGCGTGGGTTTGGCTGTTTGGCTGGCGTTGAGTGGTGGATGGTCGACGCTCTGGCCCCTGTTCGGTACGGCTAACCAGCTTATGGCCTCTTTGGCTCTGCTGGCTGTTGCCGCCTGGCTGACCAGGATAGGTAAAGACAACAAGTTTGTCCTTTATCCGATGATTTTCATGTTTGCCGTTACCATGACGGCGCTGGTGGTTATGTTCTTCAAAACATTAGCTGCTGCCAACTTTGTGCAGGTAATCGTCGTTGTGGTGCTCTTTATCCTGGCTATTGTTTTGGTCTACCTGGCGATAACCAGACTAAGAGCGGTGGGCAAACAAAGGGCAGCCGCCTCCTGATTTACCCCACCAGTCAACAGGATAATCAGTTCTAGAAGAGACCCCCCGGCTTGCCAGAGGGCTGGGGGGTCTTATTAAAGTTGGTAAGGAGGCAGAAGATGATGTCGGAACAGGAAGACTATCCAGTTTCTATCAGGGGTGAACTTACCGAACCGCCGGCTCGTGGTTGGTGGCTCATCAAGTGGTTGCTGGCGATTCCACATTATATTATCCTGGCATTCCTGTGGGTAGCCTTTGTGGTGGTGAGTAGTATAGCCTTCTTTGCCATCCTCTTTACGGCCAAGTACCCGAAGGGTCTGTTTAACTTCAACGTAGGGGTTCTACGCTGGACATGGCGGGTGGGATTCTACAGCTATGAAGCTCTGGGCACTGACAAATACCCGCCGTTTACTCTGGCATCTGTTGATGATTATCCGGCTGACCTGGAGGTGGCTTATCCGGAAAGGCTGTCCCGGGGACTGGTGCTGGTGAAGTGGTGGTTGCTGGCTATTCCCCATTACCTTATCGTCGCTTTCTTCAAAGGAGGTCTGGGTGGGGAGAATGCCGGTATAGTGACTCTTCTCGCCATCATTGCCGCAGTAGTGGTGCTATTTACCGGTAAATACCCCCAGGACATCTTCAAAATTGTTGTCGGTATGAATCGCTGGGCATACCGGGTGTGCGCCTATGCAGCGCTGATGACTGATCGTTACCCACCTTTTCGACTTTGGGATGATTAAGGTTCTGGCTGGCATTTGGGGCAGAAGTAAGTGCCCCGGTTGCGGACGGGAATCCGCTGGATGGGGGTGCCGCAGCTGGGACAGGGCTTGCCACCACGATGGGCAACCTTAAACTCGAAATGGGCTGTTCCCAGTTCACCGCCGGGACGGAAGTAGTTCAAAACACTAGCCCCCTTGTTACCAATGGCTGACCATAATATTTGCCTGATGGCAGTGTGAAGTCGCTCTATCTCATCTTGGGACAGGCTGCCCCCTGGCCTTAGGGGGTGGATTCTGGCAGCAAACAGGGCTTCGTCAGCATACATATTGCCGATGCCAGCGACGAATGACTGGTCAAAGAGAAGAGCCTTTATCGGCGCTGTACGGTTTTTCAAACGCTGAGCCAGAACTTGAGGGGTAAAATCGGCTTCAAGTGGTTCCGGGCCTAGCTTGCCGGTAATACTACTGCGGTCCTTCACTAGCCACATTGCCCCAAACTTGCGCGGGTCGCGGAAGAAAATACTGTTGCCCTTATCCAGATGAATTATAGCCCGGGTGTACTTGGGTGGCTCTGATGAGTCTTGGCTAATCAGCAGAGAACCGCTCATTTTCAGGTGGATAATTAATAGGTCATCACTGGTCAGGCTGACGATAAGATACTTACCATTTCGAGTCACCCCGGTTATTTTCTGTCCGATGAGGCGGGAGCGGAAGTCGGCAACTGATGGCTGGCGCACTATTCCATCCCAGAAAAGGGTGACGCCAGTGAGCGTACGCCCGACAATATGGGGTATCAGCTCATTTTTTATAGTTTCTACCTCAGGCAGCTCAGGCACTTTATTCCATCTTCCCCCAGTTATTACCTGTCTTGGTGTCCACTTTTAGAGGAACGCTAAGCTTCAAAGCCGTGGACATTACATCAGGAACAAGTGCCTGCATTGTTTCCAGTTCTTCCTCGGGGACTTCAAAGACAAGTTCATCATGCACCTGTAGCAGCATCTTGCTTTTCAACCTATGCTTGTCCATCTCCCGGAACAGGTTAATCATGGCCACTTTTATAATGTCGGCTGAGGTCCCCTGTACTGGCATATTTATTGCCATGCGCTCGGCGGCTTCCCTTACCTGGCGATTGGATGAATTGATTTCAGGGATAAACCGTCTTCTGCCCAGTATTGTTTGCACGTAACCGGTCTCTCTGGCTTGCTCTTTCGTCGACTCAAGGTACTGCTTTACCCCGGGATATTTTTCAAAGTAGGCAGCGATAAACTGCGCAGCCTCTTCGCGTGATAGCTCAGTTGCCTGCTTCAGCCCGTACTCACTCATGCCATAGATAACACCAAAATTAACCGTTTTTGCCAGCCGACGCATATCTGGTGTTACCTGTGAAGTGGCCACACCGAACAGTTGGGCAGCGGTGGCAGCATGAATATCCTCATCTTGGTGGAAGGCGCTTAAGAGGCCTGGGTCTTGACACAGGTGAGCCAGAACACGGAGGTCGATCTGTGAATAATCTCCAGCCAGAAGACAGGAGCCATGTGGCGCAACAAAGGCTTGTCTGACCTGTCTACCAATCTCGCCACGAATTGGGATATTTTGCAGATTAGGCTCACTTGATGAAAGCCGGCCAGTAGCCGTCCTCGTCTGGTTAAAGCTGGTGTGCACTCTGCCTGTTTTGGGATTTATTAAACTAGGTAAAGCATCAATATAGGTTGACTTGAGTTTAGTCAACTGGCGATATTTCAGGATAAGTCCGATTAAGGGGTACTCCGGTTTATTAAGCTCCTCTAGGACCGATGCCTCGGTAGAATATTTACTCCCGCCTTTGCGTACTGATGGTAATTTCATTTCCTCAAACAGGACAGAGCCCAGTTGCTGCGGTGAATTTATATTGAACTGGTGCCCAACATAGCTAAATATTTCTGTCTCCAGTTTTATTAACTGCTCACCAAGCTGATGGGACATATCCCTCAGCAGTTCCGTATCCAGAGCTACTCCGTTCATTTCCATACGGAGGAGCACCGGCACCAGTGGCATCTCAACCTCGGAGAATAGTTGCCACAGCCCTTGCTGGTGAAGTTCTGCACTTAGTAACTCGGCCAGTTGTCCGGTAAGGTCAGCATCAGCGCAGGCGTAATCAGCTGCCTTGTTTACCTCTACTTGAGACATAGAGAGCTGCTTGGCACCTGAGCCGATAAGAGCAGTAATAGGCGTCATTTCAATGTTCAACTTGCTGAAGGCGAGAGTTTTCAGGCCTAAAGATTTCTCACCCAGCAGGTAGGCGGCGACCATAGTGTCAAAGGTGAGGTTATTGACAGTTACCCCGTATTCCATCAGCACTGTCATATCATACTTGCCATTGTGGGCAAGCTTGGCTAGGTTAGCATCTTCCAGGAGAGGCTTAAGCCGGTCGATGACCTGCTGGAGTGGCAGTTGCTCTACTTGCCCCCAGCCGACATGACCGACCGGGATATAATAAGCCTCACCCTGAGCCGGTGATAAAGAAATGCCTACCAGTTGAGCGGACATTGCGTTTAAGTTTGTCGTCTCTGTGTCAAAGGCAAAGGACTTGACTGCGGACAGACGGTTCAGTAGCTTATCAAGGGCTGGAGTGGTATTTATGATGCGATAGTCTACTTGAGGTGGCTTGGTTTTAACCTGGGTGTACGGCAATTCTGAGACTGTTTCTTCAACCTCAGGTTCAGGCAATCTAGGCAGCAGACTGGCGAATTCAAGCTCACGGAATAGTTCGGTTACCTGACTGCGCTCATACTGACTAACCTGACAGTCAACAAGGCTGAGGCTAACCGGTGTCTGGGTAACGATAGTAGCCAGCGTCTTGCTCTGCCGAGCCACAGCTTCATTTTCCCGTAACATGGTCTGGATTCTGGGTGGGGTTACCTCGTCAATATGGGCGTAGATTTGCTCTATGGTGCCAAATTGCTGAATGAGTTTGGTGGCAGTTTGCTTACCTATGCCAGGGACACCGGGGATATTATCTGAGGGGTCGCCTACCAGTCCCTTGAAGTCAGCAATATGTTCCGGACTTACACCGTATTTATCGCTTACTGCTGCCTCGTCATAGAGCAAGGTATCGCTGAAGCTTCGCCCCGGTTTGGGATAAAGCACCCTTACCCGAGGTGAGACCAGTTGCATAGTGTCAGCATCACCGGTAACGATGATAGTATCGATGTCTTGCTGGCTTGCCTGCCGGCTGAGAGTGCCTAAAATATCATCAGCTTCATAGCTGTCAAGTTCAAAGATAGGGATATGGAAGGCTTCGACCAGTTGCCTTACCCGCCCTATCTGATTGACCAGTTCATCAGGTGTTGGTGGTCGGTGTGCCTTATACTGGTCAAAGAGCTTGTGCCTGAAGGTAGGTGCTTTCTTATCAAAGGCAATGGCATAATGGGTGGGCTTTAGCTCATTCACTACCTTGAGCAGCATCTGAGCAAAGCCATAAACGGCGCCTACCATCTCGCCGGTCTTACGCACAGTGAATGGGGGTAAGGCATGGTAGGCACGATGAATCAGGGCATTGCCATCAAACAAAACCAGCAATGGCTTTTTCATAGTCTAATTATAGCAGAGTGGGGGGTGGAGGGACAGGAAGATGACTAACCTTTCTCAGACTGCTGGTTAGCCTTTTCTGCTTCTTGGTAGCGCTGATGCACGTATTTGTAAATTTCCACGCCAGTGGCCGTCAGTGGGGCAGCTAACAGTAATCCCCAGAAGCCGGCAAGATAAGCTCCGATAACGAGTAAAGCTATCAAAACGGCCGGGTGTATGCGCAGGTAACCCCCTTGAATTCTAGGGACAAGTAAACTGTTTTCTAGTAGCTGAACCACCAGGAAGAGAAGAATCACCCAAATCACTTTCTCTGGCACTATCGCCAGAGTGACGATGACGACTATGGCACCACTGAGCCATGGTCCCAATGTTGGAATGAGTTCTCCTGTACCAGCCAGGATAGCTAGCACGGGGGCAAACGGTATTCTCAGTATTAATAAGCCAATAAAGGTGAAGTAAGCCACAATCAGACCGAGCATCAATTGAGCGCGAATGTATCGGCCTAGTACTCTTTCAATGATACAGATGATATTCCTGATATGTTCGGCAATCCCGGGAGTTAGCCCTGAATAAAAACTCCTTTTTAACCTTTCTGAGTCCTTTAAGGTGTAGAAGAGGAAGAGGGGTAATGCCGCCAAACCGAGGAATATACTAAAGGTACGTGGTATAAATGAAATACCCATGACAAAGGCGTCTCGTATGGTATTACCTAGTGCTACTCCAGCCTCAAGAAAAGCTTTATCCACTTCATGGCGTATTTCCGGAGGAAACTGCTGTCGTACGACCTCAAGCCATTGCTGTATCCTGAATAAGCTTTGACCAATAAAATAAGGAGCACTTTCCGCTAGCTGCAGAGAGGCATTAATAACCGCCGTCACGATAAAGTAGGAAAAAGCGGCAATGAGGCTAAGGAGCACTATAAAGACTACGAAGATGGAAAAGACTCGCTTGAGCTCTAGCCAGCTTCCCTGGCGAGGCAGCTTTCTCTCTATCCAGGAGATGACTGGCAGCAAAAGATAGACAAGCACCAGGCCGAAAACGAAGGGGAATATAGCCATTCTCAGTGAGTATAAGACCCAAAATACTATAATAATACCTAGTACTAAAGATACTAGGCGCCACTGTTTGCGAAGTATACTAGCCATTATGTATTAAAACTCATCCTGCTCACATACTTGGAGTCAAGAAAAGGGTCCAGCAAATGAGTCTAGTTGCTAAATATACTGTGAATGCCTGGTAGCTTACGCTGCCGTTTTTTTCTTGCCCAGTTTTTCTTTCACTCTTTCTTGCGCTTCAGCCGCCGCTTCCTTTGCCTTCTCAGCAACTTCGCTTGCTTTTTCTCTAGCCTTCTCCGCCTTCTCCTTTAATAGTTCTCTTGTTTCCTTCCCCGGTTTAGGCGCATAGAGAAAGCCGATAGCTGTGCCGACGACTGCACCAATAATGAACCCGATGGTGAAGTTAATGCCTGTATCTTTATCAGCCATCTTTCCCTCCTTCTTTTTTTCTAGAGAATCTGCTGACTAGGTTAACTGCCTTTGAAATACCTTGAACGAAGGCAGCTAACTGAGCCAGAGGTCTGGACACTTCCTCTTCCACGCAAGAGGAAATGTTCTCTACAGTTTTGGTGGTGGCCTTCAATGAATTCAGTATAGGTCTGAACTTGCGATAAAGCAAGAAGGCTAACACCCCAATGAAGATGGCGACTATGGTTACTCCCAAACCAAGAATTACTATGGCCAAGTCACGGAACCATTCAATGCTCACTGGTCACTACCTCCATTTCTACAAATTATCCTACTTGCATTGTAACTATCTCTTCAAACTATGTAAAGGGCCATTATTATTAAAAGTCACTGAGTGAAGTCTTGCGGACGGGTTTTAGATAAGAAGTATCATTGTGCTTGGTGAGAATGAATCGTTCGTTTTCATAAGTGAAAGTGGTAATTCCACATGTATCCAGTTTTATGTTCCAGAAATGAGAATTATCCAGTCCAAGTAGAGCACAGATTAAAACCTTATTCACCACGCGATGAGATACTAAGACTACGGTCCCCCTGTATCTAGCAATTACCGTAGTTACTGCACCCATGGTTCTTTTCCTGACATCATCAAGACTTTCACCGGCGGGCATTTTTACTCGGTCGGGATGGTTAATCCATCCTGTGTAAAGCTCCTTATATTTATCCTTTACCTCTTGGTGAGATAAACCTTGCCATTTGCCAAAATTAAAGTCGGTAAGACCCGGGTCAATATCTATGTCAAGTTTATGGTAGCTGGCAATGATTTCGGCTGTCTTTGAGGCTCGCTTTAGCGGGCTAGAGTAAATGGCATCTATCTTTACATTACCTAGATATTCAGCCAGTAGTTTTGCCTGTCTTAGCCCCGTTTCATTCAACTCAATATCAGTTCTGCCCCTAAATATATCGGCTACGTTCCATTCAGTTTCCCCGTGTCTTATTAGAACAATTTCTGTCATCTTTATGACCCCTTACCTCTAATCGATCCTGGTGAATAGATAGCAGCTCCAGTGTTGCCTCTATGGCTGGCTCAATCTGTCTCCGGTCAGTGATAAAAAAGAGGTGACTATGGCAGTGGCAATCACTGGAGCCAAAGCCGGGGATAGAATCAAAATGAAAGCCAAGTGCTTGAGCAATGGCGCACTCAGTTCTGCCCTTAGCCTCGCCGATAATTACATCAGCGATGGTTGCCTTTTGTAGCAGGTAGTCAAATATGCCAATGCGGTCTTTTATTTCTTTTAAAATGGTGGCTTAATCTGGCTTTAACCCCACCCAAAGCTGAGCCCACATAAGCATAGTAACCACGCGGGAAGTGGACATCTATCATACTGCCTATGTTAATTGTTTGCGCTTCAGGCAGTTTAATAAGAAGAACGTAGCTTCCCTTCACTTATGATTTCTCTATCTTCTCGACCTCAATGGTGCATTCGGTTACCAGTGCGGCAAGAGCACCTAGGGCAGCCAGAACCGGGACGGCTAGAATGCCTATTGCCACTGCTGGTGCGCCTATTGTCAATGGAATCTCTATCAAGGTTCGCCCTTCGTGTAGCAAGCGCACCTTTCTGATGTTCCCTTCGTGGATGAGTTGTTTAACCTTCTCAACCAGCTGACTTCCGGATACGGTAAATTTTTCGGTATTGGTCATGGCTTACCTCCCCTCCCCTCCCCTTTATTGCATATTAGATAAGTTTCTCATATGGTGTCAAGAATTCTGCAGGAGAAGGAGGGAAATAACGCCACTATTGAATAATTATTTTTTCGTGATATACTGTAAGGCATAGTCGGAGGTTAATTTGAAGGGTAAAGACTTGCTTTCAGTATCTGACCTCAGCGGTGAGGATATTCGGTTGCTAATATCAAATGCTATTGATATGAAAGCCGAGGGGTGGATTTCATTACTTAGCGGAAAGGTACTAGCCCTGATGTTTGAAAAGCCCTCGTTGAGGACTCGAGTGAGTTTTGAGATAGCTATGCGGCAGTTGGGCGGTCATACTATTTATTTGTCTCCGGATGAGGTCGGCTTGGGAAAGCGGGAGTCAGTTCCAGATGTGGCCCGGGTGCTTGGTCGCTATGTAGATGCTATTGCTGCCCGCACCTTTTCCCACCCAACTCTAGAGATTCTGGCTGACTATTCTCGTGTGCCGGTGATAAATGCCCTGTCTGATTTGGAACACCCGTGCCAGGCACTGGCTGACTTACTTACCATTTATGAGAAGAAGGGAGAGCTTGAGGGGTTGACCTTAGCTTATGTTGGCGATGGTAACAATGTGGCTCACAGTCTTATGTTAGCCGCTTCCCTTACCGGGATGAATTTCAGGATTGCTTCTCCGGCTAACTATAGGGTTCAGGAGAGAATATTGCATCTGGCTCAAGGCCAGGCTATTGATACCGGGGCTGAGATATTTTGCACTGAGGAGTCACATCTGGCGGTTAGTGGTGCTGACATCGTTTACACTGATGTGTGGATGAGTATGGGACAGGAGGCTGAAGCTGACCAGCGACGTCAAATATTTGCTAGCTACCAAGTAAATAAGGAACTCCTGTCCTTAGCCAGGGAAGATGCCATATTAATGCACCCCTTGCCGGCTCATCACGGTGAGGAGGTAGCCGAGGGCATTTTAGATAGCCCACAGTCGGTTGTCTTTGACCAGGCTGAGAATAGGATGCACCTACAGAAGGCATTACTGGCAGGAATGCTGGGTGGCCTTGAGATGCCACTGGCTAAATACCAATAGGGGGATGGCATGTACGTGTTAAAGACTCTAGTAAACTGGGGTTGGTATCCAGCTTTAATTGTGGCGCTGGCGGTGGTTGGTTTT
>SDBT01007858.1_pt1 | contig 17501 bp, 19 predicted proteins | sample 2277101 | NCBI WGS metagenome assembly SDBT01 (sample SAMN10404973, study PRJNA504765) | marine sediment metagenome | isolation source: marine sediment core GS10_PC15, 103 cmbsf | place: Arctic Ocean: Southern Knipovich Ridge | collected 2010 | reverse complement strand
CCATATACTGAGCGGTATAGAATGAAACTTTGTGAAGGAGCTGTAAAATCCGATCAGACCACCAATTAGTACCGCTATTACTACATTACGAAATAATTCTGGAAAAGAAACTAGTGTTTTCTTAATTGATTTTAGCATTCACTTACCTCCTGTTAAGTTGCGATTACCAATATAACACGATGCGGTAATAGTGTCAATATTGGCTCGCCGGGTAGGACTCGAACTATATCACAATACAAGCCCCGAATCCTTTTCTAATCTATTTATTCCTAGAGCGACTAATGTAGCGTTATACTCTTCCAATATTTTCTTTTCTGGTGAAGACGGATGAAATTCTAATTCCATATCATTAAATGTAGCTCTTCCCCCACTTTTATTTGTATTAGGATCGTCTTGAATTCTTTTTAATTGAATTTTTTTAAAATACCGTTCCGTAATATCTCCAAATCTATTATCCAATATTGTTTCTAAAAATACGGCTATTTTATTCATTCTTAATGAAGGTCTTAGTGTCCGTAAATGTTGTTCCCCTCCTTCGGACCAATTATGTAAATAATTTTTTATCCAATTATTCTCTTTCTTAAACATATAAATCATCGCTTCATCACGAAGTAAAACAGGAACCAGATGTGCATAAGAATGCGCACAATAAATACTTTGGTGAGGAATTTTTAAAGAAGTATTAGTTATATAGTGATTCAAACAAACTTTATCGGGAGCGATCGTATGTGTTTTTGTCCTCCTTATCCTCAATAGACTCATCATCAAGGAGACCAATATTCTTGTCGTCCATATTCTTTTGTTTTTTGCAACAATTAGTACATCCAGATCACTTTCTTCTCTTGTATTGTTCAAGGCCAACGACCCAGAACCAAACACAGCCAAAACATAAGGAACGAGATTTAAATATTTTACTGCTCTTAATGTTAATTTCCATTTTCTATCGGCAATTTTTTGTTTCAATATTCTACCTTCGGCTATTTCACGACATGGGCCTATAGTATAAAAGCCGTGACAAGAACTAACTAATTCTTTTTTTTCTAAATTTTTAATTCCATTAAATATTTCCTTATACGAATATTCTCCGTATTTTTTCGCTCCTAATCTTTTGGGATGAATCAGATATTTTTTAATTTCAAAAATCGTTAACGGAAAACTCATCGTGTTATAATACGCTAAGGTAGCTAATATTGCGTTGTGTAAACTCACCATATTCATACTTTACCACAAAAAAGTATCGAAAAAATAAAAACCGCATTAGTTATGCGGTAGTTTTTTCAATTATTAAAATCGAAATCCTAAACCTATAAAAACTATTGGGATAAATCTTAACACTTTTTCATCGATGGTCGGTACAAAAATTCCCGTATCATGATCAACTATCGCTTCTTTTATCCCGAAAGATACGATATTCACCTGAGTTCCTATTTCAATAATAAAATCTTTTCTCTTAAAAAAAGATTTCCTCAAAGGAATCTCCATCGTTATCCCCACAAAAGGATAAGGAACCCATAGATCTCCTCTTTGATTTACATATGTCCAACGACGCACTAATTCGGTTTCTTTAAAGGCATTATAATCAATATGCGGTAACGCAAATTCCACACCAGCACGAACTTTACACAAAACATCCTTATGAATTTTCTTAAGAACATTCGGCTGTATTTTATACATCCCCGCAAAAGAAAAATAATATCCATTATCATGACTAGTAAATTCCCCACCTTCTTTGCGCATTCTGAATGCCATCCCGAATCTTTTGCTAAAAAATCCTTCTAAACCGAAGTAGAATCCAGGGATATTAGTATTTGCGTCACCAGCTCGCATGAAAATAAGATTTCCACCAGCTTTAATCTCTATCTCCGCAAACACATTAGGTGACAAGATAAATATCAAAATAACCGCAAAGACTATTTTATTCATCTTTCACCTCCTAGAAACTTGGCTGATTCAAGTTGATTAATTGCTGATAAAGCGGACTATATGTAACAGTTCCCGCACAATCACTGGCCAGCCCACCAATCAACGAATACTCTGAACATTCAGAAGCAACATACCAATATATTCTAGAAGCCCGGAACATCGTTCTAATTTTCGGATAGGTATTCAACACATATGGGACCTGTTTTGAAAAATCGGCCACACCAGTCTCCGTCACCCAAATCTGAACATCAATTGGAAGTCGTTCAATTTCCTTTTTTATTCTCGAATAAAATAAAATACTGTTACCATACGCATGCAGCGAAATTACTTTTATTCCTCCTCTTTGTCTCGTAGTAAGATCTTGTAATCCGTTATTCATCATAATTTCAAAAGATTTAGCTCCTTTGTTCCCGCCAACAGGTGCATACGGTATTATGACCAAGCCTAGATGATTTTTCTGAACATGTTCATGGAGTCTCAAAAATATAGGCATATATTCCTCAGGATCCATCCCAGAAAAATTACCTACTTCATTCCCAATCTCCCAATAATCAACACTAGGATTTGATACTACTACATAGTCGAACAATTCTTCTATATTAGGTTCTCTAAGAAGGTCATTACTGAAGATACAGAGAACATCAGCTCCACGTTCCTTTGCCCACCGAGCAGCATTTTCACTTTCAGGGGTATAATCCAATCTAATACCCCTAACAAGTCCCGCTCTAAAAAGCGGATCTAGATGAGGCTGTTGAAGATTTTCATGCCAGGAAAAAGTATGAATACCTAAAAACTTAGACCAAATTTCAAGTAAAGGATAGTTACCTGGACCTAATATACTACAACTATCTTTACAACCAACTGATATTAGAAACGGTGGAATTGCTTTTAAAAAATTCCTTCTCTTCATCCTCCCCCCCTTTTTTTTTAAAGTTCAGATATACTAATATTTCAATATCATATAAGGATAAAGGCTGGCAATAGCTAATATTGACATTGCCTCTCCATTTTGATATTATTCTTAAGATTTAATATGGGCTTTATTATAAGGCTTTTAGGCAACTCGATTGCTCTATATCTAGCGAATTTAACAGCAGGAGGCTTTATTTTTAATGGCTCGATAAAAGAGTACCTGATAGCCGGTATTTTTCTTACAGCGCTACATGCCGTAGTACGGCCGATACTTAAAACCATATTAAGCCCCCTTATCTGGATAACATTGGGACTTTTTACCCTAGTTATCAATGGAGCTATATTATGGGTTGTAGATTATTTCCTTGATTTTATGCTAATCGACGGTTTCGTAACTCTTTTATGGGTAACGGTAATTATCTCGGTTATAGGAGTAATTAGTAAAATAATTTCGAAAAAATAAATGGATCAGATTATAAACATAGTTCAAATGATTTCTGCCGTGTTAATGATGGTTTTGATTTTGCTTCAACAAAGAGGCGGCGGTTTATCTGGCGCTCTTGGTGGAGGTGGTGGTGATACAACTTCTTATAGCTCAAGAAGAGGAGTTGAAAAATATATTTTCAGAGGAACTATTGTTTTTTCTGTAATCTTTCTTGGATCCGCAGTACTGCAATTCATATTGTAGTTCTTCTCTATGAACGCCAATCAAATAGATAATTTTTTTCTTAATGAGGGCAAAGGAAAATCCAAACCAGGATTTTTACCTTCTAAGAAGCAATTCAAATATTTGCCCAAAATTCTCTCGAGAAAAGAAAGAAATATTATTGTTTTACTAACTTTAGTGGTAATTGGGTCTTTAATATATATCCCCCTATCTCTGTATTTTAACAAAACAAGGCCAATCGCTTCTTTCGGAGGAACATACATTGAAGGAATAGTAGGAGAACCTAGAAATATCAATCCTATTTTGGCAATTAACGATGCCGATCGAGATCTTGTTAGATTAATATATTCTTCTCTTACTAAATATGATGAGAAAGGAAAGCTTGTTGGTGATCTCGCGGAAAGCTTCGATGTTTCGGAAGATGGGCTTATATATACTTTTAATTTAAAAGAGGCCGTATGGCATGACGGACAACCCGTCACTGCCGATGATGTGATATTTACAATACAGTCTATCCAAAATGATGAATATAATTCTCCACAAAGAATGAATTGGAAAAGCGTGGAGGTAGAAAAAGTAAACGACAGAACCGTTAAACTTACATTAAAAAATAAATACGCTCAATTTTTAAACAATACTACTATCGGTATTCTACCTAGACATATTTGGCAGGAAGTTAAGCCAATTAATTTCAGTCTTTCTGATTTAAATATCGAACCAATTGGTTCCGGACCGTATGAATTTTCAAAATTTAAAAAAAATTCCCTTGGGAAGATACAATCATATGAACTGACGGCAAATAAAGAGTACTATGAAGGTAGACCATATATTGATAAAATTGAATTGAAATTATATCCCTCTGAATCGGAATTAATTACCGCATACAATAGAGGAGATGTTTCTAATATAAGTAATATCTCAGCGCAAAATATTAATCGGCTTAAATTCCAACAAAAACTGGATATTAAAAGAATTAAATTCCCGAGATACTTTACCGTATTTTTCAACCCTAATCAAAGCGAGTTACTTTCCGAACTAGATATACGAAAAGCTTTGAATTGTGCAACAGATAAAGAAAAGATCGTTGAAGATGTATTGAACGGGGAAGCTTTGTTAATTAAATCCCCTATGATCCCAATAGTTCTTGGGGGTGTTGATGGTATTACCCCTTGTGAATTCGATCAAGATAAAGCTAAGAATTTAATAGAAGGAAGTGAGACAGAAGAATTATCCATAACATTAACGACATCTGAATGGCCGGAATTCGTCATCGTAGGAAATATTCTTAAAGAACAATGGGAATCCGTAGGATTTAATGTTGAGCTTCAGATTGCTGACATAACAACAATGCAACAAATAATTAAAGATCGATCATATGAAGCATTGCTTTTTGGAGAGGTTTTAGCGATTGATCCAGACCCATTTAGTTTCTGGCATTCTTCACAAAAAAAATCACCCGGATTAAATCTTGCGGTTTATGATAATTCGGAAGCGGATAAATTACTTGAAGAAGCAAGATCAACATTAGACCCACTGAAAAGAGTGCTTAGTTATAACAAATTCCAAGAAATTGTTAAAGACGATTCACCTGCAGTATTTTTATACAGCCCTTTATATATTTATCCTCAAGATAACGACGTACAGGGGAATAATGTAGAAATTATTTCTATTCCTTCTGATAGATTTTCAAATATTAATTCTTGGTTTATTTCTACTAAACGAATTAAAAAATAGTCGCCGAAGTGGCGAAATCGGCAGACGCACTACGTTCAGGTCGTAGTGAGATCATTCTCGTGTGGGTTCGAATCCCACCTTCGGCACCAATATTAATTATTAACTTATAACTCATGATTATACCAAAAAAGAAAAAAACAACTAGAAAAATATTCACTAAAGAACCTCTATCCAAAATAGACGATCTTAAAATTATCCCTTTGGGAGGATTAGGAGAGATCGGAAAGAATATGAATATTTTGGAATATAAAGATGACATCATAATTATTGATATCGGTCTTAAGTTTCCTGAAGAAAATATGCCGGGAATAGACTTAATTATCCCGAACGTAGATTATCTCGAAGATAAGAAAGATAAAATTCGAGGGATAATAATAACCCACGGTCACTTAGATCACACTGGTGCATTCCCTTATCTTCAAGAAAGACTTGGTAATCCCCCAATATATACCGCTGCATTAACTAGAGGAATGCTTCTTAAGAGACAACAAGATTTCCCCAATCTACCCAAACCGGAAATAAACATAGTTAAGGTAGGAGATAAAGAAAAATTCGGAGACTATTTCGAAGTTGAATTTATGCACGCAAATCACAATATTCCCGATGATCTAGCATTACTTGTTAAAACCCCCGTCGGAAAAATATTACACACTGCTGATTTCAAATTCGATCAAACTCCGCTTAATGAAAAACCAACAGATCTTGGTTTAATTAAGAGAATAGGAGACGAAGGACTATTTCTACTAATGTCTGATTCAACTGGCGCAGAAAATCCAGGTTCTTCGATTTCCGAAGCGACAATTAAAGATAATATAGAAATTATATTTAAAGAATCGAAGGAATTAATTGTTGCGGGGACATTCGCTTCTTTACTTAATCGTGTCCAACAATTAGTCGAACTTTCAGAAAAGTACGGTAGGAAAGTTATCTTTGATGGATATAGTATGAAAAGTAACGTTGAGATCGCAAAAGAGTTAGGTTATCTAAAAATTAAAAAAGGAACTCAGATCGAACCAAAACAATTCAGTGACTATAACCGATCTAATATCACCTTGATCGCAACAGGTGCACAAGGTGAAGGGAACGCTGTTTTAACAAGAATCGCAAACAAAGAACATCGATTTATCGATCTTAGAAAAAAAGATGCTGTTGTTTTCTCTTCTTCTGTTATCCCCGGAAACGAACGAAGCGTTCAAAATCTTAAAGATTCTTTGTACCGAATGGGTGCGAAAGTGTATCACTATAAAATGATGGACATTCATGCCGGTGGACACGCACAACAAGAAGATCTGACAAAAATGATCGAACTTACTCGTCCAAAGTTTTTCATGCCTATTCACGGCCATTATTCTATGATGGTCAATCATAAAGAATTAGCAATGAGTACAGGGATAGATGATAAAGATGCGATCATTGCGGACAACGGTTCTATTATTCACTTTACTAAAGATAAGTTGTGGTTCGATAAAAAGACCGCCCCTTCAAATCCTATTATGGTAGACGGTCTTGGTATTGGCGATGTCGGAAATGTGGTATTAAGAGATAGACAAATACTGTCTGAAGACGGAATGTTTGTTATAATAACGCTAATCGAATCAAAAACTGGAAGAGTTAAAGGAAGCCCCGATATCATATCTCGAGGATTCGTATATCTAAAAGAAAACAAAGAACTCTTACATGAAGTTAGAAAAAGAATTAGATATATTATCGAAAAGAAAACAACCCATCCAATTAACGCACAATATCTCAAAGATAATTTAAGAGATAAGATTGGCCAGTATCTATATCAACAAACCGAAAGAAGGCCAATGATATTACCAGTTATTATTGAGATCTAATAAAATGAAAATATTCAGCGGAATAAGGCCTTCGGGTCAGCTCCATTTAGGAAACTATTTAGGGGCAATAAAAAATTGGTTGAAACTTCAAGACGAAGCCGATTCTACTATATTCGGCATAGTCGACTATCACGCAATAACAACTCCTTTTGATCCTGAAAAACTTCAAAAACAAACAATGGATACGGCTTTAGATTTTTTGGCCGCAGGAATCGATCCTGAAAAATCTTTATTGATCAGGCAATCAAGAGTCCCTGAACACACAGAGCTTGCATGGATATTCAATACTATTACTCCAGTTAGCTGGTTAAATAGATTACCAACATATCAAGAACAAATAGAAAAAAGTCCGAAATACAATAATATGGGCCTATTGGACTACCCCGTCCTCATGGCTGCGGATATCCTCATATACAAAGCTAATGCCGTACCTGTTGGTGAAGACCAGCGCCCACATATTGATTTGACCAACGAAATTGCAAAGAAATTTAATCATATGTTTGGAGAAACATTTGAACCCGTAAAACCATTAATTTCCGAAGATTCCGCAAGGATAATGTCGTTACAAGATCCGACAAAGAAAATGTCCAAAACGGGAGATGAGGGTATTGCATTAAGCGATTCTCCGGATGAAGTAAAAGAGAAGCTTAAAAAAGCCGTCACTGATTCAGGAAGTGAAATAAAATACGACAGAAAAGAAAAACCGGCCATTTCTAATCTTCTTGATATATATAGCCAATTATCAAATAAGAATATCGAGGATATAGAAAAAGAATACGAAGAGAAGAACTATTCCCAATTTAAAGACGGATTAATAGAGGTTGTTAATAATTTCTTAAACGATTTCCAAAAAAGACGAGCAGAAATCGAGAAAAACATGAAAACTGAATCTATCTTGACAGAATCAGAAAATCGTGCTAAAGTGATTGCTAGTAAAACCCTGAGGGCTTTGAAAACAAAAATGGGATTATAGGAGGTGTGAATGACTATACGTGCAGAGGTATTAAGACGCTGGGATGGGGAGATTTTGATAATGAACCTTCCAGTGAAAATATTGGCATATATTCTTGACATAGAAATAGACAAAAAACAAGAAACCGATGATATTGAAGATTATCGAGAACGAGCTCTTCAATATATTCAAGTTTGTAATCGCTTTGATATCATGACATTAATCGACAGATTGACTAGAAAACACTGCCCTAATAGCCCTGATGCCGCTCTCTTAAAACGGGCTCTCAAGACCAAAGTCCTACAATGTTGGACCACAATCAAGACTAATCTAGAGACTACCCAACCCATTTAGAAGACCGAACGGGGCTATTCGACAAACTGAATAGCCTTTTTTATTTCCTCAACCTTTTCCATCATTATGGTTTCGGAATCAGATTCAACAACAAATCTTAGTAATTGTTCCGTATTCGAAGAACGGACATTAAACCACCAATTAGAATATTCAACCGTTAAACCGTCCAATCTATCAATTTCCCCATCATTATACTTATCGGCTAGTTTATCTATTACTATATGTCTATCTCCTTCTATTTTGATATTCATTTCTCCTGAATGATAATATTTTTGAAAAATCTTTGTTTGTTCTACTAGATTACCTTTTTTCGCAATATCTATAATCCTTAACATTGCCATTAAAGAATCTTCTGAATAAAACATATTTTTGAAATAAAAATGACCTGAAAATTCTCCTCCAATCTTTGCTTTATGCTGATGCATTCCTATTTTTATAAACGCATGACCAATTCTTGATCTTATCGCCCTACCTCCCTGTTCCTCAATAAATTCGGGAATAGATTTAGAAAACATAAGATCATATATAAATTTGGGTTTAAATATATGAAATTTGTTTAATTCTTCTTTTACAAGAAGGCCGAGCAGATAATCCGATCTTATATTTGCTACTTTTAACCTATCTCCGTCTTTATCAAATTCAAAAACCAAGTCGCTATTTTGGGAAACTTTAACTCCTATATTATTTAAAATTTTTTCGGCAAATTCCAGTGATTTGTCTTCCGCCTTCAAGCTTACTTCCAAATCGATCTCATTTTTTTTAATCCCCGATTTTTGTATTAAATACTCCAAATATTCTTCTTCTATATCATACCTCGTAACTTCCGCATTACCCGTTTTTTGGGGTTCTTCAAAAACCAATTCTTTTATATCCTTCGGAAACACAGAAATAACGTTTTCATCTACTATTTTAAACCCATTCATATCATTAGGATTATGTGAGGCAGTAACCATAATCCCTCCAGATTTTTTTAAATAATTTACGGCAAAATAAAACATTGGCGTAGTTGAATAGCCAATGTTAATAACTCTTGAACCATTCTCTTTTAACCCTTTAATTACAGCCTTAGCTAATTCGGGAGAAGATTCTCTTCCATCATAACCAATAACTATTTCTCCTTTAAGATATCGCGCAACGGCTCCTCCGACACGATAAGCGATTTCTTTATTAACCTCATCGGGATACTTACCTCTTATATCATAAGCTTTAAAAATATCATCTTTTATATCCAACATGATTAATATTATATCACATTATTCTTTCGATGATTTTTTCTTCGTTCTTACAAATCCTCCAACAATCTCGGAAAAAATTTTATTAACTTCTTTTGGTTTTTTACCCTGGGCTATCGCGGACTTAAATAAAGCCTTCCTTAATTCAGACCAGGAAAGAGACCACTTTATCCCGCAATCACAACATTCCAGCTGAATAGTTCTTAGAGTGAGTTTCTTTTTTCTTACACCTTTTTTCTTTTCGAATAGTAGATTCTGACGTACACAGTGAGGACAACCTAGATCACTATACCAGGATAGCGTCTCCTTTTGAGTTTTACTTCCCCTACCCATAAATTAAAGTTAGAACTAGCTTAGCTTTATGTCAAATCAAAAACATCTACTTTTTTAATATAAAACTTCCTCCTCCGGATTGGAGGACTGTTAAGAAGATAAGTTTATTGAAATAAAAAAGGCCGAAATTAATCGGCTGAAACTTTTTGTGATATTTCGTGAAAGCTGGGCTGCTCATTCACCCAGGACTCTATTTCATCTAACTCTATTTGTGTATTAAATAGAGGCTCTGTGGGCTTCTCTTTTTTTGGACAAACCATCAACTTATTGGCCCCCCACATTAATCCCCTTACTGATCCCGCCATTATTAATATTGGAAAGGCGAACATTACTAGTGCCACTAAGACTACTTGCCACAAAAGAGCTACGAGCAAAACTAACAAAACGTCCTCAGGAAGTTTAAGTTTGGTACTAGAGAAACCCATACTATCTAGCATTACAATTACTATGGCAGTAAGAAACACCCCAAGAAGATATTCACTTATCGTAATAGTAATAAAACTCCCGACAAAACCAATTAAGCCCCCAATAAAATTCTCGATCATCACTTTTCCTCCTTTTTTCAAAAAACAGTATTCGTATACAATACACTATTCAGATATATCGGTCAAGTTCAACCTCTTGGTTTTTCCTCTATTTCTGCTACCATAAGGGCTGTGTTGCAAATTGGAATCGTAGGTCTTCCTAATGTTGGTAAGTCAACGTTATTTACGGCTATTACAAAAAAACAAACGGATATACAAAACTATCCATTTACGACAATCGACCCCAATGTGGGGATTGTTAATGTCCCAGACGAAAGACTAGATAAACTAGCCAAAGTTTCTAATTCGGCAAAAATGGTTCCAACAACAATTGAATTTACGGATATCGCAGGATTAGTAAAAGGAGCAGCTCAAGGGGAAGGATTAGGAAATAAGTTTTTGGCCAATATTAGAGAAACGGATTTGATCGCAGAAGTCGTACGGGCTTTTGAAGATAAAGATGTTCACCATGTCCACGGTGAGATCGATCCCGCAAATGATATTGAAATAATTAATGCCGAATTGATAATAGCCGATCTTGAAACCGTAGAGAACAGAGTTAAAAAAACAGGGAAAGCTTTAAAAGTTGGATTTAAGAACGGAGAGAAAGAAATGGAAATACTTGAAAAATTCCAAGAAGCGTTAAATACAGGAAAAGTTATTTCTTCTCTTGATTTAAATGAGGATGAAATAAAACTTGCCAAAGAATTAAATCTTCTTACGGCCAAAAAATTTATTTACGTTCTTAATGTTTCCGAAGAACAAATCAGAGACAAATGGGAACCAACAGGAAAACTAAAGGAAATAATCGGTAACGATTATATTGTTCTTTCGGCAAAAACAGAACACATACTTTCGGAATTCACTCCTGAAGAACAAAAAGAATATTTAAACGACTTAGGCTTAGAAAAAAGTGGTTTGGATAAGCTAGCTCGTCTAGGATATGAGATGCTCGACCTGATTACCTTTTTTACCAGTGGAGAGAAAGAAACCCGAGCATGGACAACAAAAAGAAATACAAAAATTCCAGAAGCCGTAAGTACTATACACACAGACTTCCAGGAAAAATTCATTAAGGCTAGTGTGATACATTATGAAGAACTTCTAGAAGCCGCTTCAGAAACTAAAGCTAGAGAGCTCGGTAAAATGCGCATCGAGGGCAAGGAATATATTGTAAAAGACGGTGACGTAATTGAAGTTAAGATATAGGCAACGCAAGGCTTTTGAAGTTATCACTAACTGTTGATTCAGAACAATCTAAACATTGTAGTACTGGCTTAGTATGTTGTTCACTCAAATGTATCTCAAGCATTTTTTTGTTAAAGTGCACGTATAAAACTTCGAACTTTGAATGACATACTAATATCCTCGCTTGCTCTAATATATCCTCTTTGGACATCCTGGGCAGATGCTTGTCTTTAAAAACTCCTTTTACTAATTTAGCTAGTCTTTTTATCCTCTCTCGATCTTCTTTTGCCTCATCTGTTTCCAAGAGCAAACGTTTTTTCTCCAAAACCCTTGTATCTAAACTGTCTAGCTTTATTTTACACTCTCCTATTCTGTGATTTAATTTCTGTTTTGTTATCAGTCCTTCCGAGTATAATTCCGCAAGACGATCCATTTTATCGGACATTCGTAATTTCTCCTGCTCTAAGGCTTTTATATCAAACTTGATTTGTGTCTTATCTATTTCATTGTTATTAGAGAACATTTTAATTAGATCATCCAATTTCTTATTCTTCATGTGGTAGTAGAAGAAATTACATATAGCCCTTGCAAGTTTTAGCTCTGTAATCGAACTACAAAATTCACACTTCTTCTCACCAGGTTTCCTGTGTCTATACTTATAGAATGCTACATCTTTCTTTTTCTTATTGGTTCTATATCCAGGAAACAATGATTTCTCACAAGCCCCACAATAAATAATTCCTCGAAAAATATAATCATGTTTTAAATTATGTGTAGCTAGATTGTAATTCTCTACCTTCTTTAACTGAACAGCATCAAATCTTTTTTTTGTTATTATTGGTGGACAACGAAATTTAGTAGGGGCTTTTATCTTCCCCTTCCCGATAATTGTCTCTCCTGTATATAAATCTCTCCGTAATATCTGGTGAACAGATTGTCTATTCCATTTTCCTTTTCCAGGACCACTAATTAATTGTTTATTTAATCTGTTTACAATATCAATAATATTTAGGCCAGCTTTTGTGTAATAATTAAAGATTTGTCGAACCATTCCAACTTCTCCATCCTTCAAGACAAGACCTCCCCTAGCATCTTTTTTATAGCCGTATGGCATTCTTCCAGGCCATTTGTTCTTCTCCATTGATTTAATCTTACCTTCACGAGTTTTGTGTAAGATTTGTTTCCGGTCCAATTCAGCAAAAGTCGCCATGAACTGAATGATGGCCATACCGAAAGGAGTATCAGTACTCAGGAAAGGCTCATTATAAGAAACAAGTTTTATATCATTGGGATCTAAGACTTCTTCCAAAATTTCACAAGTATGCCGTAATCGCCTGGACATGCGGTCTAATTTCCAGATCACGAGTCGGTCATACTTTTTTTGATTAGCCAATTCTAATACCCTTTTCAATCCTTCTCGATCTAGAGTGTCTCCGCTTGCTCCGTTATCCTGGATAACTTCCAAAATCTCAAAACCTTTTTCTTCGCAGAGCTTTCTGCATTGTTCTTCTTGGATCTCCAATGAGAATTCCGATTGATCTTGTTGGCTCAAACGAACATATATAATTGCCTTGTGTTGGTTAGGATAAAATTTAGAAGAGTTGGTTGGGTTTGAGTATTTATGAAAAAAAAAGGCCTACAATATTTGTAGGCACCTTGAAAGGATTTGATATTTTATATAGCCCAACTAAATCAGAAATTTTCCTTTTTCCATGATTTTTCCTCCGTCTACAAAGATAGTCGTGTTTTTGATAACACTATCTATGTGACCATCACTATCCCAATTTGCCCCTGTTTTGTCAGGATATGGGCTTCCGAAAGCTATATGAACACCTGGGAATTTTTCATCTTGGAGTAGATTTCCGATTAGCTCTGTGAGTCCCGTATTCGTGCCAATCGCAAACTCTCCGACACGATTGCTATTCTCGTCTGTCTCAAAAAGATAATCGATAAACTCTTGTCTAAGTTCATCATTTTCACACTGGATGCTCTTTCTGACTGCTCTACCGTTTCTAATTTCCACGGTAACAGGAGTTTCTGCAAGCAATCCAAACTTCTCATCGAAGTAATCCCCCAAACACCCATCAATTACCACCGTCCCACTGACATTCGCAGGGCTTGTGAAAACCTCTCCATCTGGTAGATTACTCCAGTCGTCTGCGTCAATGTTTCCATCACTAATTTTCCACTGCAAATCAGCGCTAAAGTTTGCAATAATATCAGTGCCGTTATCGGTGATTACTCTGATTTCTTTGGCAACTTTGACTTTTTCATAGACAATCTTGCTGAGCTTTTGGATTTCTTGATAGTCAGCGCACATACCGGTAACCATCATTTCTTCTGTCACCCCAGGCATATGCCCATGTCGAAGTTTTTTATTCTCCTCCACACATTTAAGCATAGGAAAGCGAAATGATTGGAGCTCACCCCTTTTTCCCTGTGCAGAATAGAAGCTAACATCAGCTTGTGCCAAGGCCTCTCCTAATTTGTCGGGAAACTCGGCGGGCCGTCCTTTGATTCTTTCCATCATAAAAACTTGAATATCTGCACCGACTACAAGTGCCGCTTCTCTTAGAGTAGCTGCGATTAACTCCGATTCATCGTCGGTAATGATAATCACTTTTTCGCCAGCTTGTATTTTTAGACAGTTTTCAACAGCTTGCTTCGCACCTTTTTTGATTGTGTTCACATAGTCCTCCTCAAAGAACAAGTATTAATATAAAAACATAATACAAAAATCGTGTCAACATCAGCTCCCTGGGTATAACTCGAACCCAGCATCCTACCTTGAAATAATCCTTGTGTCGTACTTTATTGAATAATACGGAATTCTAACTATTAATCCTCTTGCCTTGTGTTGGTTAGGATAAGATATAAAGGAACCTGTTGGATTTGGGTATTTTTGAAAAAGAAAAAGACGGATATTGGCATACGCCTCACCGCCTCGAATAACAAATAACAATAGTATAAATATATCTATTTAGAACTATATGGTTTGGGACCCAAGAGAGCTGATAGTGATTTATTATGATGTTTCTTGATTTGCTCAAATTTCTTGTTTATGAGGAACCTTAGCCACTCATCAAACCCATCGCTACTATTTAAAGTATTCATACCTGGCATCAATATAAAACCGATACCCCAATCTTCGATAGAATATACAAAAGAATCCACATCCTTTAAGTTCCCAAGTAAAGATTTGTATAAAAGAGATACTAATCCCAGAGCGTGTACATCCTCTATCTCTTTTTTATCCTCACTCCTCCAGTTAAGAGGTTTTGCTTGACTACAATCAATATAGTTACACATTGGCAAATCAGGTAACATCTGTTTAAGGGCAAGATGAAGCATAGCCGTTTTTAATTCATTGATCGGTAAACGCGTTACAAGGTCCATTCCACATAGACCAGTACATGTGATACTGCCACCACGATTATAATTCTTATGCCAACCTTCTTGATTAATGTTGGTAGAAAAAGTCAACATCCCTCCGCAATGACGAATACGTAGTGGTAATCCTCTCTCATCTTCATCAACATAACAAGAAGCTTTGAATGATCCTCCATGCACTAAATTACTCAATGTTGTAATATCTTTTAGAATTTCATTAAAAAACTTATCTCCCCTATCAAGAAAATCGTCTTTTGATACAAATTTTTCCGTATTTTGAGAACGCACGACGATTACACCAGGGTCACTAGTTCCAAACGGCAGGTCAGAAGGGTTTCTTTTCATGGTTTCCTCCTTGCCCATGCGTCCTTGGTTTACGCATCCAGGCATTGAGATTAGGGTTAATGATACGCTGTCACGCAATCTTACACACGTCAAACAGCAACTGTTAAAGAGCTGGTTTTATAATAATCATAAGAAAGGATAAGTCAAGAATACTTTTTGGATTCTTAATATAAATAGGATTAGAATTAATTTCAAAAAGTTCCCCCGGATGGGACTCAAAACCAATATCCTACCTTGAAATAATCCTTGTATCATACTCTATTGAATAATACGGAATCCTAATTATCAACCTCCTTGCCTTGTGTTGGTTAGATGAAGATATAGAAAGAAGCCCGTCGTCGCGCTCAGCGACAACGGGCTTTTGTGTTTCAAAAAATTTACAGGGAGAGATAAGAATTACCCTCTACCCATGTACACGCCCAATAAGGTTCTTGATGATCTATCCAGTGCATTCTCCCATTAACCTCTATCCATTTTCCTTCTTCAGATCCATTCTTATCATAAACTTTGAAGAAAAGGTGGTGAAGAACTTCATGTATTACCGGCTGCATGTTGTTTCCACTCTTGTTTGTATTTTCGGGCAAAAAGTTGCCGGGAACTCTAGCTGTGTTACTACCTCTATGGTAACTCCCTCCAACTTCTTCGTTATTGAGGTAGATCAGATCATCGAGGCCATGAGGTTCTTCAAGTCTGATCGATAAATATCCAATATCTTCTTTGATGAACGGATATCTGTAATCCGTCATACAGGCCATGAGAGCGTTGACCGCATTGTCTACAAGTCTCCCATGTTCCTCGGTGAGCTCACCTGTATAATCACCAAGCCGAATACGAATATCCAACTCTTCTGTTTTGAGCAAGGTCATTACCTCAACTCCATCAGGTCCCACCGGATAGATTGCACAGCTTGTCAGAACAGCGATCATCACTACCCAAAATACTTTATTCATTTACATCCCCCTTTTACAAAGTTCAAATTCTATATATATTATACCGTATTTTTAATACTCGGTCAATGCCATTCTCCCCACTCAGGATATTGGCATTCCCATTCATTTACTCGTTTGTGATCAGGATCATTATCACCATATCTTAATAAGAAGAGTTGATGTATCATTTCGTGCCGCCATATTCTTTCCAATTCCCATTTTTTAAATTCTTCAGGTTGATCATCCCAATCAGACATATAATCAAAGCCTCCGATAGCAGCAATATGCCCTCGATAATCATGCCCATAGTCATAATGACACCCCGCAGCTCCTTCTTTATCACCACAGGTAAAGGGAGCAGTCCTTTCAAGTAAGAACGGAAAATGTCTCAGACGATTAGGATTAAAATTAAAAAGAGCACAAACTTTCTCCCAATATTCATCAGCCATATTTAAATGTTCCATCGTTATTCTACCCCAATTATGGGCGAATATCACAAAATACCCCTTGGGGGTGCGGAAAAAATCTCCCCTAGGATTAAAGTCTGCAAGCCTAACCTCCGTCGATCTCATTGGATTCCAAAGACAAGAACATGAAAACAACACAAAAAAGATTGTCAAAACAATTCTTCTCAAGATTCACCTCTTTTCAAAAAACTAATCAAATTCTAGAAAACAAGAGTAGTCATGTCAATCACTTGACATTCTTGCGTTTTTCGGAAGAATATGCTAATATCATCAAACAGTAAAATGACAGAAGAAACCACAATACAAAAAGAAAGCTACGAAATAGGGTTCCACCTCATACCGGAATTAACCGAGGAGGAAGTTCAAAAAAACGTAGAAGAATTGAGTAATTTAATCGCCTCTCACGAAGGGCTGATTACGTTTACGAAAGAACCTCAAAAAATCAAACTCGCTTATCCTATAAACAAAAAGATGAGCTCATATTTCGGACATATTCAGTTTGTCGCTCCTAGAACAATTGTCGATCAGATTCAAGAAGAATTAAAATTAAACACCAAGGTCTTAAGATATGTTGTGGTTAAGCAGGAACTTAAAAAAGAAAAAATCAAACCACAAAAAATAAAGAGATTAGTAAAAGAAGAGAAGCCTGAAGAAAAACATGAAGAGAACGAAAAACAAATAGAAGGAACAAGCAAACACCATTAAACTGAAAA
>SDBT01007857.1_pt1 | contig 17503 bp, 29 predicted proteins | sample 2277101 | NCBI WGS metagenome assembly SDBT01 (sample SAMN10404973, study PRJNA504765) | marine sediment metagenome | isolation source: marine sediment core GS10_PC15, 103 cmbsf | place: Arctic Ocean: Southern Knipovich Ridge | collected 2010 | reverse complement strand
CTTGAACGTCAGCGTGCCAACCTCCGTACCCAGGCCCCCGGTGAAATCAATGTCCACCAGCGAACCCTTCCACGGGTCCCGCCGAAGCTCTTCGATGGGGAAATGCGCCCAGATTGCCTCAGTCGGTAACTGGACCGCCGTGCGGCTCTTGGTCGCGGTGACCGCGGTGCCGTCCTTGCGGCGCTGGACCGCTTCGGCCAAGCCCTGCAACTCGCACAGCACCATGCCCGGCGTGGAGCGGTCTATAGTCTGCATGGCACGGGCGATGATCGGGCCGTCGGCGCTGCTTCCGCCCACGTAGCTACCCACCTGCACCGACACGTCGGTGGTCTGGAGCGTGACACTGTCCTCGCACCAGATGTTCACCAAGTACGGCGCGTGGGTGGGCTGGTAAATCTTGATCCTGCACGGCCCGGTGAAGCCGTTGAACTCCGCGGTGACGACCCCGGCGAACCACTGGAGGTTGCCAGCCGCGGGCTTCTCCACGCGCCACGCGCGAGCCAGGTCGCTGTCCGCGGCAGTGCCGGAGTCCCGGTTGTAACAGAGCAGGTGACCCGCCTTGAGTTGATCCGTGCCCTCGTACCAGACATCCTTGGTGGAGACCTTCTCGCTCTCGTCTACGTGTGTCCACTGTCCCATGATGTATCCCTTTGTGGTCGGGGAAGCCGCCCCAGGCGGGTTTATCCCGCCGGGGGCCGCACTTCCGATCGTTCCTGATTCACGTCCTGCGCGCGAACTGAGCCCGTTACAGGGATCAGGCCGGGTAAGAAATCATCCCGCCGCCTTCGGCGCGGTTGATGCACAGGGTGTTGAACTCGTTGTCGATCCAGGTCGTGAAGACGTCGGGCTGCGAGACATCCCGCATCGGGCTGCCCTCGCGGAGCCACATGCCCTGCCGGACCACGGGGTAGAACTTGTCGTGGTTCAGCATGAACAGCGGGAGGGTGGTGTCCGAGTCGAGCGCCTCGATCCAGATCAACGGCAGGCCGCGGAACGTGGGCACGCCCGTCTGGGTGACGCCGGCGCCGAGATACCTGCCCACGTCCGACCCGAGTTGGTCGTTCTGGGCCCTGGCCGCCTTGGAGATGTTGTCGATGACATCTTCGCAAGCGTACAGCCGGGTCTTCTGGAAGCTGCGCTTCTCGATGTCCGCCATCGTGATCGGGGCCTGGAACCGCATGTGCCGGTGCATCCGACCCAGCCGAACCAAGTCCTCTTCGGTGATGTCCGCGTCGGCGTTCGTCCAGCTATCGTTCCAGTTCCGCCACCGGGCGTAGGTGTCGTCGGAGGCGTCTATCCCGGCGCAGTCGCTGAAGCCGCTGGGGTTCTCGCCCTGCAAGGCGCCGGTCTTCGTCTCGGCCACACCGTGCGCGGTCCGCTGGGACGACGTGATCGGAACGACCCAGTAAGGCACGCCCCGGGGCTTCGTGTTGTCGGTCACGTCCGGCAACTGCCAGAGGCGACTCTCCAACGTGTCCGCGACGGACTTGTGGGTCACCTGGCGCTTGGTCCCGACCAGCTTCTTGAGCTGCTCGCGGCCACGGTTCGCGTTCATCTCGAACTCGGTGACGGAGTGCTGCTTGACCATGAGGCAGAACGGCATCGTGATCTGTGCGACCACGTTCATGCTGGACCGGTCGCGAACCTGGCCCGGGAGCACGAATTCCGCTTCACCATCCTCGCGGTAGATCACGTCACGCTTGATCTGCGTGCCGCCTTCCTGCTCGACCTTGTCCTCGCGGAACCACTGATCCACGACGACGTACTGATGCTTGTCGAGCAGGTGCTCGATGTCCTTGTTTTCCCAGTCCCACGCCTCCAGGGTTACCTTCCAGAGGTCGAAAGACTCGTCGGTTGTGAGTGGTACGCCTGACATTGCTGGTTACTCCTCGCGCCATGCGGGGGTCAGGCCACAACGGCCACCGATCAGGCCGGCACTTCGCGGCCGGTCCGTTTCTCGTGGGCGTCGTATAGCCGGTCAGCCCGGGCCTTCGCGTCGTCAGCGGCGGGCGTTCGCGATCGACTGCTCGACCGTGGAATCGCACTTCTGCGACGACGCGCCAGGGCCTTGCGAATGCTGGCCTCCGCGGCGCTCTTGTGTTTGTCCGGGGTCAGGGTGAGCAGGGCCTCTCCGAGCAGGGTGAGTAGGTCCGGGGGTTCGATGTTCATGGCCTCGTAGCCCGTGGCGGTGATCTTCGCCTTCTTGATGACCGCGTTACGGGCCTGCCGCTCGTTGGAGTTGGGATCGAGGTCCGCTGTGGGACCGCGACCGAACTCCGGGAAATCCGAGACAGGCTGGCCGTTCTCGACACGCCAGCACTTCTCGAAGAAGGCGTCTGCTTCCTTGACCGTCTGTGCTTGCTCGCTTGCCTGGGCGGACGTTTCCGTCTCCGCCAACTCAGCCTTGATCTCCGCCAACTCCGACCGGAGCGATGCGTTGTCCCCGACCATGGCGTTGAGCTTGGTGACGAAGGAATCGTCGTTCGCTTCCAGGTCGTCCTCGGTGAAGGTCAACTTCTGCGGGGCGGCGTCCGAGGACTCCGATTCACCGCCTTCGCTGGGGTCAGCAGCTTTGCCGTCGTCTGCCGCAGGGGCGGCCTTCTCGGCGACCTTGGCCATGGCCTCGCCGATTTCGGATGCCTTCTTGCTGACCTGGCGGCGGCTTTTCGCGAGCGATTCAAGGGCCGCATCGCGGGCCGGGCCGGGTTCGGGAAGGTCCTTCTCGTCGAAGTCGTGGAACTTCAAGACCTGCTGCTGGTTGGGGGTCAGCTCTGACGCGGGCGCGTCGTCGCCTTCCTCGGTCGCCTCGGGCTTTTCCGTCGATTTGTCATCGGCGGGGCCGTCTTCGGCCGGACCGTCTTCAGACCGGTAATCCTCGGGCGAGGGGGCGTCGTCTCCGGCGGCAAGGGCGTCCAGTTGCGCCAACTTGGCGTCTACTTTGGCATCACCTTCCGCTTGGGAGTCCGTACTCGCCTCGCTTGGTGAGGATTCGGGCGCTGGAGTCGGGTCCGTGTCTGCTACTGCTGTGTCTGTTTCGGGTGCCATGTCAAAAACCTCTCGTTGCCCGACGGGGCATGCCGGTTCACACCCGGCTCACTGGTCCGCCGGTCAGCCTCGGATTTCCTGCATATCGAAAAGGCCCCGGGCCTTGAGGTTCTTCAGCCGGGCCTGTCGGTCTCGGAAGGTGACGTTGCCGGTGTGCGGGCAGGCGGTGGCGCCCTGGTGGGCGTAGTGCTTGTTGAACTCCACGGCCTGGTCCGGGTTGACCCCGCCGCAGATGCTCACGATGTCGTGGGCGTCGTTCGCCCGCATCGCCTCGACCTGCTCGGGCGTGAGGTTGTTCGGATCCACCCACGCACCGCGCACGAAGAGCGTGTGGCCGCCGGCACGGCGCTTCGGCTTGCCGAAGATGCGCTCGTGACCGCGGCGGTACGCCTTGCGGTCTTTGGTGCGCCCCCGGTCGCCTTTGCCTGCCTCGCCGAACATCTGCTACTCCTGGGCCCCAAAGAAAAACCCCACCTCCACACCCGATCAGGTGAAGGTGGGGTTCAGTTCGTTCTCCGAAGCTCGCCGCCGGCCAGCGGCGTCCTCTGGGTGTTATTTGGTTGTCTGCCGTCTTGCGGCGGGGGCTACTTCTGGTTCGTGCCCTCGACGCCGCGCTGCATACGCTTCATGGTGCGGTCGTGGAGCCAGTGCATGGCTTCCTGAGTCCGTGCCAGGGCCAGCGCATTCTCCCGGCAGGAGTACTCGCTTGACTGGAAGCCCTGGAGGCGGTCAATCACGATGGCCAGCAGGGACTCCATGGTCAGGCCGTTAAGGCCAGCCTCGGCGATCGGACCCTTCTGGAACTTGATGCGGGCCACTTCGGTGCCCCCCAGGGCGCTGCCCGAGGGGGTGTCGCGGGCGCAGAGGCCAACGCTGTAGTCGTGGCACGCGCCGCCGGGTCCGGGCTCATCGATCACGCCGATGTACACGCGGTTGAGAGTTCCGCCGATCATGTGGCTGTACAGGAACCTGTCGGGGCACGGCGTCCTGTCCTGTTCGCGGCCTTCCGTCTCGTTTGTCTCTTTGTCGCTCATTGCCTGATCTCCTTGGGATCTACGGCACTTCCTTGGTTGTCGCCGACCACCGTGGCCGACCATTGGTGCTGATCGGGCTACCCCGACGAGAAAAGCCCCTCTGCCGCCTACGTAGGCAAAGGGGCTTTCTGGCTCGTCTCGTCGACCGAACTCACCGGGGGATCAGCCCGGCTCGTCGGGGTCTCTGTGATTGTCTGTCGCTACGGCATCTGTAGCCCCTGTCCGTCGTGCCGGCAGTCTGAGGGGAATGAGGGCGAGCTGCCCGCTATGGCGATCTTCGGCATCCGCGCGGCGGCAGCCTGTTCCTGGAGCTTGGCGAACACGATCACCCATTCCGCGTTACGCGCCGCGTCGTAGCCGTCAAAGGCGTCCTCAATCCGATCGGCCTCGATCTGGAAACCAAAGGGAATCCCCTGCTGCTTGCCTGGACCGACCTGCACAATCCGGGTCGCCTGGCCGCGGTGCTGCACGGGGGAGCCATCGAGGGGGCATATCTGCGTGATCCGTCGGCCTTCGGTGTCGCCGTACTGGCGAACTTCGAACCGGGACACGGGCCGCTCAGGTTGGGCGTACTCTTCGCTCATCGTATATCCAGATTATTCGTCACCTTTGGCGATCTCACAAGGGGTCTGCCGCTTCGTTCGTGAACGAAGGGCTGGGGGTTTGGGGGGTTTGTGGGCCTCGATCCGCTGCATCACCATCGGCCCGACTACTTCCCAGTCCACCATGGGCCTGCCATTGGCCCGGGGATTGTCCCGCAGGGGGCAACCCACGGCCGCATCGTCGATGTACACGTGGGCGTAAGCCTTGGGGGAAGAGGACCATGAATCCTGGTCCGGGTCGCGGTTGATGCCGTAGAATTCGATCTTATGGGCCAGGCAAAACGCCACCGCGTTCGACAGGTGGAGATGCTCGCCATCTGATCGCATCGTCCAGAGGATCAGCTTCGCCCCGGCCTCCCAGAACGTGTTGAGCCACACAAAGGCCCCGGGCACGGGCTTGCCGATGTCTGGGAAGCAGTGATCGACGACCGTTCCGTCGAAGTCCACGGCGATCTTGAAGGGGCGCCGGTCGTCGGCGAGGGGGGTGTCGGTCATGTCGTCACCTTGGGCCGCTCGTCAAACCATCGCTCGATAACTTCGATGATGGCCTTGTCCGCGGCGATAGTCTCCGCAACAGCCCCCTTGATTATGGGCAAGCGATCAGAACGAACATTCCCCGCCAACCCGGCCCGCAAGTATTGCCGGTGCTCATTCATGCATCGCCACTGTGTCCATTCCGGGGTGGTGATGATCCATCGGTCCATCGCCCGCAGACACGGATCACACAGCCGGCGACTCAGCATGCCGAGCAGCGTCCGCTGCGGAACATCCTGGCCGAAGGCGAACGTTTCTGCCGTGGCCTCACAGGCAACGCATTGCGGCCTCGGCACCGTTGGGCGTGGTTTCGTGTCGCTGTCGGTCATCTTGCTGCTCCTTCGGTCTTTGGTCGTGCACATTCGTCGGTTCTCCTTGTGTTCACGGGGCGCGTCGGCGTCTCCGTCACTAATCCCATAGCAGCCCCACCGGATGGTCGGCCGGCAACGCGGCCAAGAGGCACAGGACGGCGACATTCCAGCCTGCCCTTATTCTCATCCCAGTCGCGGCAGCAACAATGCCCCCGGCCCGGCGGAACGCCGTCGGAATGTCCCCGTGCGTGGGCAGGTAGTTCCAGTCCACGACGGGCGGCCACAGTGTCGGGACGTCGTCGCGTATGATCCGCTGCAACTCGTAGTCACGGTCCAACACGATCGGCATACGATCCATGATGTCGTCGGCCATCACATCGAGGACGATAAGCGACAAGTCCGTGCCCATTGGTATCTCCTTGTCTCCAGGGCCGCTCAGAGCAAGCCCGCATCTTGTAGCCGCTTGCGCTCCTCTGGGGAGGGCTTCAGTTCGGCCAGGACATCAGCAACGAACTGGCAGTGCTTCTTGAATACAATCTCGCGGGCGACCTGCGCCGCTTCGGGCCAGTCACTGTCGGCGGCAATGGCGGCGATGCGCGCAAGCGATTCGTCCCGGGCAGCCAGCCCTGTGCGTAAGCTGTCCTCGGCCACGTTCATTACGCACGGGCGAATGCCGAACACGCGGGCCATGAGTGCGTCAAACATGGGAGGGTTCCCGGAGCCTACGACTGGCACGGCGGTATAGGCAGGCCAAGCCCCCATTGGCTACAGCCAAGAGGGCGCAGATCAGGGCGAGCCCGGCTTGGCCCGTGGCAACGCCAATGATGGCACTGACGACGTTGGCGATTGCCGCAAGTAGCATAATCAGAGCCAGCACGGCCCAGAGCCGTGGGCTGCGTAGCCAGTCCAACATCGGTGTCTCCTACTCCCCCGCGTAGTCCTCGGCGATGGCATTGATAACCACGGCAAAGGCGACGTTGGCGGTAGACCATCCGCATTCGGTGATGCGATAGCCCGGCCGTGGCGTAAACCGACAGCGGATGGAGTTCGGCGTGCTTGCCGGGGTCGCAACTCGCCCGATGATGTACTGTGGACGGTTTCTCATTCATGCTGCTCCGGGGCTACCACTTCGCCCGCCTGTGGAAACGATCAGGGAGGTGCCAGCCGCTCAGCCAGTTCATGCCGACCATGCAGAGGCCAGCAAGCACCACGGCCGGACCCGTAATCCCAAGCGCCATGGCCACGTAGCGGTCCAGATATGTCCACGGCAACCCGATTTGTGCGGAGTCATGCCGCAAAAGCACGTACCCGATCACGCTACACACCAACCAGCCAAGGACAATCATGATGACTATCATTTTGGTGTCTCCTATTCGTCGTCCTGCCCCTTCACCCGATTCCGAAACTCGATGAACGCCCGCACCTGGGCCCCCGTCACGCCCAGCGACCCGTCGCGGTCAAGCACCTCTTCGGCGTACACGTCGTCCATCAACAACTCGACCTCGTTGTTGGTCATGCCGGCGGCCGTGTTGATAATCAAGGCAACGGTGGCGGCGGGCTTGGTGGGTTTAGGCATTCGGTTGCTCCGCACAGTAGGCGGTGGCCAGGACGGCCCCGAGGCGGTGCCAGACGAATTCCTTATGGAACGAGGCGTGGTCCTGAATGCCGGTGTCCTCCGCGACAAGGTGCATCATCTCGTGAAACAACTTCTCCATCGGGCACGACCCGTCAGCCTTGCACCGTGAATTGCTCACCCACACCGTCCCTGTTTTGTACTCAAGGGAGTGTGAACACATCGCTATCGTTTGCAAGTCAGCGTTCTTGACGAAGCGCGGGGGCGGCTCGTCGGCGATAAGCAGCTTGATCCGCCAGTCGGTTATGCCCATCTGCCGCTGGAACCACCGCACGGCCTTGCGGGCCTCGGCGGGGGCCAGGGGCGTGAATGTCGGCGTGGCGGCGGACTTAGGCATTGGGTATCTCCCGCGAACACCTCGCGTCCGAATCTTCGGAGTAGTCGTCTTCGATGGGTGGTGACTCAGCCGGCGGCAGATTCTTGCGACCGCGCCCTTTGCCGTAAGGGGTGGTCCGGTTTACCGGCCAGCACTGGTAGCAGTAGCCGGAACTGCTCGTGGTGTCCCGGCCGCAGCCGAGACAGCACATGGGTTCTGCCGGCTTGGGCTTGTCAGTCGCCATCGCACGTCTCCGCTTGAGGCATGGGCTCAACGGCGGCCGGGGGCTTCAAGACCACGGCGATCTCGCCTTCCTTCAGGGAAGCGAGTTTTACGAGGGGCACGCCGCGGAAGTGCAGGGGGTTTCTGTAGTAGTCCCCCTGCTTGCCAGACCGCGCGACCAACGAGACGCGCAGGGCCAAGTCCACATCGTGGGCGACCAGCACACGTGCGATCGTCACGCGCCGGGGATGACCCAGCCAGCGAAAGAGCCTGTTCAGGCGGACTTGATGTGGCGAGTCAGCCTTGACGATCTCGGGCCCGTAGCCCATCAGGGTGCCGGCCTTGACCTCGCGGGTACCGCCGTACCACGCTTCCACCACGTCGTCGCGGCGGAGGCCCATCGGCTCGTCCGTCAGTTCGTCGATCGTGCCGTCGGAGGGCGGGGGATAAACGGTGTCGCCGGGGGTAGCGTCGGGCGTCTCCTCGGGGCCCTCTCCTGGTTCCACCCACTCGGTGGTAGCCACACCCTCGGCCTCGCGCAGAATCTTGATGAACGGCACCATCCCCCCTTCGGGAATTGCATTGTGCAGACGGAAAAAGTTATCGCACCGCGTACACACGTGCTGAGTCTCGTAGGCCGCCTCCGGCTCGACCCAGACGCCCTTGTGGCCGCACTTGGGGCAATGGACGTCGGGTTCCCAGGAGAAGCCCCGATCGTTGACGGAGACGGTTTCGGGCGGGGATGGTGCGGGGGACTCTGGCCCAACCGGCGCGGCTTTGGCTGCCCCTCCCCCGAAGTACGCCTCCACCGCGTTCAATCGGGGCGGGTCTACCAGCGCGTCCATCCCGGCCTTGCCGGCGTCTATCTCGCCCGCCTTCTCGTTGACGACCCTGAAGGCGGCCCAAGCTTGCTCGCGTAGGCCCTCATTATCTCCTGCCTCCAAAGCCACCCACAGGAGTTTTCCCCTTACCATGTTCAACCCCGCGAGGCCCAGTTCATCGACGTGGGCGAGTATCGAGGCGATGGTCTTGTCCGGGCCGGGGGTCTCGTCCGCCCCCTGGTCAGCCGGCGGGGGAACGGTGTCGCCCTCGGGCGGGGATGGGGCCATGTCCTCCGGCGACACGGCCCGGTCAATCTTGGACCCGCCGTTCCATCGAATGGGGCCCGGCCTGAGCAACAACTGCATGATCTTGATGTGCTCATCCGCCTGGTCAATGATCTGCTGTCGCACCGCCTCCATGGCGGCCGCGGGCATCGCGCTGTTCGGCGTCGCCACCAGGAGGTCGTGCAGTTGTTCATACGTCAGGGATGGACAGGACGGCTCGGGTTCCTCGATCGGCTCGTAGGTCGCCGCAAGGATGTCGGGTTTGATCGGATACTTCTCGCCCTTGACACCCGTGACGATCCAGTCGGCAGGGCAGACAATGTGCCCGCCTTCGAGCGTGTCGATCCAGCCGTGTTCGTGCATGAGACGGCCGCACTTCTCGCACTCGCGGAGCGAGTCGGGCCGGCGATAGTAGCGGACCACCTTGCCCTCGCCCTTGAATGGTCCGCCGTCGCTGTCGTGGTGCAGCGTCGGATTGTCTTCCGGGTGATCGCCGTTCTTGAACCACTGGTGCGCCTCGACGACGACGGGCTCCTTGCGGTATTGCATTGCCGATGTCTCCTTGTGTGGGGCTGAGGAATATCGGGTGTCTCCAGGGCGGCTAGATCAGGTCGGCGTCCGCCAGGGCCTGCCGCTCGCGCCGGTTCGGTTGGAGATTGCCAAGAACCCACGCCACAAAATCATCGTACTGTTCTTGGAACTCCCGGATTCGGCGAGGCCACAACTCACTCGGGGGGCATGGATCGGCCCGCCAATGCATTCGCGTCTCCAGCACGCACGCATCGCGGAGGGCTCTTGCTTTACGCAACGTCGCCGTTGCTGTCGTGACGCGGCATTTGCGCACGCCCCAGAACCGATCAACTAGACGTCTCCACATCGTGCGTCTCCTTGTGTGGGGCTACGGGCGGTCAGAGCCGCTTGTGGAGTTCCGTCAAGTCGGACTCAATCTGCCGAGCCACAACGAGACTTCCGTCGACCGCGTGGGCAATCGCCTCGTGGGGCTGCTTCGGAGCCTCGCCCTCCGGGGCGTCCGTCGGGATCGGCGTAGGCACGAATAGCTTTGCGTGAACCTCGCCCACGCGCACGGCGATGCGCTTGACCGTATCCAGCAATTCGTATGCGTTCTGGGTCACTGCGGTCTGTGTGACGTGGCCACCAATGACGATGTGTCCCTCGCCTGCCGGTTGCTCAATGGCGCTGCCGCATCCGCCGACTGTCGTGCATCTCTCAACTGGGTCCATGGTGTTCTCCTTGTGCGGGCCTGTGAGGCTACGGGGCTGCGGCGAAGGCGCGCGCATCGCATCAAGCCGCTCAATCCCGTGCTGGGCGAGCCACCGGAGCATGTCCCGGGACAGGTGGACTTTGCGCGTTCCGTTTGAGCCTTCGGCGACGACAAGACAGTGATCGTCGCGGCCAATGCGGTAGGTGTCTCCGTGCTCCGTGTGGATCGTGTGCATTCCGCTCATGACGTGCTCTCCTTGACTCCATGCCCACGCTCCGTCGTGGAGGTGGGCGGGGTGTTACGGTTTCTCGAACGGCGTGGGGTCGCCATGCCGGTCTCGCTCGGCCTGACGTGCGATAGCCCGGCGAAGCAACAGGATTGCCACGTTGCCGAGAATGCTCAGCACCACACTGACCGCGCCAATGATGACGACATGGCCCCACGTAACGGGACTGTTCCACCAGTCAGGCATGAGTGCCTCCGTCCTTGCGCGGGGCTCGGGCGTGCGCACCCGCAATCACAGTTCCCACGGGCAACCGTGTCAGGCCGGTGCGTTGCTTTACGCGGGCTCGCGCTTCGGATCTCGTCTTCGCCTTCACGCGAAAGCGGGTCGCGGGGATGGTCGACGTGGTAATTACGATGTTCCAGTTCCGCAGTTGGCGGCGTGGTCGGCGTGGCCGTGGCGGTCTCATTCGACCTTCTCCACCCCCGGCATCACCAACGCCTCTTCCCACCCGTCGCGAGGGCTGGCGAAGCCGTTGGCCTTGCAGAACTCGCGAACGCGCTCGACGGCGGGGTCGTCGGCAGGCGCGGGCGCGTCATCCCCGCCCAACGTGGTCACTTCCTTACGGCGCATCAGCCACGTGACGAAGCCCAGCACCGCCTCCCCGGGGCTCAGCGTGGACGTCGGCGCCGAAGGCTCGGGGGCATCCACCCCCAGCACGATCCTCGCCTCGGCCAGCGACTTGTACGGCCCGTCCCACTTCACAAGGGGATTCTGCTTCTTGTCCGCCCCGAACAGCGGCGGCTTGTTCTCAGGGCCGTCCCAAGCCACCACGTAGTAGCCCGCGCCCATGTCCACCTTGCCGTAGAACTTCCTGTCAGGCAGGTACTCCCCGTCGAACGCCTCGCCGGTGCTCATTACCTCGATCAGTGCCTTGTTCATGTGCGGTCTCCTTGGGTGCTTCTCCGTGTCTCACGTCGTATATCTGCTGCCGAAGCTGGTCGACTTCAACTGCCGCCAGCCGGGCAGGCGTGGCCTCACTCCGCGTCAACTGCCGCCAGTCCACGACATGCTTGGCAAAACACCGCGCCTTCCCCGACGGCCCCGACGGGTCATCGTCAATCAGCCACAATTCGGCGCAGTTGTGAGGAAGGGTCCACTCGTAGAACGGGCTATGTAATCGCACCGGCCCGCACTCCTTGGCCAAGGCCTTTACGAACGCCACAAATAGCGGACCGTTCCAGCCGCGCCGTATCCCCGCCGGCGGCAGCATCAGCGTGATTTCCTCGGTGTGGGGCATCAGGTCGGAGCCTCCGTCGTCTCGGGCCGCTGCCCCTGGCCCTCCATGAACTGCTTGTTGGGCTGCGGCCTCGCTCGACCGCCCATGCTGATGTTGGTCGTCGTGTTGCCCTGGCTCGGACCCTGGCCCATGCCGCCTTGCATCGCACCGGGAAGCGCCATGCCCCTGAATATCCCCTGCAACTCCGGCAGATCCGCGTGACGCGCCAGCATCTCGATCAGCCGCTCAACGTCGAGCTGCTTCCCGGACTGCAAGGCGATGGTTGCCAGCGGGATGATCTGTTCCTTGATGAGCCGGTTGATCCGCTCGTACTCCTGACCCGGAGAATCCTGGGTCACCGAATACGCCTCGATCTCCAGCGAGTAATCGCTCAACTCCCCGACACGCATGTCGGGCGTCCACCGAACGCGCTGGAACCCACCGTTGCCCATGGGGACCTTCACGTCCAGGTCGATCACCGGGTCATCCCAGACATATCGGGCCATGCGTTCGAGGATGCGCTTGCCGCACTTCAGCGCCTCGGCCCGCCATGCGTTGATCCGCTGACCTGCGCTGGCGAGCTTGATTTGATCTTGGCCGAGTGTGTTGGCGTCCACGCCCGCCCCGCCCAACGTCTCGGGCGAACCCATCGTGTCGTCGAACTGGCGGCGCAGATGGTCGGCGGTCTGGTACAGACCGGGATTGACGCCGCCGCTCGTGAGTCGGGCGACGTTCTTGGGGTTTCCGAAGATCACCGCCCCGTCGACGGCGTTCTGCACGGCCACCGACATCTTCGGGTCCTTCGGGTCCACGACCGTCAGGTCCTTCTGCGCCTGCGCCTGGCGGCCCATCTTCCGATTGATCTCGTTCGTGAGAAGGTGAAGGTCGTACCCGATCGCCAGAGGGGCAAGGTACATCGAGGAGCCCGGCACGGGTGTCAGCCCGAACACCTCGTACGGCCCGTGCTCGGCGTCCGTCCACTCGCGCTCGGCGAGATACCCTGTGGTCGCCGCGTTCGCCGCCGGCAACGTCACGACCACTTGCTCATACGGCAGATACAGGTGGCACAGCTCCACCATGTCGTACAGATCGGAATCGTGCGCCTGGGTTTTCTTCTTGGCCCCGTGGCGTGTCGCGTCGATGTTCCGCAGCTTCTCCAGCAGAGCATTGTCATACGCCTCGGTAGCCAGCGCCGCTTCGATCGGAATCCGTTCGTAATCGCCCTGGAAGTACAGCCATCTCCGGGTCCGACCGCCCATGTCCTCGACGTAGTCGTTCTGGTCCACGGGATCGCAGAACATCAACGCCGGATCCTCCAGCGTCTGGGCGATGTCGGCGGGGTTGCCCTCGACTGCCAGGCCGATCTTGAGGATGCTCATGCCGAACATGCTGTCCATCAGCACGGTCAGAAACGATCCACCCAGGTCGATGAGCCGACACTCGTGATTGACCGCTTCGGACAGCGCAGACCCGACGTACTCGAAATCCGGGTCAATCGCCTCGGCTTGCAGCCGCGGAGTGATCGCCAGATGCGGGAACACGCTCGTCACGAACAGGTACAGCAGGTTCACCGGCACACGTTCATTCTCCGGCGTGTTCGCGCCGTGATGTGGACCCACGAACTCGCGAATGAACATGTCCCGCTTCGCACGGAACGGCTTGAGCTTCTTGTCGGATTCCTCAACGGCCTTGCCCAGCCGCTGAATGAACCTCGTCTTGCTGGTCTGTATTTCCGGGGCGCGCTGCTGCTCGACCGCCGGGGCGGGGTCAGGTTGTGTCGCTGTCGCTGTCATGGTCTGCGGACTCCTGCTTGCTGCGTTCGCGGGCCGCTTCCATCATGGACCGGCCCTCGTCGTCAAGCGGCGTAAGGCGGAGAAAGTCGTCGTCGTCGATGGTGACGATGCCCGGGCACGTGGCGACGGGCTGGGGGGATGTACGCCAGGTCTCCCATTTCCCCGGCGGGCACGTTTGTGGGCGGGCGGTCCAGTCGTTACCGAACTCGTCAATCAAGTGCCCACACAGCCCGAGTGGCTCCGGTGGCTCCGGTGAATCGCTGCCGATGTGCTCCGTGCCGTCGTCGATGGGCGTGTCACCCGATGCACTTGCGGGGAACGTGACCATGCCACTGACCCGCCGGGGAACAGGCTTGTAGCCGCGCTCACTCAGCAGTGCGTCGCCCTCCGGGGTTCTCAGGAACATCGGGGGTGCGTTTGGGTTGGTTTGCATGAGCCCGGCCCGTAGCAGGGGCAATACGACGTGGATGTCGTTCGCTGGCTCCGCGCCAGACATGAAGGCGAGCTGCTCGTCAGTAATGTCCATTCGCGCGGCTCTTTGACCCTTGTCGACCACGGACGTAGCGGACGCCGACAGCTCCTCGCTCAGCCCAAACAAGTGGTCGATGTCGTCGGTATTGCCCGCCATATCCGGGACCACCACCCACCCCTTGCCGTCGCAGCCGTGGCAGGACGCGGGCGTTGGGGCGGGCGTCGTTGACAGGTGGTCGTGCCGTGGTGTGATTCGTCCACTCCCCTTGCACACCGGACATCGTTCAGCGTGGCTCATGCGGGTTGCCCTTGGCAACTGGAACAATGCGAGGAGGGGGACGTGCCGCACCCGATCGCCATGCCGGTTCCGTCGAACTTGCCGGTGAAGCGGTCGAAGTAGTAGTCGCGCCCGTCCACCGCGAAGATCGTGTACGCGGCGCTCACCCGGATCTCGATGTGTTGTCCCGTCACCAAGTCATCCTTCGTGAACGGGCGGACAATACCGACATCGGTGATGCGCCGAAGGAGGCGCTTGATCCAAGGCCCGACCCCATAACGATAACGCCAACGCTGCCAGCGCGTCGCTTCCGTGGGTTGTGTTCCTGACATTATCAATCCTTTCCTCTGTGCGGCGATATTGCCGTCATGCCTTGCCTTTCAGCACTTTCTCACTGCCCGGGATCACCGTTCCGTGCCGCTTCATCCACGCCAAGCACCATCGCCAGGCTCTGCTCTGCCCGATGGTCATGGGCTTGTCGGGGGGCGCGAACCGCATCTTCGCCAACGCCTCACGCAGTCGAGCCACATGCTTGTCGGCGCTCTCGCTGGATGTCGCGTTACGCCATGCCGCCGTCATTGAAAGCCCTCGTCGCCGAAGGTCGACGTGAAGTTCTGCCACGGGAAGGGGCGGTTTAGGTCCCAAGTGAGGATTCGGACACGGGGCGGGCGAGGCCGCCAATACCCCCGCACCCCCAGCCACGCCCGATTCCACCACGACCGCCGACCGCGCAGCGCCCACGGACGCAGCCGCGTGTTCGCTCGAAGCAGTTGAGCCACGCGAAGCTTGAGCCCCGCAATCTCGGCCGACTGTCGGCCACGGATCGCCGCGTTGGTCAAGGCGTCACCACGAGCCCGCACCAGACCAGCGGCCACGCGCCGCGTCTGCTGACGGATGTGCCCGACGGCCTCGCCGTCCTGCCGGCGGAGCTTCTTGGCGTGTGCCTTCCTGCCCATTACCACCGCACTCCTGCTGTTCTCGCTTGCTCTTCCTCGGCGATGAGCTTCTGCCGGTGAGCGAATGAGCCCTCGGGGGCCTCGACCTGGGGGACCTCGCGCGGATAACGCATCGTCACGCCCTCGGGGACCGGCCGCTCCTCTCGCAACCACGCCAGGGCGTTGCGCCCCATGACGTACGTGTCCGCACGGTCCGGCGACCTGCCCAGCCGCTTCTTGATGTCCACCTTGGGCTCAATCAGGATTCGGCCGTTGCGGAAGGAATAGCCGGGCTCGCACAACTGGGCCCGTAGTGTCGGATCGTCGTGAGCCAAGCCGATGTCCCCCTCGGCGAACGACTGTGCGGCCTCCCACCACATCTCGGCGCGCAGGTTATAGAATCGCGCCGGCTCCGCGGATTTGCCGGCGCTGTTGATCGAGATGACCTGCTCACAGCCTAACTCAACGAGCCGATCGACCACGCCGGCCCCGACGCCGATCTCGTCCACCGCGACCGGACACCCGCCAAGTTCCCGCTGCCGCACGAACGCGCGGTTGGCCGTCCACATCGTGTCTCGCTGGCCGTAGATCTCCTCGTCGATGATCTGCGTCTCCCGCATATCGTAGAGCACCGTCTCGTCATCGCCGAAGCGGGCCACGTCGACCACCACGAGCTGGCGAGGGTCCTTGGGGTAGAGCCTGCGCTTGCTCGCCGCCTCGACCCATGCCCCACGAATGACCTGATTCGGGTCGTCGAACGCCTCCCATGAGCCGTGCAGGTAGGCCTCAAGCAATTCAGGCCGGTGACGGAAGGCGTTGGTCAACACCGTGACATACCCCTCATCGAGATACGGATTATCCGCCGGCAAAGCCCTGACGAATCGCTGATCGGGCCTGGGTGCGATGATAAACTCGTCCTTGAGCCAGCAGCGGGCCGGATTGGCGGTCCAGAGGGTCTTGCCGACGATGGGCTTGCCGTTGATGACGAGCCGCAACGCGCCACGCAAGACGGAAATGTCGTCCTTGGTCGTCTCCTCCGCCTGGTCGATGAAGAAGAACGCGAACTCGGCGGAGTTGAACTTGTTCACGTCTTCGGTTCTGTCCAAGCCTCCGAAGCCGACCTTGACCCGATCGAGGATGACGATCTCCTTGGCCTGCTCGCGGATCCGGTAGGCCTCGGCGGGGATGAACCGCTTCCAGGTCTCCAACGTCGTGTCCGAGAAGTCCACGCTCTGCTTGCGACCCATCCAACCGACCGCCAAGGGGTACTTGGAAGGCTCGATCCCATGCTCGCGGATCAGATCAAGGGCGCGGAGAAATACCCAGTAGCAGCCAAATACGCTCTTGCCGCCTCCTTTCGCGCTAACCGCCGTACAGGAGCTCACTTACATCAGCCTGCGCTAGCAGGTCTAATGCTTCGGTCTGGCGTTCACTGAACACAGGATTAAACGTGAGTTCTGTCGGCATTGGGCATCACCTCCTTTCCGTCCCCATCAGGCCCCGCGTCCTTGTCTACCGCCGCCGGCTGGGCGTAGGTCTTGCTGACGTTGATGGTGATCCCCAACGGCCCATCGGTCGACAACTCCTGCCGTTGCCTGGGGGCGTAGCCCTTGTCGAAGCGCTCGAGGAACATCTTGCGGTCTGCTGGCGTACCCCCGACGTCCGTGCCTGTTGCGGAACGCACCATAGCCCCGTGAACCCGCCCCATCTGCAAGGCCGCCCACCGCTCGCCTTGCTCGTTCCACCACTGGGCGAATTCGGGCTTGCCGAACCAATCGTAGAACGTCCGCCGGCCCACGTCACACGCCGCACACCCGTCAACCACAGTGCATTCGTAGTCCAACCCCTGAAAATGCGTTAAGACGCGGCTCTGCGTGGGGGTCGGTGCCCAATCTGTGCGGGTTGCCGTATCGTTGCTCATCACCCCCATTGTCCGAGGCCGTCCATGCCATAAACAACGCCCGATCCGCTTCGTTCACGAACGCAGCAAACTACTTCTCGGCCGAAATACTCACTTCACCCTTGAAATCACCTCACACCTGTGTTATATTATATGTGACAGAGTACTCGAAAGGAGCCTCAAATGCCCATCGCAACCCGCAGCCGAGCAATCAGCATCGCCGGCCACGTCCTGAAGTTCACCCCGGGGCGTGGGCATGAGACCGGTTCTTGGCATTGTCGCCGGTGTGCGCAGGGTGGGCAGTATGTCCACGCGTTCGGGAGTGTGCCGTGTGCGGGTTCGCCGAACCCCGCAGAATCCCCGTCTGGCCAGCCCAACTCGCCCACGCCATGCGTTCAGGGGTGAGCCGGTAGTTTGGTACGTTCGAGACCATTGGAACGCCTCTCAGGGCAAAGGAGACTTGAATCATGTCAAAACTGCCGACGTTGACCATGACCGATCGTTTCGCTGCTTGCCATCCCAGCTTCCGAGCGAAGATGTCCAAGATCGCAGCGGAGTACGGGAAGTCAGTCGTCACCGTCTACGGCTGGTGGTGTGAGT
>SDBT01007856.1_pt1 | contig 17503 bp, 16 predicted proteins | sample 2277101 | NCBI WGS metagenome assembly SDBT01 (sample SAMN10404973, study PRJNA504765) | marine sediment metagenome | isolation source: marine sediment core GS10_PC15, 103 cmbsf | place: Arctic Ocean: Southern Knipovich Ridge | collected 2010 | reverse complement strand
GAAAGCGAGAATCGTGCCAGACTCCCAACGGCCCGGATTCATTGAGGTCGGGATGTGAGCCGGGAGACGGACCGGGTAGAAGGGGTTTCAGTATGTGCGAGCCATTTTACGCGGTGCGTCGGCAAGGGCTTCCATTCCCGAAGGGCGCCGTGGTAGGTTCGGCCCATGCGCGAATGGATGATTCTCTTCATGGTACCCGGCCTGATGTGCGCCGGGTGTGGCTCTGGATCCTCCGGCAGAGACGGCGGCCAGGATGCCGGCTGGGATCCGCCGGTGTTTCACCTGAACGTGCCGTACGTCCAGGAGGTCTCGACGAAGCTCGGGGACCTCGAAGACGTGCGGGACGTGGTCCTGGACACGGGCGGGACGTGCCACGTGGCAACCGCTGCAGGCGTTTTGCTCCTGGATGGAGAGGAGTGGATCGCTCTTTCCCTGCCCGTCCAGGGCGAGGTGTTCGATCTGGCGATGAGCCCGGACGGGGACCGGCGCGGGCGGGGTGGCGCGGGTGGACCAGGTCTGGATGACCCTGGCCGAGCGGGCCGGGCTGTACGACGCGATCGCGCAGGAGCGCCACGTGCGGCTCGGCTACACCAGCACCCAGTGCCACCTGCGGGTGGCCGGGGACCTGTCGACGGCATATTCGACGGACGACGACAACGACGGCCAGTGGACCGCGATGTACCTGGCCTCGCAATGTTTTCGTTATGCGGTCACGGGCGAGCCCGAGGCGCGGCAGAACGCCCGCGTGGCGGCCTATGCCCTGATGAAGCTCGAGCAGGTCACCGGGGTTGACGGGTTCTTCGCCCGCTCGATCGTACCGGGAGACGAGTGCGAGGCCAAGCAGCAGGGCTCGGGCGAGTGGCACCTGGGCGCCGACGGGCAGTGGTGCTGGAAGGGGGACACCTCGTCGGACGAGTTCGTCGGGCACGTGTTCGGCCTGGGGGGGATGAGGGACGTAGTTCCGTTCGTTCCGTTCGTTACGTTCGTAATGCACCTACGTCCCCCTCTCCGTCCGACAGTCGCGGAAAATGGCGCCCAGGAGCCGGTCGCTGCGGTTGTCCAGGTCGGTCATGACCGGATCTCCTTTCTGACCGGCCATCTCCTTTCTGTAGACAGCTCGGAGCTTCAAGACCTGCTGGTCCCTTCTAAAGTCCGTGACCTACTGAAGTCCGTCCCCCACGAGTTCGTGGTTGCCTCGGTGGATCGCTAGTGGTAAGATAGCTCGATGGTTGGGTTGCCTCGGTCCACCGCGCTGCATGCTGGGTTTCTGCTATGGAGAAGAAGCGCGTTTATCTCGAGACTACCGTGGTCAGCTACCTGATGGCTCGCCCGAGCCGTGACGTAGTCGTTGCCGGAAAGCAGGAGATCACGCGCCAGTGGTGGGAGAAGCGAAAGGATGACTTCCAACTCTATGTATCACAGATCGTCGCGGACGAGACGGGCAAGGGCGACCCGGACGCGGTAAAGCGCAGGCGCGCCGTGCTAGTCGGAGTGCCGCGTCTTGATGTAATCGACGCGGTAGTCGAGCTTGCAGAGGAACTGGTCGCTCAGGATGCGGTACCCAAGAGCAAGCCTGAAGATGCCCTTCACATCGCTCTGGCGGCGGTGCACGGCATGGATTTCCTCATCACGTGGAATTGCTCGCACATCGCCAATGCCGAAAGAATGGAGGCCATCGAGTCGGTCATAGAAGCGTGCGGGTATTACAGTCCACGGATCTGCACGCCGGACGAACTCATGGGGGAGACGCCATGGAAGATCCAATCGTAGCTGAGGTCCGCAAGTACCGCGAGGAACACGCCGCGAGGTTCAACTACGACCTCAAGGCTATCGCGGAGGATTTCAGGTCGCGCCAGGGCAAGGATGGAGCCGAGGTGGTGGTGCTGCCGCCGAAACGGATTGCCGCGCGGCGGCAGTCCTCACGAGGAGGACACGGGAGCTGAATCACCCTTCTGGTCTTCCGGCCGCCGGGAATGCCCCTAGAATGAGGTTCAGTGCGGCAGCTCGTCATCTGGCCTCATGGCAGCGAGGAACTCCTCGCAGGGCAGGATCGGTATCTCGTCGACCGTGAGGCGCTCGGTGCCACGATAGAGCAACACCGGCTGGCACTCCGGGTAGTCGTCGCGGAACGCCTTGAGCGAGCGCAGGTCCTTCGAGTGGACTCGTAGCTTGTTCTTGACCTCGATGGCGAACAAACCGTCCTCGCCGTACACCACGAAGTCCACCTCGGTTCCCCTCGGCGTGCGCCAGAAATGGATTCTGTTCGGCTCGCCGCGGTAGGCATTCCAGGCTCGCAGGTGCTGCAGCACCAAGCCCTCGAGCGCTGCGCCATCGATCTCCTCGGGCCGGTCGATGGGTCCTCTCGGCCTCAGCGCTCGGAACACGCCGCAGTCGAAGAAGTAGAGCTTGGGATGGGCGACCACCGCCCGGGAAGCTCGTCTCTTGAATACCGGGATCCGGACCGCCATCAGCAGATCCTCGAGGATCGTGATGTAGCTCTCGACTGTGTTGCGGGCGACCTCGCAATCACGCGCCACGTTGCTGGTGTTGAGAACCGCTCCGTGGGAGAAGCTCACCGCCTCGAGGAAGCGGGCGAAGCTCCCCGCCCTCCGGACCAGCCCCTCGGCCTGCACCTCCTCCTGCATGTAGAGATCCGCGTACCCCTTGATGGCCACCCGCGGCTCTTCGGCTCCCAGTACCAGTGGTACCATCCCGACCTGCAGGGCGTGGTCCAGCAGGAAGTCCCGACCGAGCTCCGCACCCATGAACGGGTGCATGGTGCGAAGCAACGCTCGCCCCCCGAGCAGGTCTACACCGGCTCGCCGGATCTTCCTGGTGCTCGAACCCGTGAGCACGAACCTGAGGTCGCAGCGGTCCTCCATCAAGCCGTGGACCACGGTGAGGATCTCCGGGCATTTCTGCACCTCGTCCACAACGACTACCCGATCCCCTCCTCTGAGATTAGGGTTGACAGAGGATTACAATCCATGCGAAATTCAAACTCGTAATTTTCGGCACAGTCGAAGTAACCAGCATGGATAGAGTCTGACAAGGCTTTGACAAGGCGAATTATCCGCTCGATGGATCGAGTGGTCGAGGAGGAACACGTTGAACGGACGTCGTCTTTACACCACAGGTGTACTTCTGTTTTTCATCGTGATTGTCGAAACTTCGATTGCATCGGGCGGGTCGCAGGGTTCGGAGTGTCGCCCTGCCTGCCGCAAGGGGTTCGTGTGTATCGATGGCAAGTGCGTGTCGGAATGCAACCCGCCCTGCACGGCCGGATACGTCTGTCGCGACAGTGATTGTGTGCCTGCGGGTCGTGGTGTCCGGTCAGGTCCGGATGCACCCCTCCCCCGCACGAAAGATGCCTTCGACCAACGGGGCGAGACGCCGGACGTTCACCTCGAGGATCCCGGGCGATTCGAAGGAGCAACGGGTGGGGAGCACGAGCGACTCTTCGTCGTCGTCGAGGCCGATGATTCGAAATGCCTCGCCGGGCTGTCCAAGTCCGTCTTTTCGGCCGCCAGGGGATTCGATCGAGTGACCCAGGTGAAGCTGTCGGAGAAACAAGTCTCGGACGATGGCGCCCTGCTGTCTTTCTCCAGGCAGCACGACGGCTCGACCCTTCTGGTAGCCCGGGTTCGAACGCCCAGCGCCATCTCTCCCACCCTGGAAACACAACACGACCGCCCAAAGCCCACCGGGAGAAAAGAAGAAAAGAAAGAAAAAAAAGCGCCCAGCGACGAGTTCAAGTGGATCGAGGATAAGCCCGAGGCCGAAAAGGTTCCCTCCGCCGCGCCCGATCGCTCCGCCTCTCCTCCGGCGCCTGGGACGGCCGGGAGCAGGGCTTCCACGGGGCCGATTCGATACACGCTGGAGGTGGTGGTCGTCCGGCGGACGGTGGTTCGGCGAAATGGCGAGGCCGAGATGCAAACGCTGGCATCGGTGGCCGACCGACTTATCGGGCAGGCCATGCAGGAGGCCGGGGGCTGGCCCCGGCCGCGGCCTCTCCAGCCGTCCGGGATATCCACGACGACCCGGGAGTCCACCAGACCAGCAGCCGCTGCCGCCGAGCCCTCGCTCCAATTCCAAGCCCGGCCGCGGTTCGAGAAGGTGAAGGTCAAGAGCCGGAATCCCTGGTTCCTGATCGGCGGGGGCTCGGCCCTGGTGGTGTCCTACCTGGCCACGGTCATCGTTGCCGCCACCTATGGGCGCTATGATAACCCCAACGCGCGGCGGGCCGCATACATCCCCCTGGCGGGTCCCATCCTGGCTCGCAACTACGTGTGCGATCATGATTTGGAGGGAGGCATCGACGCCACGGGCATCGTGGGCGGTGTAATCCAGATAGTCAGCCTGGCGGTTGCGGTGGGTGGAGGGATCTACTTCGCCATCGGCAGCACCGAGACCGTCAGGCGTCCGGTCGATTCCGGGAGTGATAGCCCGGATGACAGGGGGCCCTCGTTCTACCTGGCGCCTGCCGGCGACGGAGTACAGATGGGAGTGCGGTGGTGAAAACTTGCGCTGTTCTTACGGTCATCTCGATTTCGACTCTGCTGCTACACGGCTGCGACCCGGAAGGTGAAACCTGCGGCCGGGGTCGTTGCAGGGGAGGTTCGGAGTGTGTCTCGATCTTGGGCGAGTACCTTCCCGAAAACAACCATCCTATTGTAAAGCAAGTGCCCGGGGTGGACGACCAGTGGTGGTGTCTTCGCGAATGTCCATCCAAGCTGGAATGCAGCTCGATGTGCCTGGAAAATCCCGTCGACGACCGCGAGGTGGTCTGTGCGGTGAACTCGATGGAGGTGGAGTACTACTTTCACGGCGACAAGCAGCCGGTGGCGGACCTGGAATGCGTTAAAATCGCCATCAGCGGCTATGAGATATATCTGACGGACGAAGGCGCACCCTTCCTGGCGTGCGAGCCGTCGGTCCCCTGTGAAGCGGGCGTCTTCAACTCGGGAGACGTGATACTGGACCACGTTTTCTACTACGATCTCGATGGCCAAAAGATCAGTACTTTCTATTTGAGCGCCTGGGTTGGTTGGATCCACCACAGGCTTGGTGAGTGGCTGCCGGAAGACGTCCGTGCCAGGGTCTATGTGAACGTCCCTCCCGATATGTGCAAAGCAAGACTGTAGAGAATCGCCGGCCCTTGAGCCAGGGCGGGGAGTTGCTGCCATGGAAAGATGCCCACCCTTCAAAGGACCGGCCCTGGCGTTGTTGGTCAGCGTCGTCTGCATGTCCGGGTGCACTGCCATTTCGGTTCTACCGGCCGACCGGCGGGACGCCGCCAGACCGTCCGATGCCTGGAGCCAGGTGTATCTGGTTCGAGTGAAGGGAGCGGTCGACTCCTCGCCCGGGGGAGAGTATTCGCTTCTGGTGCCGCCCGGCCGGGCGCTGGAGGACGTGCTGCGGGAAAGGCTGGGCCGGGGTTGTGGAGATGGCACCCGCCCGGTGGCGTTGCTGGTGGAGAACGTGCGCGCCGTCACGCCGGGTGACCATTTGCTGGGCCTGGCCGCCGATTTCATCTTGCGTCGCGGGGGCCAGGCCAGGCTGATCAGGCTGGAGCATTCCGTCGACGCACCATCCGGCGACAGCTCGGCCGTGGAGGCCTTGTACACCCGGGCGCTGTACGACCTGACGGATCACCTGTTCTGTCACCCGGAGGCCATGGCGTTCCTCGAGCGGGGAGCGGTGGCCCCCATGGATTCGGCAGGTATCGACGAGCCCGTGGAGCACGGGCCGCTGCTGCCCATGAAGCCTTCCAGCGAAGGGCTGGAGGCCACCGGACGGGTGCTGTGGGGCAGCTATGAGCATGATGCGAACTATGTTCTCTCGCTTTTCCTGGGAAAAGCCGTCGGTGTCATGGGACTCGGCAGGTCCAGCTATTCGAACAAGCACCTCAAGTTTTCTGGATTGTTTGGCCTGGGCGGCATGAAAGCGAAGGATACAAGCATGTTCTCGATAATGGCATCGATTTTCCTGGGAGCCGGTTATGCCGGGGCGTACCACGACGACGACGGCAACATCCTGTCGCCAGGGTTGACGTTCTTCATCGGCCCACTGCTCGATTCCTTTAACATGATGGCTTCGGAGTTCAGTATGGGGACTATCATGTACGGCGGCAGGGCGGAGGTGGACGTGCCCATCGGACAGCGTTTCGGAGCCACGGCCGGCGCCTTCGTCGGCGCCAGCACGTACTTCATAACCGCGACAGGCGTGAGCATGAGCGGCACCTCCTTCGTCTGGTTTCCGGCCGTGGACGTGTACTACCAGTCCGCCACCGGACGGATCTCGATCGGGCTCGCCTTCCAGGCCCTGGCCGACATGGGAAGCATCCTGAAAAACCCGGTCATCACCTTGACCTGGCAAGAGCACAGCGGCCGGGGGATGGCATACTCCAAGACCAGCTTGGGGTTCAGCGATATTCCACTGTATGACGACGCCGAGGTGCTTTCGGGCCCGCGGAGCGCATTTGTCGATGGCAGCGCTCCTCCAGCTCCGAAATCGGCGGAGTTGCCCGAGGTTCGAGGAAGTGGCGACGCGGTGGCCGGCCCGCCGGCCGCCGAAGTGTTGCCCGCCCCCGCGGCGCGGTCCGCCGGGCCTCTCGGGCTGCCGGCGGGGGCCAAGCTGCTCGTGGCGGACCTGGTGGTCGACCCGGCACTGGGATCCGAGGTCGCAAGCGAGTATGTTGCGTCTTGCAGGGCTGCGGTGGCCGCCTCCAGGGGGACGCTGGTTCTGCAGACCGATCTGCAAAGCGACATGGCAATAGCTGGTTTTACGGGACTCAAGACCCTTGATCAGATCGCCAAGGCGGCCGAGGCGGTCGGCGCCACCCACCGCCTGAGCGGAACGGCGACGAGCTCTTCGGAAGAGATGTTGACCATTCGTCTTTGGCTGACCGATATCAAGGAGAAGCGCTCCCGCATGAAGGAATGGACCGTGAAGAAAGTCGCGATGGTTCCAGCCTTGCGGGAGATGGTTCGCGGTTTCCTGCCCTGACCACGGAGCAAGAAATGCCCAAACTCACGAGGTCCTTACTCGCCGGAATCTGGATCGCGACGGCTGCAGGGCAAGGCTGGGGGGGCCGAGACCAAGGAGGAGAAGCTGGTCGACGACGGGACGCAGGCCAAATACCTGCGCAAGTCCATCACGTTTCTAGGCATCAGTACCGACCGGGGCGTTGTCGTCAAGAAGCCATTCCTGCAAGCCGTCGGACAGGCCATTCGCAAGAGAATCGAGATGCGACGGTTCGACTACAACGAGGTGGATGCCTCCGGCACCCTGACGATGGATCAGTTCGTCCGCGAGCTGCGGCAACACGTGAAAAGGAGGGCATTTGATCGTGCGGCCGCCGAGGCGGAGTTCGACACGAGGTTCAAGGCGGCCCGGGTCTATGCCTCCGATGTGGATCGCATCATGAACTCGGCCTACGCATACGAGATCAGGGTCACGGAGTTCAGCATGGACAAGTACGTCTGCTCCACGAACGCCATCTGGGCGGCGGCCAACAAGTGTATACCCGGTGAAGCCGGCATGAAGGCCGAGGTGAACGCCATCGTCACCTTCTACCACATGAATCTCCTCGATGATAGCAAGCCCGGCTACTCCACGCTCGAGACCATCCAGGCGGATTCCGCCGAGGCGTTCTCGGCCTACCCCGCTCCTCCTCGTTCCGGTTCGGGCGAACAGCTTGCCGAGTACAGGAAGGCCCTGTCGGACATGGATGGCTACACGGCCGGGGCGGCCGCAGCCAAGGCGGCCGATGAGCTGGGCGAGTGGTTGGCAAAGGAGATGAGGAAGATCTCGGTCTTCCAATTGCTCATCCCGGTTTCCGGCGCCCTGAGCGACGGGGTGGATTTCATGCTGGGCCGGGCCGATGGCGTGGAGGTGGACGACACCTACGAAGTGAACGAGTTCGACGCGGACGGGGAAATGCACCACAGGGGCTATGTGAAGGTTCGGAAGGTGGGTCGTGCCAGGGGAACCGGTATGGGCACCCCCAGCTATGCCGAGAAGGTCAAGGAAGACGGGAGCTTTTCGGGCGGGGAGTTGCTGGTCGAGCACCCGATGGTCGGCCTTTCCATCGGGGCGCACGGCGTGATCGAGCTGGGGTTGTACGACCTGTTCGGCGTCGATGATGGAATGCAGTTGTATCCCGGGGCGGGTTTCTACTTCGACTGGGACATGGCCAGCACGGTGATGCTTCCCGAGGTGTATCTCTCCCTGGAAGGTGATGTTCTCTTCCTCGGCGAGGCCCCGTGGGGCAGCGAAGTCGTGGTGATCCACCTCCTGGGAGGCATCAAGAAGAAGTGGTATGCCAACAGCCTGGTCTTCACCCTGGGTATCCGCGGGGGGGCGAGTGTTTTCACGGTCGGCAAGAATCACAGAAGGGATCTCCCGGTAGGACTCGGCGGAGACGCCGTGCTGGGTCTCGAGTACTACATCATTCCCGAGTTTTCGCTGTACTTGAAGGCCGCAGGGCGCTACTTCACCAATCCGCTCAAGCTGGACGATGACAGTGATCCGGAACTGGCCATCAATCTGTCGCTGGGAGCCTTCCTGGGATTCTAGACTTCCTGAAAGGGTGGAAACCGAGCAAAGGATCTTTGCCATGGATAGATACCAACCTGTCTTTCGAACGTCATTCGCGCTGTTGGCGGCCTCGGCCTGGATGGTCGCGGTAGCGATACCAAGAACCATTCAGGCAGCGCCGCCCCCTCCTCAACCCGTCGAGGTGACGCCGAAGCCGGCGGCGGTCGCCCAGGCGCCGCCCGCTGATTCCGGTGAGGAAAAAGACGAGTTGGACATGATCCTGGAAGAGGTGGAATCCAGGCGGGAGAAGGAGGAGAAGTACAGCCGGAAGCTGAAGAGGACCTGGGGCAAGTTGAAGCGGATCGCCGGGGATCGCCGGGAAGATATGAAAACACGGGTTACCGTGCTGAAGAAGTTTCTGGAGAGATACCCCGACGAGAATCCCTACAAGGAGCAGGCGGAAGCGTTGCTGCGCGATCTACACCCGGGAACCCTGGTGGTGCGCACCGAGCCGGAAGGCGCCTTCGTGACCATCAAGGGCCTCAAGAGGGGCCAGGCGCCGCTGGTCCGCAAGGCCAAGGCCGGCACCTATATCGTCAAGGCCAGGAAGAAGGGCTACCTGCCCGCCGAGCAGAAGGTCGAGGTCGAGCCCGGCGTGAAGGCCGAGATCGTCCTTACCCTGAGCCGCATTCCAGGCACCCTGGTAGTCACCACCAAACCAGCGGGGGCGACGGTGTTCGCCAACGACGAGCAGATAGGCCAGTCCCCGCTCACGACCAAGGTGCCCTCCGGTGACTGTCGGGTCAAGGTGGCCCTGGACGGCTACGTGGCGCAGGAAAAGAAGGTCAAGGTGATACCCCATCGCAAGGTCAAGAGCAGATTCACCATGGTACGGGGCCTGGGCGTGATCAAGGTGGTGACCGAGCCCGCCGGCGCCATGGTGAGCATCGACGGCAAGGAGGCAGGCCCGTCCCCGGTCGAGATGGAGTTGGCCACGGGAGACCATCCGGTGATCGTGATGATGGAGGGCTACATCGCCCAGGAGAAGGTCTGCAAGATCGAGCACCAGAAGACTGAAGTGGTCACGATCAAGCTGCCCCATTCCCCGCCCGGAACCCTGGTGGTCACCTCCGAGCCCACCGGCGCAAAAGTGCAGATCAACGGCAAGAAGGCGGGCACCACTCCGGTCGAAGGCAAGGTCAATTCCGGCACCTACAAGGTTGTTGTGGAGTTCGAAGGCTACCAGCGGCAAGAGAAAGAGGTCAGGGTCAAGACCGAGCAGAGGACCGAGGTCGCCATCCAGTTGACCAGGACCCCGCTGGGCATCCTGGCGGTCGAGACCGAGCCGGCGGGCGCCAAGGTCTTGGTCAACCACAAGGAGGCCGGCAGCACGCCCCTGGCCGAAGATCTCCCCGCCGGGAAGCACTTGGTCGAGGTCGAACTCGACGGCTACGAGCGCGTCAGACAGACGGTCGAGATCAAGAGCGGAACGACCACGGCCCTGAGCCTGACCCTCAAGAGGATTCCCCGGGGGCGGGGGACCCTGGTGATCAAGTCCAAGCCGGAAGGCGCCAAGGTGACCATCGACGACGAGCCCGCCGGCATGACCCCGGTGACCAAGAAGATGCCTCCCGGCGGGTACATAGTTATGCTGGCCATGCCCGGCTACTCGAAGGTGAAGAAGTTGGCCCTGATCAAGGACCAGGAAACCACCGAGATCGACGTGACGCTTGCCGAGAGCCGCTGATCCGTATCGAGTACGCGCTCAGAACCCGGTAGTTCCGGGCTTGACTCAGAATGTGAACCGTAGTATTTCTCCAAATCGGAAGTCGATGGCAAGGAGTAACTCGGTGGAAAAGGCCCTTTGTTTTTCCCTTCCCCGGGAGGACTGGATGAGGAGGTTGTGTCTCGCTCTGGTTTTTGCCAACGCCTGGGGCCTGGCGCTTGCCGGCTGCAGCAGCGACGGGAAGGAGTGCATACCCCGCGAATTGGTATACTGCCAGGAGGGAACTTCGTACTGGGTCGACAGCTGCGGCGAAATCGGCGATGTCTTCAAGCAGTGCACACAGGGCTGCAACCTGTCGCGATCGGGCTGTGCGGAAGACGACCTGGGCCCGGCCTGCACCACCGCCGCCAACTGCCCGGCGGGCCTGGGGTGCCACGCCGAGGAGGGCATGTGCGGGCCGTGCCGCGTTCCGGGAGAGTGCCGCCTGGGCGAGTCGTGCATCGACGGGTCCTGCTCGGACACCTGCATGCTGTCCACCGACTGCAACCTCTACCTGTGCACCGCCGGCCGGTGCGCTCCCTGCAGCGCCCCGGACGACGACGAGCGTTGCCGCGGCGAGTACGGGCGCAAAGACTTCGGATGCAAGCAGGACGGCACCTGCGCGCAGGTGGTGCCGTGCGCCAACAACCAAGATTGCGCCTCCGGCTACCGCTGTCACCTGATCGATCACGTGTGTGTCGAGGACGACTGCATCCCGCAGTGCGAAGGCAGTTGCTGCGGCTACGACGGGTGCCCGGGATTCAAGCAGTGTCCCAACAGCTGCCCGGCCGGGATGGTGTGCGATCCCAATTTCTGCTGGTGCATCCCGGACTGCCCCATCGGGGAATCATGCGAAGTACCCGGCTACACCCAGGGATACCTGGATCCCTGCGGCGGTGACTACGACTTGTGCCGGGGGGGCTTGAGAGGAGAATTCGTGTGCTTATGGGGGTTCGACCCCGACGAGGAGCACGGATACTGCTTCCACCTGTGCGAGTTCCCCGGGGGGTACTGCGCGGACGGGGGCACCTGCGCTCCGACCTGGACGAGGGGCCTCGGCTGGTGCGAGCCACCCGGAAGCAACGACTGGAGCGAGCTGTGCCGCAAGCCGTTCGACAACTGCCGGCCCGGCCTGAACTGCCTCCAACCCAGCTACGACACCATGGATGGTTTTTGCTCCGCAACCTGCGATTGCCACCTGGCGGAGTGCGACGACCCGGCCGGTGCGGCCACCTGCTTGTGGCCGAGCGAGAACCAGGACACCTGCTACTGCCTCTACCTGTGCGACGTGGCGCAGGACTGCCCCGCGAGCGGCGTGCGCTGGAGGTGCGAGGCCAACGGGTCGGGCCCGTCGGTCTGCTTGCCGGAATGACCGGCGCGGCCAGCGGGCGCCGGAGGAAATGGAGGCCTGATGAACAAGACCGAAATCCTGGTCACGGCGACGGTCCTGTTTGCCGCGGGAGCGCTTTCTGCCTGCAGCGACCCGGGGATCACCTCGAAGTGCGTGGTGGAGCGGGTCTACTCCATCAACTACGACCTCGAGGGATACGACAACTTGACCCGGGACCTGACATGCAAGTACCTCCCGCTGGCCGAGTTTCCCGACGGGCCGGATCAACCCGGCCTGGCCTTCTTGCAGATTTTCAGGAAGAACCGGGACGGGACCAAGCTCGTCAGGTTGGGTCTGCATTTCGCCCCCGAAAGCAAGGAGTGGAGAGGAGGCAGCCTGGAGCCGGTGCCCTTTAATCCTTTACCCGACGAGTACCCCGACTGCACGGCAACGATTGTCGGCCCGGGCGAGGTGGCTCTTTGCCTGAACACCTGGTTGCAGGTGGAGGAGGAGAACCAGGAGGGAGAGCTGGAGAAATCCTGGGAGGAGTGGTACTACTTTACGTACGCTTCCGGCACGGTCGAGATCGCCCACGGGGCCTGGCCCACCGAGGTCAACGAGGAGGGCGGCGCACGCATCCGGCTGTCGGGCAACGTCTTCGGAGACGCCCAGACCATCGACGCCGATCTGGTGGTCTCGGTGGTGGTGGTCGAGGGCGCGCCGTTCTTCTCCGGGTTATACAGCGACGAAGAAAACTGAAGCCGCCGCCTGCCCGTGCCTTCCGGGGTGCGCGCTGGGCGGATTCCGGGTGGAAAGGAGACCGAGAGCGATGACGTCCAGGAGAAAGCGCCGGAACACGGCCGCCCGCCTCGCGCCGGGCCTGGCGCTGCTGCTGCTTCCATGCGCGGCGCCCGGCCAACAGCCACAGACCTCGGGACAGGCGGTGGTCATCACCCGGGACGGCACGATTGCGGTCGGACGGATCCAGGCGAAGATCCTCCAGGACGGCGACCCCTCCATCACCCTGCTGGTCGAGGATCACCCCGCCCCCGAGCAGCTCCTCAACCGGTACGTCGACAGGTACCTGGCAAAGAAGCGAGCGCAAGACGCGCCCGCCCGGACGGAGAGAGTCGGGGCGCCTCCTTCGGCGGTGGTGGTCGCCGAAGACGGCTCCATGCTCGCCGGGGAGCTCTTGACCGGCGGCGAAGGCCTTTTGGTCGTCCGGCCAATGAGAGACTGGCCCCCCGCGGAGTACCTGTGGGAGTTCATCGACAAGCGCATGGCTCGGCCCCCTCCGAAACAGCCGGACCGGCGTGAAGAGGCGCATGCGGCCCCTTCCGCCCGCCCGGACGAGCCGCCGGCCGCGCCGGCCGCCGAAAAACCGCCGCCCGTCTCCCCGGCCGCGGTCGCCGAAAAGCAGGAGCCGGAGGAGAGCCAGCCGCCCGCCTCCCTGGCCGCGGTCGCCGAAAAGCAGGAGCCGGAGGAGAGCCAGCCGGAATCCTGGTTCGCCTCGATACCCTGGCGCCTGGGGGCGGATGTCTACTACTCGTTCTTCCTGCGGTGGTTCTCGATCGGTACCGTGGCCGAAGACGTACTCCTCATGTACGACGATATCATGGACCGGAACGAGTTCTTCGAAATCAGCCACCAGCCGGGTGTGTCGCTCTTCGGCGAGATCTGGTGGCTGCGGCTGATGTTCAGCTACAGCACCAACCAGGGTCTGAATCTCGGCGACGAAACCTTCGACGAGCTGAGCTTCGTGATCGAGTCTAAAATCACCCGGCTGTGGGGCAAGACCCACCTGATGGTGCGCTACGAGTACGACTGGGCCGGGCTGTCCAAGACGGTCGACCGGTTCATCGAGCTCAGCAAGGCGAGCTACACGCTGCGCAACCACAACCTCGGCGTGCTGATGCACAGCGACGACCAGATGACCCACTCGACGCGGTACTGGTTCGGGTTCGGGCTGGTGTCGCTCTACAACTCCTTCGAGCGCACCTTCACCGACCTGGAGAGAAACACCTCCAACCGGCAGGTGCGCTGGTTCGCGACCGACCCGGTGTGGCCCTGCATGTTCAGCGGGCAGGAGGCCGAGTACATCGGCGACCGGGTGCGCACGGGGCTCGGCCTCCGCGAGGTCTTCAGCTTCGGGGTGCCCTACGCCTCCCACGCGGGCAAAATCCACCACGCGCTCAGCACGCTTCACGAAATGACCGTCCGGATCTGGTTCACCTGGCACGTGGTGCCTTACCTGGATTTCAGCATCGAGACCCGCGGGGTGATCTACGGCAACCAACTGTGGGCGTCCGGGGGCAAGGGCTTCAAGTTCAGCGAGCAGCGCTGGTCCGGCAGGGCCATGCTGTCGGTAATCTACTGACGAGGAGAAGATCGTGAGTCGCGCAGTTGCAGGCGTTTTCGCGTTGGCCTTCTTGCTGGCAGGGTGTGACGACTACGACCTGGGAGGCTTTCGCTGCCCGCTGGGCGCCGCGCCCTGCGGCAACGGCTGCCGGCCGGTCGACTCGATATGCTGCTTCACCAGCAAACACCGCACGTCGAGCTACTGTCCGCTGTGGACCAACGGCTGCTATCCGAACAACGAAGAGCGCGCGTGCCGGTCTTTGGCCACCGGCGAGCGGGCGGAGTTCTGCTGCGGAAACATGGGGATCATCGGCTCCCACGATTGCCCCCAGGACCATCACCACTGCGGGTCGGTGTGCCGGCCGGCCGACGAGCCGTGTTGCCCGGAGGAAACCACCGACCAGGAGTGCCCCACCGCCCGTAGCAGCCAGGGCTGCCCGCGTGACCAGGCCATGTGCGGCTACTGCATCGCCACCGCGACCTGCCGGATGTGCAACCGTGGCGGTTGCTGCGCCGGCGATCCTTGCGCCGAGAAATCACGGTGCGTCGGGGTGGAGGGCAGCGTCTGCGGGCCCATCCGGTTCGAGCCGGAGGAGGAGTGCACCCCCGACTGCACCGGCCGGGTGTGCGGCCCGGACGGCTGCGGGGGCACCTGCCGCCCGGGTTGCACCGGGCTGACGGAGTACTGCACCGGCGCAGGCCAGTGCGAGGACGACTGCGCCGGCATGCAATGCGGCATTTCACCCATCGCCGGCTACGACTGCGGCTCGTGCCCCGGGGGGCAGGTCTGCTTCGTGGGCGCCTGCTGCGCGCCGGATTGCGCACCCGGCGCGCCATGCGACCAGCCGGACGGATGCGGGCGCGCCTGTGGATGCCCGAATGAACAGGTTTGCGTCTCGGGGTCGTGCCTGGATGCCTGGATTGCAATCCAGGGCGGGTCGTTCATGATGGGCTCGGACTCCGGCTACGACAACGAGGCGCCGGTGCACCAGGTAGTGGTCGCGTGGTTCGAGATGTACAGAAGCGAGGTGACGGTCGGCCAGTACCGCGCGTGTGTCAACGCCGGGACGTGTACCGCACCGCTAGACGCCTCCGACTACCCGGTCTGCAACTGGGGCCAGCCCGCACGCGATCACCACCCGGTCACCTGCCTGGACTGGAACCAGGCATCGGCGTATTGCGCCTGGTTGGGCGGGAGGCTTCCCTCCGAGGCCGAGTGGGAGTACGCCGCCCGGGGGGGCGGTCGGGAGGTCACCTACCCCTGGGGTGACGATGCGCCTTCATGTTCGTACGCGGTGATGGACTATGGAGGCGCGGGGTGCGGAGAGGACCGGACCTGGGCGGTGTGCAGCCTGCCCGCGGGCAACACGGCGCATGGGTTGTGCGACATGGCCGGCAACGTGTGGGAGTGGGTCCAGGACGGCTACCACCCGAACTACATCGGGGCGCCATCGGACGGCAGCGCCTGGGAGGAGCCGGACGACACCCAGCGGGTCATGCGGGGAGGCGACTACGGGAACACCGCCTACGACCTGCGCATCACCGTTCGTATATACGGCGATCCCGGGGACCTCTACGCCGGTGTCGGCTTCCGGTGCGTCCGGTAGGCGCGCAGGCCCGCGCACCGTGGCGGGAGGATGGTCCATGAGGAACACGCAGGTCGTCCTGTCGATGGTCGCGCTTGCGCTTTCCGGCTGCATGCTGAAGAGCACCCACCGGGACCACCTGGCGATGACCAGGGCGCAGCACCAGGAGGAGATGTGCAAGCTGGCACGGGAGCGCGATGACCATGCAACGAAGAATAAACAGTGCACGTCGCAGCTCGATGCCGAAGTCGGCCGGAAAAACCGGCTGGCGGCGGAACTCAAGATCCTTTTCTAGGGAGGATTGCCGATGACATCTCGTTCTCGAAATGGAAGTAGGTTGATCTCACCGGTGGGAGTCGTCCTCTTGTCGCTAGCCGTCCTCTTGGGATCTGGTTGCTTGTTGTTCGATCCCGATGACACGGATCCGGATCCCGACGCTGGAGAGGGGGACGACGGTTCGACCGGCTCTGACTCCGCCAAACAGGGGTGCGACGCCATCGAGACCTACACGGTCACGAGGAGCGGCGAGTTCGAAGGTTATTCCCCGGGCAACCCTTGCTGTCTCGACTCAATCGACTTCGGCACCTGGCTTCCGTGCGCTGACTCGTACCAGGACGTGCTGGGCGTGGACGTGACCGTGACCTACAATATCGGGCCGCGGGGTGAAGGGTTCGCTGAGATTTCCGGTGCCTACGCCGGTCGATCCCTGATCCAGACCGGTGAGGTGTCCAACGGCCTGAGCCCCGCTGATGCCGTCACGGTCACCGCCAGCGCCTGGGGGGAGAGCAACCACCTGTGGTTCAAGGTCCACGGTGACAAGCCCGCAACCTACAAGGTCACGATCCGCGTCGACTACCACATGCGCCAGTGATGCCGCCCGGTCGATTCCCCGCGCCGCCTGGCCTCCGGGGGATGACCGGACCGGGCTGGCGGGCCTCGCAAATCGCTTACGGAATATCCTGCTTGCGTAGCTTGTACACCTTGGGATCGTTCTGTGAGTCGTCGGTCCAGTAGATGGCGCTCGCGTCCACATCGATGTCGTACGGCGACGTCCACATGGCCTCGACCAGCTGTTCCAGGCCGCCTCCGGAGATCCGCTTCCGAAACACGTAGTCGTAGGTGGTCACGTAGACGTACTCGCCGTCCGAGGCCATCAACCGCACCCCGCCGTCCACGATCTGGGCCTGGCCGCTGCCGTTGGTCTGGACCCGGTAGACTCCCATGTTGTGGTCGGCCCAGTACACCCAGCCGCTCAACACCTGGACCTTGAGCGGCGAGTAGAGGTTGGAGGCGAACGAGACGATGGCGGTCAGCCCAGCCCCCGAGGTACTCATCCGGTAGACCTCGTCCGGCCCGCCCGGGGTGATGTTTCGCGAGGTGAAGAACACGTAGCCGCCGTCAGTGGCGATGCCCCGGGGCGATATGTTACCGCTGGCGAGAACGGTCTCCACGCCGCCGCCCGCGGGCGCCGAGCGTGCGTCGCCGTCCAGGAAGTTGGCGCCGTTCGAGCCCTGGTAGGTCCAGAACACGGTCGAGCCGTCCGATGCTATCCAACTGGGCGACGGCTGGCCGCTGACGAGGGTGTCGGCCCAGCCGCCCGAGGCTGGCACCGAGTGGATGCTCCCGTCGCTCATGGCCGTGAAGTACACCGTACCGCTGGCCACGGACAGGTAGCATGGACAGCCGTGCCCCGAGGACAGGGTTTCCGGCCAGCCGCCGTCCTTGGCCACCCGCATGATGGACCCGCCCCTGGTGCTGAAATAGACGTAGTATCCAGCGCCTACGGGGTTCGGAAACTAGGGATCATTCGCTGACGCACGGGCCGGGCATGTCCGCCGGTGTTTGCGCGTACAGCCTGGTGCCGGCCGAGAGGCGCAGGCGGTTGCCGCGCCAGCCCACGTGGCGGCAGAAGGGGGCCGCGGC
>SDBT01007855.1_pt1 | contig 17504 bp, 10 predicted proteins | sample 2277101 | NCBI WGS metagenome assembly SDBT01 (sample SAMN10404973, study PRJNA504765) | marine sediment metagenome | isolation source: marine sediment core GS10_PC15, 103 cmbsf | place: Arctic Ocean: Southern Knipovich Ridge | collected 2010 | reverse complement strand
AACCGGAGCTTCGTCGGGCGGTCGCAGAAGTGTGGTCAACCGCTCAAACGCGGTGCGATAGGAGGGAACCTGCACGAAGGTCGTCGGCTGTCCCTGCCGCACCCAGGCCTCGGTCAACATGCGGGTCCGCCCGGCCAGGCCAAACCCCCAGGTGACGGCGCTGAGCGAAACGAGGTGGTTGGTCCGATCGACGATGGTGCCGGCCGGCGGTGTGCTGGACAATGACTGGTGCGCTGTGCTCATCTGGATGCGCCCGCCGGTGGCACGCGAAGGTATGGCCGCCTCTGGTTTGCCGGGCTCCCGCGTCAGGCCGGCTGCCCTTGTTTAGACTTGGCGATGTAAGCCTGCACAACCTCGGACGGGTCACCCTCCATTTGAATTCGGCCCCGATCCAGCCAGACCGCGCGCGTGCAACTGCGCTTGATCAAATCCATACTGTGGCTGGCGATCACCACCGTCTTGTTCTCGCCCCGAAAGCGGCTCAGGATCGAGCCAGCTTTTGCGCGAAACGCCGCGTCGCCGACGCTGAGCACCTCATCCAGCAGCAGGACGTCGGGATCGATGTTCACCGCGATGGAAAAGCCCAGCCGCCCCTTCATGCCCGCCGAGTAGGTTCGCACCGGAGCGTCGATAAACTGGCCTAACTCACTGAACTCGACGATCTGATCCAGACGCTCGTCGATTTTCCGGCGATGAAGCCCGAGAATCGAGCCGTTGAGATAGATATTCTCGCGGCCGCTGAGGTTGGCGTTGAAGCCGACGCCGAAGCTCAAGAGACAGCCCACCGTCCCACGCACGCGCAGGCGCCCGCGATCGGGGGCGATGATGCCGGCTAGTGTCTTCATCAGCGTGGTCTTGCCGGCTCCGTTTGGCCCGATCAGGCCGAGGATCTCGCCCGGATGCACGTTCAGGTCGACTCCTCGTAGCGCCCAGAACGCGGTGCGCCACCGGCCGTTCCCTTTCTTACCGGGGCGGAGCCGATCGAGCAGTCGGACGAAGGTCTCACGCATCGTCACCTCGCGCCGGTGATAGCGAATCAGAAACCTCACCCAGACGCTCTCGGCCAGAATGCTCGGTTGGGCCAACTGCTCAGACATACTTTGCAAAGCTTCCTTCACCACGGGCGAATAAGCCGAACCCGATCAACGCCGCCAACACGGAAACCAGGCCGATATAGAGCATCACGCTGCTGTCCGGCGTTCGCCCCAAGAGCAACACGTCGCGATAGGCCTCGAAGAGGCCGGCCGTTGGGTTCAACATGTACACCGGCAGATACTTCTCGGGGATAATCGCGCGCGGGCCACGAATCTGATAGAAAATCGGCGACATGTAGAACCAGAGCCGCAGAACGACGTCGAGGATGTTCACCGTGTCCGCAAAGAAGGCCCCGAGGTGCGCAACGATAAACGCTACGCCCAGCGTGAACAGCAGTTGCAGCATCACGATGACCGGCAGCCACAGCCAGTGGAGCGAAACTCCGCGGCCCAACACCAGCACCAGCAGCGCCACCACCACCAGCCCCCACAAAAAGTCGTACAGCCGCGCCAGGCAAACCGAGACCGGCAACACGGACTTCGGAAAGCTGATTTCGTGGATCAATCCCCGGTTACCACGCACACAGTTGGCTGCCTGTGAGATCGAGGTCCCGTGAAACCGCCAGGCCACAACACCGATCGAGAGATACAGAATGAACTCCGTCGCCTGCCCCGGAGCCCGCTGATTAAACAGCAGGCCGAAGACCACGAAATATACGGCGACGAACATCAGCGGGTCGAGCAGGCTCCACAGATGCCCGAGAACCTTGTCCCGATGCCCGGCCTTCAGTTGGCTGCTAACCAGGTAGCGGATCGTCTCGCGCCGCGCCCAGACCTGGCCGAGGCGCTCCAGCAGACTCGGGATGCTGGCCGACGCTACCTGGGTTGTACCGAGGGATGGCACGGGGGAGTCCCAATTCGCAAACGCTACCGGCGATTTCCTCTCAACCGAGCCAGGACGCGATCCACGCTTAGATCCCGGCCAATCGCCCGGCCATGCAAGAGCATATTGCGGCAAAAGTCAAGGCGGCGAATTACCGCGCTCCGGCGATGCGATACACCCGTCCAGAGCGAATCGGAGTCAGCGGGACAGAATCCTCTGCCGGCCCGTGAGCCCAGGCTCGCGGCGGGCCGGCAGTCGTCGGAGGCTCCGGCGGCCGCCACCTCGGTGCGTCCATCATCTGCAATCCACGCCCTCCTATCAAGCAACCGGTGTGTCGTGCCCCGGCACATCCTGGCCGCGGCTTATCGGCTGGCGGGTCCCGCTGACGGAGGTGGTTCATGCGGCTGGGGACGTCATCGTCTACGCAGCCGGCTGCCTGCCGGGTCCGGATATCCGTCCCGCGCGTGAACTCGCCCCGTTAGGGACACTCGAGACGGCGTTCAGTCGGGGTTTCTCGGTTATGTAATTGTCTTCAGCAGCGGTTCCCGCTAGACTGATAGTCTCACGAGATCCCAGCACTCCGATGGTCGGCTGGTAACCTGGGAGGGGAGCTTAGCTTGTCGCGCTCGATTCCTGTTCATCTGTCTATCGCTCTGCTCTCAGCCAGTGTGGCCGCAGCCGGCGGGCCTGGCACCTACCCCGTGCGTTACGAATTCACGCGCGAGAGCACGGCGTTTCTCGGTAATCGCCACGGCATGTCCGGCTTCGAGGAGAATGCCCCCATTCACAGAGCGGTTGCCGCCTGCACTGTCAGCGACGGTGAGTATCGATTTGGCGAAGGAGTGGATGGCGAGGATATCTACCCGCTGTGCCAGAACCAGGCCTACACGTTTGGCTACTGCCGTTCCAGCGCTTGTCTCTATAGAAGTCAGTGCGGCGGTCACTGGGCAATGCTGGGACAGTATAAGACCAGCACCATGTATGCTCTGCATGACAATGCGGTTGTACGAGCCTGGAAGGGCTCTGATAACCGTCTCAGACTCGCTCGGAGCACCAATAGCGGAGAGACATGGACGTCTGCTAGATGGGCAGACAGCGGTGAGGAGTTCAGCTGGCTCACGGAGGGCGCAACTCTGGTCCGCCAAGGTTGGGGATTTCACCAAGCTCACAGCGGCACGATAATTGCAGTGGAATACAAGCTCCCGACCGGCGGTCGCTACATCTATCGTTCCGGCGACAACGGCGTAACGTGGAGCGTGGTCCACGACAACGGGGGTCCCGACTATGCGAAACACTACCATGCGGTGAGGAAGCACGAGGGGCTGGGACGGTGGGTGGCGGTGACCGGAGACGGGCTGAACCAGCAGACGCTCCTGGCCAGCGATGACGACGGTCTCACCTGGTATGAGTACATGGCCCCGGGAGAGCGCTACATTCAGCCGATATATCTGCTGGATTACGGCCACCCCACGCGCCTGCTGTTCGGATCAGATACCGTCTGGCAAATGGGCCGGGTCGATGTGTCGGACGAGCCGAGCGCGAAGACGGTATCGTCGGTGATCACAAACTGGGAGCACGCCATACAGAGAGACTACTGCTGCCAGATTATCGACCACGAAGGTCTGTACTACGCCAGCTCGTGGACGACTCAGCCCACGCCCCGGAACGTGGTTCTCAGCGTCAGCCCCGACCTGGACAACTGGTCCGTGTACCATCGCTTTACCGGCGAGGAATCCGGCGTGTACGGCTGCGCGGGCGAGGCCGCTGGACAGCTGCATCTTAAGATCTGCATTCCCAACCGCAGCGAGCACTTCGTGATCAGCCCCGCACGACTTGCTCTGCAAAACGGAATCGTCGTGGCGCCCCGGACGACCAATCTGTTTACTCCGGCCGCGGCCGCCGCTGACAGCTTGGATGGGTGGATCAACGCGAGCAGCGAGGTGCCGCCGGACAGTGGTCAGCAGGGGCTCCTCGAATGCGTCTCCAACCCCGCGCACTACGGTGACAGCAGCATTCACTACGTTCGCTCGGACGGCGGGTACATGCAGCTGCTGACGCCGCCGTTCCCCTTTGAAATCGGAAAGACCTACCAGGCACGATTCTGGGTCCGCGGCCGCGGCGGACCGGCCTGCGTCGCGTGGACGCGGAACTCGGTGGTCGCGAGCGAGTCACTCTGGTTCGGGCTTCCCCAGGATGAATGGCGCCAGATGGTAACTACGCCGATCATGGCTATCGAGGGTACCGAGGACTTGCGGGTAAGGATCCGCCTGTTCTCAACCAACGACAACTCCTGCGAATCGTATCTTGATTCCCTGCAAATCGAAGAAGCGCCCATTACTCATTGGCATCCGGGAGAGGCCACACGGGCCACCACGCACCTCGACGCGCGCGTAAGTGTACGCGGTTCCTGGACCAACGTGTTCGCGATCCAGCCGGACGACATGTCAACGTATCTGTCCCAGGCGGGCGAATTGCACCTCAAGACCTACTGGCTGGGACCGCAAGACTACATGGAGTTGTTCTTCGACCCCCAGGGTGCCCGGTTCAAGTTGCTCCCCACGATCGCTGGAGAAACCAGTGCGCCACTCGTGACGCAGCCACAGCACTTCCAGAGTCAGGCCCAGATCAACTTCGCGGTGCGCTGCGGCGCTGACAGCCTGAGCCTGAGCATTGCCAACGGGCAACCTACCGAGTCCGTGACCGCCGCGTATGAGGGCGCCCTGCATTCGGGCAGCCTGCAGATCCGCTGCTACGACGAGCAACGCCCCGGCTTGCCGCATACGCTCTTCAACGACGTGATGTTTGACGAGGCTCTTTTCGGCGAACAACTGCTCGCCGCAATGAATGATCTCGTCCCGCCGCTGTTCGGAGACCTCAACGACGATGGCCAGGTGGACTCTCTCGACCTGGGGCAGCTCTTGTCCCATTACGGCGCAACCGGAGCAGTGTGTTATCTGGACGGTGACCTTGACGGTGACTGCGACGTTGATCTCGTCGACCTGGTTGCACTGAGCGGTGCTTATGGTTCTACCTCTCCTGACCTTGACGCCGACGACGTCATTAACGATCAAGACAACTGCCCAGATCATTGGAATCCCGATCAGGCAGACTGCGATAATGATGGCTATGGCGATGTGTGCACGATCGCCGAGTGCCAGGGCGAACTGTGGTGCAGCGATTATGACTTAGACGGCATACCGGATGAGTGCGAGGACTGCAACCAGAACGGAGTGCCCGACGCCTGCGACGTTGAGTGCGGTACCGGCAATTGCGCCCTGCATGCGCTGGGGTGCGGCGTGAGCGAGGACTGCAACGGCAATGCCGTTCCGGACGAGTGCGAGCTCACTGAAGGTACAAGTGAGGATTGCAACGCGAATGGCATTCCCGACGAGTGTGATATCGCCGGTGGAGCCAGTCGGGACTGCCAGCTCAATGGTGTGCCGGACGAGTGCGATATCGCAACCGGAACATCTGTGGATATGTTTCCAGAAGGCGGTGATGGTATCCCGGATGAGTGCCAGTCCGACTGCAACGAGAACGAAGTTCCCGACGAAGCGGACATCGCCAATGGCACCAGCGCGGACTGTAACGGCAATAGCATTCCGGACGAATGCGACATCGCTGAGGAGACGAGTGAGGACTGCAACGAGAACGGCATCCCCGACGAGTGTGATATCGCCGGGGGGGCCAGCCGGGACTGCCAGCTCAACGGCTTGCCGGACGAGTGCGATATCGCGAACGGAACATCTTTGGATACGTTGCCCGAAGATGGTGACGGCATCCCGGATGAGTGTCAGTCCGACTGCAACGACAACCAGGTTCCCGACGACGTGGATATCGGCAACGGCAGCAGCGAGGACTGCAACGGCAACGCCGTTCCGGACGACTGTGACATTGCCGACGGCACGAGTGAGGACTGCAACGAGAACGGCAACCCCGACGAGTGTGACTGTCCCAGCGATATCAACCACGATTGGAGCGTTGATCTCGTCGACTTGTTGGAACTGCTTAGCAGCTACGGCACAACCAGCGGTGCCACGCACGAAGAGGGCGACCTCGACTGCGACGGCGACGTAGACCTCGTCGACCTCGTGGAACTCTTGGGGGCCTACGGCACTGTTTGCACGAATTGCCGGGGTGACCTCGACGGCGATCTCGATATCGACCTCGCAGACGTCGCGCAACTCCTCGGCAACTACGGCGAGAGTTCCGGCATGACTTACTACGAGGGTGACATGGACTTCGACGGCGACGTGGATCTCGCCGACTTGGCGGAGCTGCTTGGCGTCTACGGGACGACGTGCCCGTAGTCGCGCGAATCGCCGCGGATGCCCCCGTCATCGCATAATGCCGGAGTGCTTCGCTCGATCACCCCGGCCAGTTGGATTCCTGCCGGCAGAATTTCGACAGCCCGGCGCTGCAACACGCCAACGACATTCCGCGGCGAACCGTTTCGTACTGCTAGCGCAGCACAAACAAGAACGAGCGGCAGCCACGCTGTCCACCGCTCGTCCGCCTCGGCGCTTGCGACCGGGTGATCGCGAAGCCGGTCATTTCCCGCTCAACACGCCGCCCAACCGCAACCGTGGCACTTGCGGCAACCCTCTTGAATCGTAAGTGCGCCACCGCATTCCGGACACTTCAGTTTGTAGTGCGCGGCCTTGTCGTAAGCCTGTCGCGGCCGGGCATCCAGCGCCGGCCCCGCGTGCGCTTCGCCATTGCCGCCGCCCGAATCCACGCCGGCAATCTGACTGACCGCGGCGAACGCGGCGCGCTCGGAATTCAGCCCGATCTCGTCGCTTACCTGCGTCTCGGACTCGAGCGGATCGACCAACGCAGTCCCGACGGCTGCTCCGCCGCCCACCAAGATGTCCGACGGCCCCGCCAAGGCATGCTTGACGATCTGCATCTCTGCCGTGGTCACGGCCACGGCTCGCGGACGCTGCAGCCGACTCTCGACCGCCGGCGACCGCGTCTCCGGCAGCATCCGCCCCCGGTGAGGTTCGGTCCCCTCGCTGGGCGCCGACCGCGCGGCACGCTCGCTGGCAAGCGTGCGATCCGAAGTCGTTCGCTCGGGCGTGTGCGGCGGCCGGTGCGGATTATCCAGTTCCGTCGGATCGATCTCGCCCAGCAGCAGCGACCGCAGGCCGAAGCATTCTTTCGCCCGGGTGTATTTCTTGAGCGCGGTTGCCAGACCATCCCCCAGCGACATGATCCGCCCGCTACGGGTCGGAATTTGCAGCGACGAACCAATTCCCTCCAGTTGTCGGATCACATCCTGCAAGGCGCCGCCCGAACGCAGCCAGAGCGAGATCATTCGGCAGATCGCCTCGAGGTCGCTGGTGGCGACGTCGCCACCCTTGCCGAGCTGGGCAAACACCTCCAACTCACGGTCGCTGTGGGGATCGACCGTGATCTTGACGTGCATGTTGCCGAAGGGGGTCATCTGGCGAATGCGCAGCCCGCTGACAATCTCAGGCAGGTCGCGCGGGGTGATTCGCGCCGGCAAGGAAATCGGCACTCCGCGCCTCGGCTTGCCGGACGGGCCGTGGCCGTTGCCTTTTCCGTTACCGCCGCCGCCATTCCCGCGCTCGGGAGCGGGGGCTGCTTCGGAAGCGACCGGCTCGGCGGGCGGACCCGCCGGCGCCGGTACCTCCTCAGCTTCTTCCCGCATCCTGCTTGCTTCCCGCTCCTCAACCGCGCCACTCTTCAACGCCATCGGCTGGTTATCGCGGCAGCCGTCGCGGTAGACCGTCACACCCTTGCAGTGCAGCTCAAACGCCTGACGATAGATCTGATCGACGTCCTCACGCGTGGCCGACCGCGCGAAGTTGATCGTCTTGCTGATCGATGAATCGCAATGCTGTTGGAACGCCGCCTGCATGCGCACGTGCCACTCGGGGGAGATGTCGTGTGCGCAGACGAATACGTGCTTGACCTCCGCGGGCACTTCATCGATGTCGTGCGCCGTACCCTCGTGCGCCAGCCGCTCGAACAACCCATTCGACACGAAGCCGCGCTGCTCAGCCGCGCGGCGGAAAGCCTGGTTGACCTCCACCATCGGCCGGTCCCCACCACCCTGGTCGCGCAGCACGTTCCGCACGAACGCCAGCGCGAACAACGGCTCGATCCCCCCCGAGCAGTTCGCGATGATGCTGATCGTCCCGGTCGGCGCCACGGTCGTGACCGCGGCGTTGCGCATCATCCGATTGTGCCTGGTCTGCCAGACGCTCTTTTCCCAGTTCGGGAAGCACCCGCGAATCTTCGCCAAATACTCGCTGTAATTGTGCGCTTCGTCGTTCACGAACCGCATGAAACGCGCCCCCCAGCCCACACCTTCCTCGCTGTTGTACGCCACGTTCAACTTGAACAGCGCATCGGCGAACCCCATGATCCCCAGGCCGATCTTGCGGTTCGCCAGACAAATACTCTCGATCTCGGCCAGGGGATAATTGTTGGCGTCGATCACGTTGTCCAGAAAACGCGCCGCCAGATGGATCGTCTGCTTCAGAGCCTCCCAGTCGACGTCGGCTTCGGGCGTGCCCGCGTTCCGCACGAAATTGCCCAGATTCACGCTGCCCAGGTTGCAGGCCTCGTAAGGCAGCAAGGGCTGCTCGCCGCACGGGTTGGTCGCTTCGATCCGGCCCAGGTGCGGGGTGGGGTTGTGCTCGTTGATCCGGTCGATGAACACCACGCCCGGCTCCCCGGTCCGCCAGGCGTTCTTGACGATGATCTCCCAGATATCCCGCTTGGTATACACCTTGCCGCGCAGCTCGGCGGGAAGTTCGCCGGTCAGCCGCGGCGATGTGTAATAGGTGGCGGGGTCGTCCTCGGATAGCGGCTCGACACAATCGACCTCCACCAGATCGCGAATGTTGTACTTCCAGATCTCGAGCTCACGCGGCATTACGGTGGTCCGGCCGTTCCGCGGATTGCGGACCACGTGCGGAGAGTCCGGATCCGCCAGAAACTCCTCCATCCAGGTGTTGGTGATCTTGACCGAGATGTTGTAGTTCGTGAACTGCTCGAGATCCTGCTTGGCGTGCAGGAACTTCAGGATGTCGGGGTGATGGATGTACATCATGCCCATGTTCGCCCCCCGGCGAAAGGCACCCTGCTGAATCGCGTTGGTCGCTTCGCTGAAAGCCTTCCAGAAGCTGATCGGGCCGCTGGTCGTACCCCCGCTGGACTTGATGAAGTCACCGGTCGGCCGCAGCTCGTCGAACGCAAAACCCGTGCCGCCTCCTGCTTTCTGAATCAGAGCGGTGTGCTTGATGCTGTTGAATATCTCGGTGATCGAGTCACGAACCGGAAGCACGAAACAGGCCGACAGCATGCCCATCTCGCGACCGGCGTTCATCAACGTTGGCGAGTTCGGCATGAAATCCCCGCCGGCCATAAACTGATAGTACGCCCGCTGCCACTTGCCGCACTCGGCCTCCGATGCTCCGTAGCGCGATTCAACCTCCGCCACCGTGCGAGCCACGCGGGTGTAGAGCGCCGTCGGCGACTCGGTACATGTGCCCGATTCGTCCTTCTTCAGATAGCGTGCTTCGAGCACCCTGCGTGCGTTCTCGGTCAGCACTGGAGGCTCGAACTCTCCGCTGGCATCCATGGCGCTGCGGAAACCGGAGGCATACGAGGTCATCCCTGATCTCTCTTTCGCGAGGCGTTAAGAATCAGATGCTATGGCGAACCCAGGGGCGCGGCGAAGAGTAAGGCGTCCACGCCCGGCAGATATTAGCCCCTGGTTTCCATTGCCCGACAGGCCACAGATGTTGGGGGCAATCTTAAATATAGCCCAAGATATTGGGGTGGTCAAATCTGATCCTGGATAATGGAGCTTTTTGCATAAGTGCCGAAAACACAACAGCTTGCATAACTATAAGAACGGAACCCCCAAATGGTGTGTGCAGGCTTCAGACAGCCAGAGTGGACAACCCGTAACCTGCTCCGATACCAATCAAATGCCTAACTCAGTAACAGAAACCCAGAACTCAAAAGGCTTTCGCACAAGTAGACGGCGAACCGCCATCAGGCCCGGGCTAGTGCGTCGCGAATCCAAGTGTAGCGGCCGACGCCCCTGTCGGCCGAGGAAATCAGCAGGCCATCCACGTCCGACAGGGGCGTCGGACGCTACGGTTGGATTGAGTCTGCTCTAGTTCAGGGCGAGCTGCGCGTAGAGCGCCGCCCCCCAGGGCAGAACATCTTCGTCGATGTTGAAGCACGGATGATGATGGGGGTAGGTGCAGCCCTTGGCCTCGTTCGCCGCGCCCAGGAACACGAACGCGCCGGGGACTTTATGGCAATAGTACGCGAAGTCCTCCCCGACACCCTGCGGAGCCAACCTCAGCAGGTCCCCCGGCTCGAACCCGATCGCCCGGGCGGCCTCGAGCACCCGACCCGTCATCTGCTCGTCGTTCGCCAGAACCGGATAGCCGGGACGGATTTCGACGTCGGCGGTGGCGCGATGTGCCTGGGCCACCCCTCGGGCGAGCTCACCCACCCGCTCGCAGACCTGCTTACGAACCTGCTTGTCAAACGTGCGAATCGTGCCTTGCAGGGCGACCTCGTTGGGAATCACGTTGTCGGCGGTGCCGGCCTGCAGTTGCGTAACCGACACGACCGCCGGCTCGCTGATCCCGATCGACCGGCTGACGACGGTTTGCAGCGCCACGATCACGTGCGCCGCGGCCACGATCGGATCGATGCAGCGGTCCGGCATGGCCGCGTGTCCGCCCCGTCCGCGAATCACGATCTTGAAGGGGTTGACGGCGGCCATGAAGGGTCCGGAGCGCGTTCCCAGCTCGCCGATCGACAGGTTGGTGCAAACGTGGATGCCGAAGATCGCCTCGACGCCGTCCAGGGCTCCGCCCGCGATCAGCGCTGATGCCCCGCCGGGGAAGAGTTCCTCGTGCGGCTGGAAGATCAGGCGTACCGACCGCTTGAGTGCATCCTTTCTCTGACACAGTAGCCGGGCGGCGCCGAGCAGCATGGCCGCGTGAGCGTCGTGTCCACAGGCGTGCATCACTCCGGGATTGACCGAAGCGTATGGGGCACCGGTTTCCTCCTCGATCGGCAACGCGTCCAGATCGGCCCGCAGCGCGATCAGCGGTCCGTCGCCGATGCGGAGGTCCGCCACCACTCCGCAGCCACCGCCGACGCCCTCGGCCGGTGCCAGCCCCATTTCGCGCAGCCGCTCGGCAACAAATCGGGCGGTCCACTTCTCGCACCCGCTCAATTCGGGATGCGCGTGCAAGCTCCGTCGCCACGTCTGCAGCTCGCCGGCCAGACCCACGGCAGCTTGGGAAACTGAATCGGTCATCGTTTCGCGGTGCGCGAGCCCAAAGAGAGCCGGGAAATCGGTTTACGCCACCACCTCCGGTCGGATACTATCCTGTTGTCAAGCCGCGTTACAAGCCGGCGGTACGGTGGAGGTTGCTCGATGTGGTCGTTTGGCGCGTTTTGCGACGAGTTTTACGTTAATACGCGGCTGTTCCTGAAGCTGGATCTCGACCCCTCGCGCGAGACGCTCCTGCATTTCATGGAGCAGATCCGCCGGGCCTTCCCGCGCATGACGCGTCTTCGGCGTCGGGACGACAACGGCCTGGTGCTGGACGAAGAGGGTCGCGAGGGGCACGAACGGCGTTTCGTGCGGATCGACGACAACGCCCTGCGGTTCGGCAACTTCCGTCCCGCGGACATCGACGCGGTTGCCAATTTCGCGGCGATGATCCTGCGTCAGGCCCCGCACCACCTGAGCCTGAGCGACCTGGACTACGACTACATGGAGGTGGCCTTCGGATTCGACCTCGAATTCGGGGGGAATCATGATGAGTTGGTCGCCGACACGCTCTTCGCGGACCACCCACTGCTACGCGCCCTGACCTGCGAGGGTCAGGGGATTATTGACTGCCAGCCATTCTTCGGGGCCAAGCTCACGGACGATTGCGAGAAGCAGGTGTACCTGGAGGTGAAGGGACGCACGTCCACGTATGAGATCCGGACCGGAGATTACGAGGCGACCCCGCTGAGCGTGTACCTGACCGCCCGGCGGTACTGGGGGTTTGCGGGCGATAAGGAACTGCTCTTTGTCCATCGTGACTTACTCGCAACGGGTGAGCGCTACGCCGCCGAGTGTGCTGTGCCTCACTTGGTCCAACCGCTCGCCGCCGCCATTGCCAGTCGCAGGTGAGCGAGCATCCGGTAACAGTTGACGGGGAGGCGCGAATACCCGGGCGGTGGCCTCGAATAATTCGCGCCTTCTGCGTAACCTGCGCCGATAAGATCAGCGAGGAACCCGGCTGATGCCGCTGCCCACGATTGCCATCCTGCTGCTGTCCTGGAACGTTCAGGGCTTGATGCAGAACGCCTTCTACCCCGTGCTGTTGCTGGTGCTGGTCGCCGCCAGTCTGGGCGTGCCGATCCCCGAGGACGTTCCGCTGATCGCGGCCGGCGTGATTCTCTCGCAGCAACCTGGACTGGCAACCTGGACCGGGACATTGCTGATCGCACTGCTGGGTATCATGTGCGGCGACATCGTCCTTTACACTCTGGGGGGACGGTGGGGGGCGGAGGTCTGCCAGCACCGCTGGGTCAACTGGCTGATCACTCCGGCCCGGCTCGAACGCATGACGCAGCGGTTCAACCGCTACGGAATGTGGATGTGCTTCTTCGGGCGATTCTTCATGGGCGTGCGGGCCGCGATGTGCATCACCGCCGGCGTCACGCGCCTGCCGCTCTGGCGCTTCTTGTTGGCCGATCTGGCCGGTGCGCTGATCAGCATCCCGCTCTTCGTCTGGCTCGGTTATTGGTTTGCCAGCATGCTCCCCACGCTGAAGGCCTACGTCCACGTGATTCAGTGGGGGCTGCTGGCCGCCGCACTTACCATTCTGCTGGGCTTCGTCGTGTATCGGCGCCGCGGGTCCGGCCGGGCGGCTGACCGCTCTGCTGAACCGCGGGTCACGGCCCAGCAATCCGCGCCGTTAGAGCGGGTCTCGCCAACCAAGCCCAGGACTCGGCCGGGCGGCCGCTCCGCGCCGAAGACCTGTGCCAGCCGATCTTCGCCGTAATCACCCCGGCGCACATCCGTCTTGTTTATGGGTTCGATAGTCCCGCGGCGGCGGCCGCCGCTTGAAACTTCTCGTACACGGCCTGAAGCGAATCCGGCATCACGCGCACCGGGCCGGTAACCGTCATGAAGTTCGTGTCACCGGTCCAGCGCGGGACGATGTGCCAATGGATGTGATGGGGTAATCCAGCCCCGGCGCAGCGCCCCAGGTTCATCCCGATATTGAAACCCTCCGGGTGCAGCGCCCCCTGCAGCACCACTTTCGCGTCCCGGATGCGCAGCGTCAGCTCCATGAGCACGTCGTCGGTCAGCTCCTCCAGGGCTTGGAGATGGTCCAGCGGGGCCAGCAGCAAATGGCCGGTGGTGTACGGATAGCGGTTCAACAGCGTCAGCGTCCGCTCCGACCGCCAGAGCACGTGGTTCTGCTGATCATCTTTCGGCGCGTCGCGGTAGCAGCACAGGAAGCAACTCCCCGCGCGGTGTTCGCGCTCGAGTCCGGCGATGTATTCCATTCGCCACGGAGCCCAGACGTTGTCGTTCACTTCTGCCATGGCAGCTCCGAGATGCTCGCGCAACCACGTGGTTCAATGAGACGAAGGTCCGGCGGCATCGAGCCGAGGCAGCACACGGATCGTACGCGTGGCGCGATGTTCCTGGCCGGCGGCCGTCACCGCCAGCACGCCGAGCGTGTGCTCGCCGGCGGATGCAAGTGTCTTCTGTCCGTTGAGTCCCCGTCCAATCGGTTGTCCATTGAGCGTCCACAGGAAGTCCGCCGACTCGCGCCAGTCCGCCGGGCACTCCGCCGAGAACCCCAGGTGCAGCGGTTCGATGCCGATCGCCGAGGAAACTCGGATTTTCAACGAGCTCCGTCGCAGGCTGCGCCGCGGAACGGCCTCCGTCCTGCGGAGGGTCGCCGGCGCGGTGCTGCCGGACTGTGCGTTGTCCGGGGCGCGAGTCACCGACGGCGGTGGAATGTTGCCGGCCGGTGGCCGCGGATTGCTCTGCGCGCGCTGCCGAGACGCCAGGCGCGAGCGGGGTCCCGGGGGCGACTTCAGGTTACCCATCCGGCCCGATACGAACGCGATCCCCTCCGCGTTGCCGTCGATCACCTGACGGCCAACCAGCACGCGCGGCGGGCTGTTGGCCTCCACTCCCGCCGTTCGCGCGAAGAACTCGGCGGCCAGGTCGGGCGTGCGCTCGTGTCCGGTGTCCTTGATCACGAACCAGTACTTGTTCCGGTAACCGTGCGTGGTGTACCACTGCACGGCCTCCTGTGATTCGCGTTTGCAGATCTTGAAGTCGTTCTGCGTGTACAGAATCAGAACCGGGTAATACGCCGACCGCTTGGTGAGCTCCGGGTTGAGCACGCCGGCCGAGAAGTTCGACTGGCGCACGGCCAGGCAACTGAAGCGCTCCGAATGCCGGTTCAGCATGTAGTGCGCCATGTAGCCCCCGGACGACCAACTGGTCGAGAGCACGTTGCGCGCATCGGCCCGTGTGGTTCGGAAGACGTGGTCGAGGATCGCCAGCGTGGCCAGTTCGTCCGATTTGAACGCCGAGTTGATTGTCCGCAGCGGGAACTGCCCGAACAGGTGAAACGCCCGCAGCTCGGGCGCCACTACAATAAAGCCGTAGCGGTCCGCCTCCTGCTGCCATTCGCACGCTTGCGGGCGGGCGTTGTCGAACGGCTTCATGCCGTGGAATGTCACCACCAGTGGCCAACGCCGCGTGCGCAGCTCCTGCTCGCTGCTCTCCACGTGTTCCTTCGGCAGGTAGAGCCAATAGCCCCGGCCGCTGGTCGGTTCCACGATCCGCTCGAGCTTACCGGCGCCGCGTGGCTGCGGAACCGCGCAGCCGGCGCAGAGCGCCAGCCAGACAAACGGCGCAAGCGCGGCCGTCCACCGCAGCCCCGAGCGCGGACCAACCGCGCCCGCAGGCATCCATAACATCTTTCGGTTTGGCAAGTTACCGTACCTCGTCGGCGTTGCCGGCCGGACGCCCGTGTCTCCGACCTACGCCTCTATCGGCGGCGTCCAGCTTGGCACCGCACAGCATCCGCCCATCGGCAGCACGGATTATACTCGCTCCGCAGCTCATTCCAAGCAGAATGCGCGCGGGAGCACCCCAGAACCGCCAGCGGCCGCTGCTCCGATCTTACGACTCGGCGTCCCCTTCCCAAGCCTCCGCCAGACGCTGCTCGAGCTGCTGATCCACCAGCGGCGTAGCGACATTGAAGAACCCGTTGATGACCGCCCGCTGCGCGATATCGACGCACGACGTGCTCAACAACGGCAACGTCATCACCCCGATCACCACTCTCCACCACAGCGTCTTGCGTGACCGTTTCATCCCATCACCTCGGTTCACCCGCCCCCCCGAGCCGGCCTGCTTGCCCAGGAATCACTCGCTGGAATCTACCACCGATCCAAGACCGCCGCCACGCGCGAGCATTGCACGGCCGTGTCGGCCGTGAGCGCCGGGTGCCACTGGCGGCTCACCCGCCAGTGTTCTTCGGTGATCGGCAGCACTGGTAGCAAGCTGCCAGTGGCACGCGCGCTCGTTCTGTGCGACTACGGATCTTCAGCCTTCGGCCCAGGCCACAGGCTGGAGATCCGTCGTCGCACAGTGCAGCGACGCTATGACCGGCCAGAGGCCGGTCCCCCAAGGTATTCCTGTGCTGGTACCCTCACTGGGGGACCGGCCTCTGGCCGGTCAACAGGGCCGGTGCTGGTACCCCTCGCTGGGGGACCGGCCTCTGGCCGGTCAACAGGGCCGGTGCTGGTACCCTCACTGGGGGACCGGCCTCTGGCCGGTCATCAGGGCCGGTGCTGGTACCCCTCGCTGGGGGACCGGCCTCTGGCCGGTCAACAGGGCCGGTGCGGGGCCCGGCCGCTACATCCGTCGGGCACGGAGACCCGACGCTACATCTGTGGGATCGGGCTTCGACCGGTCACCCGTCTGCTGTGGCGGTTGCCTTGCGTTATTCGCAGCCGTAATCGGCGAGCAGGAAGGCGAGGTCGGCCAGGTCGATGTCACCGTCGCCGTCCAGGTCGGCGGTGCAGCCGGTGACGCAGCCGTAGTCGGCGAGCAGCAGGGCGAGGTCGCTCAGGTCAGTGTCGCCGTCGGCGTCGAGGTCGGCCAGGCAGCCGAGTTGGTTGTAGTAGAGGTAGTTGCCGACGCTGCTGTCCCAGTTGCTGATCGCCATGTCGAGACGCTTCGAGAACGTGTAACTGACCGTCAGGGCGATGTCCGGGGCCTGCTCGACGGTGATCCAGCCGTGCTCGCGGCTGTATGTATAGTCGAACACCTCTGCGAGGCCGTCGATGTCAATCGACGTGATCTCCTGGATCGGCTGGCGGCCGAGGTAGAACAAACGCCGCTGGCCATCGCCGGGGAACGTCTCGGTGGCGGTCAACAGGCCGTCGTTGTCGACGTCGGCGAAGACGATCTTCTCGATCACACTGGTGACGTTTGAGCTCCAGCTCGGGCTGGTGACCAGACCGCTGCCGTTGTTGAAAAACAGCCGACTGCGGTCCCACCAGCCGCCGGTGGCGAGGTCGAGCAAGCCGTCGGCGTTGACGTCGGCCAGCGCGACCGCCGAGCCGTAGCCCTCGTAGTAGCTCCAGCTATACGTGGTCTCGAAGAACCCGCTCGCCAGGCCGGTGTATTGGCGGAAGCGTCCGCTGCCGCCGAGCTGCGTGTTGTCGGTCTGGAACAGCTCGCGCAGGCCGTCGCCGTTGACATCGCCGGCGGTGGCCATGATGCCGTCCTGGTTGGGACTGTCGGCGGTGCCCCAGGAGGCGGTGGTCTCGAGCGTGCCGCCGAGGTTGGCGTAGATGCGCGAGTCGGTTCGCCCGGCGACGCCGACCAGGTCGAGCCAGCCGTCATCGTCGGCGTCGACCCAGAGCACGCCCTGGTAGTGATACGTATCGCTCGACTGCCAGCTCGCGGACGATTCCAACGTGCCGTTCACATTCAGGTACACGTAATTGTGATAGTAGAACTGCGGGCTGTAGCTCCAGCCGGTCGCGACCGCCAGGTCCGGCCGGCCGTCGTTGTTCACGTCGCCGAAATCACACCCGAACGCGTTGGCAATTTCGTCCGACTCCCAGTCCGGCAGCGACGAGAGCGTGCCGCCGTTGTTGAGGTAAAGCTTGGCGGCTACCTGATGGATGGAGCCGGCGCCGAGCACCGCGACGGCAACGTCCGGCCAGCCGTCGCCGTTGACATCGGCCACGTCGAGGTGTCCGTTATAGGCGGTGTCGCTGGACTGCCAGGTGGGGGCTGGCGGAAACGTGCCGTCACCCTGGTTGTAGTACACGGCGACGCGCTGTTGCTGCATGTCGTTGCCGTTCGCGACGACCAGATCGACCCAGCCGTCGCGGTCGAGGTCGACCAACGCCGCGCCGGTCCCGACCCGCGTGTCGGCAGAGGTCCAATCGGGCGTGTTGTTGTAGACGGATTGGGCGACAGCGGTTGCCGCCAGCAGCCAGCCCAGCGACGCTATCCGTGCGCA
>SDBT01007854.1_pt1 | contig 17506 bp, 13 predicted proteins | sample 2277101 | NCBI WGS metagenome assembly SDBT01 (sample SAMN10404973, study PRJNA504765) | marine sediment metagenome | isolation source: marine sediment core GS10_PC15, 103 cmbsf | place: Arctic Ocean: Southern Knipovich Ridge | collected 2010 | reverse complement strand
TCCTCTATGGCCTCGTCATGCCTTCCGGTGGAAGACAACAACAACGAATACCACTGGTGAGCGGTGGCGTAGCTCGGATTGAGGGCAATGGCTTGTCGGAAATCTCTTTCAGCACCTTCCCAGTCCCAATCATCCAAGAATCGGATGAACGCCAAACTGGCTCGAGCCTCAGCCAGGGATGGATCCAACCGGAGCGCCTCTCGAGCCGCGTTTCTCGCTTTCGCGAACGATTCTTTGGGTGGGAAGTCTTCGTCTACTCCGTAGAATTGACTCCCGAGCAGAATGTAGCAATCGGCCAGCCCCGCCTGCGCCAAAGCATATTCCGGATCCTTTTCACCGGCGTCCTCGAAGAACTCGATCGCCTTTTTGAAGTCTCGGTTGGTTCTCTTGTTCCAAACGTAACGACCCTTCAAGTAGGCATGGTAGGCATCGCTATTCGCCGTCTCCTGCTGGACCAGTTGCGCCTGCTCTTGACCGGTCAACTGCAGACGCAGTGCTTGCGAAATTTGCGTGGCAATGTCGTTTTGGACCTCGACGATATCGGCGAGCTCGTGACTGTATTGCTCGCCCCAGAGTTGACCGCCGCTTTCAACATCCACCAGCTCCGCTTGCACGTTCAAACTATCACCCTGCTGAACCACCCGACCGGTGAGCACCGCCCCGACACCCAGCTCCCGACCCGCTTCTTGTGGGTCGACTTCCGCACCTCGATAGCGGAAAGAAGTACTTCGCGCCATGACCTGCAGTTGAGGTAATTGAGACAGGCGGTTGATGAGGCTCTCCGCAATTCCGTCACTCAGGTAATCCACCTGCGGATCGTTCCTCGTGTTCTCGAAAGGCAGGACCGCCAGAGAATCAATCGCCTCACCTCCCCTGTCAGAGAAAGGCCAGAAAAAGACAAGGCCCAGCAGAAGTAGGACCAGGGCTGCTGCGGCTGTTGTAGCCCAAACGCCTTTCTTTCTGGCCTGTGGCTGCTCCGCAACGACGGGGGCGCGATCTCCTCCCGAATCCGTATCTCGCTTCAACCGCCTGAGGTCAACGAGTAATTCTTTGGCCGACTGGTAACGATCCTCCCTGTCTTTCTCCAAGGCCTTGAAGATGATTTGCTCCATCTCGACCGGCAAATCGGGCTTCAAATGCCGTGGCGGAGTAGGCCCCCGGTTCAGAATGGCATCATAGGTAAGGCCCGAGGTGGCTCCGTGAAAGGGAAGCTTGCCGGTGGCCATTTCGTAGAGCACCACCCCGACCGAGAAGATATCCGAGCGAGTGTCCACCGGCTCACCCCGCACTTGCTCTGGAGACATGTATATGACGGTGCCCGGGGTGGCACCGGGTCCGGTTAGCCGTCCGGAAAGTGTGTCCACTTTGCTCTCGGAAGTGTCCTCCTGGGACAACTGCTTGGCGAGACCGAAGTCCATGACCTTGATGTGACCGTCGGAGGTCAACTTGATGTTGGGTGTCTTCAGGTCGCGATGGACGATCTGCTTCTTGTGTGCCGCTTCGACGGCCTCGGCGATCTCGGCCCCGGCTTGAAGAAGCTCGCGCAAGGGCAACGCCCCGCTGCTTAGCTGTTCCTGAAGCGTCGTGCCCTCAAGATACTCCATCGCGATATAGGCCTTACCCTCGACTTCCCCTATCTCATAGATCTTGCAGATATAAGGGTGGTCTAACGCCGCCGCACTCCTGGCTTCTTGAAGGAAACGCTCGCGAGCGGTTGGTTCGCTTTGCAGCGATTCAGACAGGAACTTGAGAGCCACCTTGCGGCCGAGCGAGGCATCTTCGGCCAGAAAGACCTCCCCCATACCGCCCTTGCCGAGCGGCCGGACGAGCTTGAATTGATTCCAGGTCTCGCCGCTGGATGGCATCTTCACGATCTCCAGAAAAAGGAGTCGGTAGAAGAGGTGGCAGGATAACCTACTCGTAGTCAGGTTTCAAGACGGCTCGGTCGATCTTTCCCTTCGACGAAGCGGGTCAGCAGACATTCTCCACCAGCAGGATGTCGGAAGGTTCTTCTCCCGCTAGATCTAGCGTTCATCTCGTCCATGGCCCGTAGGTAGAGCTGCCTCGATTCGCCCCGCCGGGCGACCTAGGCAATGTGATATTGGGATGGTTCAGAGAGGCGAGGAGGCGAACTTCACGCTCGAAGCGGCCGAGCTTTTCCAAGATGTGATACGAGGAGAGGCTCCGGCCGATCATGAAACGGCTCCTTTCGCCGACCAGGAGATACTAGATTTTACGTCCAGAAAAGGGTGAGGTTCAACTGCTCAATGAGAATCCCAGAATTTCTCAGCTGGTAAGCGCCGGTCGTAGCGGAAGAGGTCGTCCATCCAGACGAAGAGCCGATTGAAGAGGGTCGTTTTTCGGATGACGGCGCGGGTGAGGTCGTGGAGGACGCCGGGAGGTTTGTTGAAGGGGCAGACCCGGATGCAGTCGGTGCAGTCCATCCGGTTCTTGGCCCAGAAAGCAAAGCATCTTTCGGCATTCACGTACCACTTGCGCACTCCGGACTGATTGGAGACGTTCGGGCCTTCAGTGGTCATATCCCCCAGAGGGATGGCTCGAGAAGGACAGTTGGTGGCGCACTTCTCGCAGTCCCTGCAGAAATCCACAACGCCGAAAGGGCGGTAGGTATCGGCCTCGAGGGGCAAATCGGTAAACACCTTGCACAGGCGCACCCGAGGTCCGAACGCTTCCGTAACCAGAAGGCCCATCCGGCTCCACTCGCCCAACCCGGCCGCCATCGCCAGCGGAACGCTGAGACCAGTGTCGTTCCCGCAGGGAATCGCCTGATACCCCAAGCCGAGGAGAAAACCGGCCATGAGTCGTGCCACGAAAGCCATCCTCGAATACCCAAGTCCGGTAGCGGCTCCGGCAATGCCGTCAGGGGATGAGCGCATCGCTTCGTAGTCCATTTCAATGGCCATGACCACCGCGGTATCACACCCTTCTGGAATCTCCAGGGGGTAGTGCTCTCCGGAAATCGCATTGAACTCATGGGAGTAAATCCAGTTGGGATGGACTTTGGTGATACCTACTAGATCGGCGCCAAGGAATCGAGCCACTCTCTTAACAACCCGGCTCATCTCACCGGGAGACTCTTTCACCCGATCGCCGGTCTCCAGATAGTGACGCATCTTGGCCGGGACATCGTTCCAGGAATAGAGTCCGGAATTGCTTCGTGAGTTTCCTTGTCCGTGGCCCCACTCCACCTGCCATGACGCGTTGCGGAAAGCATAGTCGAGCTTGCGGAACCCGAGCTTTTCTTGGTACTGAACCTCCTTATAGAAGCGGGTGGCATAAGGCTTCATCTTCTCGTCCCAAAAGCTTCTCTTGAACATCTCGTTCTTTTGGTCGAAGCGATCGGGGGCAACGGGAAAAGGTGGGTTCACTGAATTCACGGCCAGGCTTCCCAGGGTTCTATCCAAGCCCCATCGCGACGAGCTCGGAAAGCTCGTAAACCCGTAGTGGTGACTTGTTCTTCTTCAACGTATACCGGAAGTTGTTGTAACACATGGGACAGGAGGTGACCACCGCCTGAGCATCGACGTGGGCCATGCTCACCTCCAGCTTCCGCGCGGCGATTTCCATGGCCATCCGCCGGTTCAAGGACCAAACGCCCCCTCCTCCGCCGCAGCACATCGTTTTTTCCCGGCTAGGGTCCGCCTCCTCGAGCTCCAGCCCGTCAATCGATTGCAGCAATTGCCGCGGGGGGTCGTAGACTTCCGATCCCCGACCCAGGGAACAGGGGTCATGGTAGGTCGCTCTCAGGGGAGATTTGAGCTCGAGCTTGCCCTCCTCGATCGGTCCCAGAAACTGTGACAGGTGATAAACCTCGACATCGGGCATTTCAATCCCGAGCTTTTCCGGATAAGACCGTGTGAAGGTGTGGTAGCAGCCGGCACAGGAAGTCACGATCTTACTTACACCGGAAGCGGCCGCGGTTTGAATCGCTTCGACCGCCTTTGCAGCGACTTCCCTCGCCTCGTCCATCAAGCCCAGAGCCACCAGCGGCTCGCCGCAACAGGGCTCGTCGGCAAGGGCCCGAAAACCACCCCCCAGCTCGTCGAGAACGGTCGCGGTCGCACGGGCGATGTTGGGCGACATGATCGAAGCGCTGCATCCCATCCAGCAGAGAACCTCGGAATCGGGCGTCACCGGAGCCGACTCATCGAGCCATGAGGATTTGGTTCGTGTCAACGACTTGTAGGGACTTCCCGTCGACTGGACAGCGGCCGCAACCGCCGCCACCGTTTGCGGAGCCGAACCTTGCTCTAGAGCTAGATGCCGGAGGGCCAGGATCATCTCCGGAAGGCTGAGCTTTTCGGTGCAGATCTCCTCACACCTCGAGCACTGGGTGCAAAGCCAGGGGATGGTTTCCAGAAAAGCTCCATCGGTTTCCCGGTCGAGCTGCAGGCGTCTTACGATCTTCCGGATGTTGAAGTCACTCACATCGATCGAGGGACACGAGGCGGTGCAGGCACCGCACTGCACGCAAGCTCTCAGGAGATCGCGGTATGCTTCTCGAACCGACTCCACCCCTCACTCCAGTCCGAGCGCCTGAGTCATCTCTTTCATGGTGGCCACGAACTTTGGACCGTCGGCAGCAGACATCCACACGTTCCATACTTTGTCGGCGTCGTAGCCTTCTCTCGCCAGCTTTTTCTTGAGCTTCGTCATCCGGTCCCGGCACTCGTAGTTGCCGTTGATGTAATGGCAGGTGGGAAACTCGCAGCCCGCCACCAGGACTCCGGCGGCGCCGAGGTCCAACGCCTTTCGGACCCAGTCGGTGTCTACCCGCCCGGCGCACATCACCCGGACGATCCGGGCATGAGTGGGGTACTCGGCCCGGTTGACCCCGGCCAGATCCACCGCCCCCAAGGCACACCAGTGGCAGCAGAAGGCCATGATTTTTCGCTCCGGCTCCTCGACCAGCGCCGCATCGATCTGCGCCTCGATTTGAGAATCGCTGTAGTGAACGATCTGTATCGCATCCACCGGACATTCCGCGGCGCAAATGCCACAGCCTTTGCAGAGCGCTTCGACGACATGGGGAACATGTTTCTTCTTGGATTGGTGCTCGAGATCGAGCGCGCCGTAAGCGCAGACTCTTCCGCAGACTCCGCAATACACGCACGAGTCGAGATCGATCTTGGAAACGATGCCCGGTACTTCGATGAACCCCCGTTTCATGGGAAGGCAGGCCCGCATGGCGGCTCCCATGGCCTCCTCCATGGTCCAGCGAACCCCTTTGGGAGACCGAGCCGCGCCGCAAACGTAGACACCATCGGTGGCGAAATCCAGCGGTGCCAGCTTGATATGCGCTTCCTGGAAAAAACCATCTTTATCCGAGGAGACCTTGAGAAAGCCCTTCAACTCCTCGACAGATGGATCGCCCCGGAAACCGGTGGTGAGGACCACGATATCGGCGGCCACTTCGACGTCGTCGCCCAGCAAGACATCCCTGGCTTTGACGTGGATCTTGCCGTTATTGGGGTCCTCCAAGATTTCGGGAGGTGTTTCCGGGTTGAACCGGACCGTCCGGATGTCATGCTTCTCCATAGCCTCCCGCACGTAATGAACGTCCATTCCGGAAACGTTGAGGTCCCGATAGAAAATGTAGACTTGGGTGTCGGGATCTTCTTCCTTCAGTGTTGCTGCATTTCGAACCGAAGCCAAACAACCGATGTTGCAGCAGCCTCTCTCTCCGTTCCTCGAGCCCACACAGTTGATGATCGCGACCGTCTTGCCTTTCAGGTCATCGGAAGCCCGCAGCATCTCCTCGAACTGAAGCTCGGTCACCACGTTGGGGTGATCCCCATAACCGAACAAACCGTCGGGCGGGATTTCCATCATTCCGGTGGCCACCACGATTTGTGAAATGTCGAGGGTCTGGGAGGAGCTTCCTCTCAACTTGACATAGTAGTTCCCAACATACCCCTCCACCGCTTCGACCTCGGTGCCGGTGTGTAGGGTGATGTTGCTTCTGGCGGCGATCGCTTCGACTTTTCGTTGGACTATCTGCCCCGCTTCCATGTCCACCGGAGCCAGCTTGCTGAGACGGTTGAGGGTCCCTCCCAACTGGCCTTCCCTTTCGACGAGATGAACGTCAAAACCGTGATCGGCTACCGAGAGCGCCGCGGTCATTCCCGCAATCCCGCCCCCGATCACCAGGCAGCTCTGACCCACCGGGACACGAATCTCCTCGGCGGGCTCGAGCAGCAACGCCTTGGCCACCCCCATGCGCACAAGGTCCTTGGCTTTCTCGGTGGCCTCCGCCGGAACCGTCTTGTGCACCCAGGAGCTTTGTTCACGGATGCTGACGAACTCCATGAGGTAAGGATTGAGTCCGCCTTGTTTCACCGCGTCCTTGAACAGAGGCTCATGAGTTCGTGGTGTGCAAGAGGCGATGACCACCCGCTCCAGGTCGTGTTCATTGATTCGCGCTTGGATTTGGGTCAGGTAGTCTGACGAGCAAATCCACCTTCCCTCTTCGGCGAAAACCACCCCCTCGAGACTCCGGGAGTATTCGGTAACCGCAGGAACGTCCACCACGCCCCCGATGTTGGTGCCACAGTGGCAAACAAAAACACCCACCCTAGGCGCCATCGGTTTCTCCAGGCGCCGAGGCCCTGAGGCCGGCGGCAATGGCTTGAGTGACGGACTCGGATATGTCGATGGGGCCGGTGGCGCCACCGCAGAGATAAATTCCTTCCGCGGTGGATTCCAAAGGCGCACCCACCGGATCCCGTTCCTTGAAAAAGCCGCGCTCATCGAGCTCGATGCCGAGCCTTTCGGCCAGCTTGGGGTTGCGCGAACAAGGAACCAGGCCGGTGGATAAAACCAAGAGATCCGCTTTCGTCTCGGTGATTTTGCCCCTGTCCATGTCTTCGTATCTCACCGTCAAGCTCTTGGTGTCGGGATCGGAGCGAATATCGGAGGGCCTGCCTTTCACGAACCGGACCCCCTGGCCGACCGCCCTTTCGGAAAACTGGTGAAAGCCCTTGCCGTAGGTTTTGAGGTTGTTATAGAGGATCATCGCATCCACCTCGGGGTCATGCTCTTTCGCAATGATAGCCTGCTTGGTCGATATCATGCAGCAGACTTTCGAGCAATAGGACAACCCGAGCGGTTTTTCTCTGCCCACGCACTGAATCCAAGCGATCGTTTTCGGATGGGCTCCGTCGGAAGGACGCACCACTTCCCCACCGGTCGGCCCCCCGGCGTTCATGAGCCTTTCGAACTGCATGCTGGTCAGGACATTTTCGCAGTTCTCGTAGCCGTAGTGCCCCTTGGGAGGCATGAAGGGCTCGACACCGGTGGCCACGATGATGCTTTGCACGTCGATCTTCTTACGCTCTTCCTTCTGCCATAGCACCACCGCATCGGCTCCCTCTTTGTGGCAGGCCACCACGCAGCGGGCGATTTGACATTCTCGGCACTGGGAACAGTCCACGATGCAGCCGCCGATGCAGCCACCTTGGTCGTGCATTTTCCCGTCGCGGCAGCGGCGGTCAACGAAGTAGGTGTTGGGGATCGCCTGAGGAAACGGCGAGGAAATGAGCTTCCGCGTCCCCCCGATCTTTCCGTCCATCTCACCCGGCACCAGGACCGGGCAAACCTCGGCACACTTGCCGCAGCCCTTGCACTTCTCCTCGTCGACGTAGCGGGGTTTCTTGACCAGGGTCACGGTGAAGCTCCCCGCCGAGCCCTTGACCTTCCTCACCATGGAGTGAGTGAGGAGCTCGATGTTCGGGTGCGTCTCCACCTCGTACATCTTGGGAGCCTCGATGCAGATGGAGCAGTCGTTGGTGGGGAACGTCTTGTCGATCCGCGCCATGAGCCCGCCGATGGAGGAGGTGTCGTCGCAGAGGTAGGCCTTGAAGCCGTACTCGGCGACGTTGAGGGCCGCTTCGATGCCCGCCACGCCACCTCCAATCACGAGGACGGCATCCGACATTTTCTAAGACCTCACCACGGGATGCAAAACAATATAGTGCAAACTACCCCCTTTGAAACTTGCGAGCAAGGAATGTACCAGTTTGGAGCCACAGACTATGCCGTGGATATTCTGGAAAGAAAGGGATTACTCAAAATCAGCAATATAGTTCTAGGCAGGCCAGGGATCGGGCCTAGAGCAGGTGACCAGATTTGTGAGGGAAATGGCTCAGACAATCCCCCGGCCAGAGCCGGGGGATTGTCACGAACTCAGGAACCCGCCGTCGGCGGATACCTCTCGAACATCTTGGCCAGGGCTTTGTTGCCCTTGTCGATGTTCTTCTGGGGATTCTCACTCAGGGTGTCACTGGCCACACCGCGCCATATGAGCTCCTTGGCGCTGGCATCCCAAATGTCGACGATGAGAGTGCCTTTGGTGTAGGTGCGGACCGTCGTCGTGGACGACCCCATGCCCATGCCCATGCCGCCCCTACCCCAGCCCCAACCGGGACCGTAGCCGTAGCCGCCGTAGCCCATGGTAGTCGTGTCGAGGGAAATTTGCTCCTGGTCCTCGCCGTGATAGGTGACATAGACATCGGGATTGGAGTCAGCCTCGGTGAAGCCCTTGGCCTTCATTTCCCGCTTGATGCCGGCGATGATCCTCTGATCGCCGAGTTGGTTCGTGTCGGCAATGTTCCCATCGGTTTGTTTGTACTGAAACGTCTTGTACTTCGAGAAGTCCGCTTCATGAGCCCAATCGGTGTTGACCGTCATGGAAGAACATCCGGCCAGGAAACCGAGGGCCAACACGGCCGCTGCTAGTTTTTTCATTTCTTACCTCCGACGAATTGAGTTTTTGTTGCGAGGCTTCTGTTTGTGGCGTCGAGCCAACGTAGCCGACGGTTCATTGGACTCCTGCAACGACTAGAGATTGCTAAAAAGGCGTCGCTGACGGCAAAGATCCGCACAAAGGCCGCCGCGCATCACATACTACCCAATTGTCGGGGAGGACGCAATTTTTTTCATGTTGCATGATTTGGAGGCTCGGAGCTCGCGACGGACCGAGGGGGCTACCAGGTCACTTCCTCAATCGTGATCGCTTTATCCGGGCAAACGAAGCCGCACTCGTTACAGTCCTCGCAGAGAAACTCGGTGACCAAGATTTTTCGATCCTCGACCCGAAGCGCGGTGGTAGGGCAACGCTCGACACAGATGGGCTCACAAAACGCGCCGCACAGCTTGCACTTGTCGTAATCTATTTGAACCACCATCGGCTTATTTCTCCATGATAATTCCCCGGCGTAAGCCGGGGGATTGCGGCGGGCGCTTCGAACGGAATTCGACCCGATGCGGCCGCATTAATAGAACTTTTTGCATTGGAGCTATCTCAACCATCGCAGTTGGTTAAAATCCCCGACCACAGTCGGGGCACATCTTATTAGTCCTCTTCTACCCATAACCGCCTCAAGCACTGGCAGTCTCCGCGGGGGATGGCTTTTTGCGTTTCGAGCTTGACGTTGGTGTTGAAGACCTCGTTGATGTCCTTGATGACGGTTTGGAACCACTTGTCGCAGCCCAGGACATCTTCCTCCATCGAAGCGCCGTAACGGCGGGCGAACTCCGGCCAAGGGCAGCGGTCCCAGCGGACGAAACACTCGTTGGGTTTTTCACTTTCCACCACTTTGGCGTCTTCGCCCATCATGATCGAGCTGGTCTCGATACACTTGGCTATGTCCTCGAGATAGGAGTCTTTGGTCTTGTCGAGTATCGGCAGGTAGCTCTTGGCGGTATCGTGGCCCACGATCTCCCAGGCCCGAAGTACGACGTCGAGGGGGTTGGTTCCCTCTTTGGCGAACTCGAGGGCCGCCTGGCGCCACTCGTACCAGGTGGCCCGTTCGATGTTTCCCAGCACCTCGAATTTTTTGATCAGCTTGCGGAGCTCTCTTTCTGAATCCACTTTCATCGCCATCACTCCTTACATCCGAACCCCGATCCGGTACCCGTCGTGCACCGCATGTGAAAGGTTGCGCGGAACCAGGGCATCCCCGAGCACGTAAACTTCGATGTCGAGCTCTTTGGCGGCCTGCTCGAGCTCCCGGTCACCTTCCCGGTCGGCAAAGACCAAGCTGTCCGCGGCCACCGGGATAGCCACGTCCCAGAGCGCCTCGACGATCACGCCCTCATCATTGATCTCTTTGATGGTTGCGTTGTTGTAAGTCTGGACTTTCTTTTGCGAGAGCTTTTGGATGTAGCGCCATATGAACGACGGGTTGACATCTTTTCCAATCTTCCGATCCCCGCAGACCAGAACCACCCGCTTGCCTTGCTCGGCCAGAATCAAGGCAACACTGATGGCCGGTTTGCGCTTGCCCCACACCACCACCCGGTTGCCCAGGTCGGCCTTGCCGTCGAGAACGTCGAGCACCGAGTAAACGTTCGGCCGATCATGGCCCGGGATCTTCGACAGGGTGAACTTCGATCCGGTAGCGATGACCACCGTGTCGGGATCTTCCTCTTCGATGGTTTCCGGGCTGACCTTGGTGCCGAAGTGAAACGTCACTCCCGCCTTTTCGCACTGAACTTTCTGGAACCGGATCGGCTTCATCAGCTCTTCATCACCGTAGTGGCCCTTGGAGGCGTATCGGATGTTGCCGCCCACCTCGTCCGCCGCCTCGTAGACGTCGACGTCGTGTCCCCTCTTGGCGGCAACCCAGGCGCACTCGAGACCTGCCGGACCGGCCCCGACGATCATGACTTCCTTTTCGTCATCGGTTTGGCTGATCTTCCACCGTTCGTCGTGCTCGTGAGCGCAAACCGGATTGATGAAGCAGGTCATGGGAGCGTTCCGGAAAAGCCTCGCCAGGCACAGGTTGCATCCCACACAGTGCCGAATGTCTTCTTCCCGTCCCTCGAGCACTTTGAGGGGCATGTGGGGGTCGGCAATCATCGACCGACACATCTCCCAAACGTCCAGCTTTCCTTCGCCGATGGCCTGGTTGGGTAGATCGGGAGTAAACAAACGGTAGGCCATCTGGATGGGAACCGTGACCGCTTGCTTGGCCCTCTCGGCGTTGTAGAGCCAGCTTCCCATGGGCACGTCCCGCGAGATCACCGGGACAATGGACTCTTGCCAACCCTGAGTGACGCTGAGGCAATCGACACCCGCTTCTTCGGCTTTCTTGTAAGTGACCATGCACTCTTCGGGGGTGTTGCCGCCCACGTCATCGAGCAGTTCCTCGGCACATAGACGGATAATGAGCGGCATGTCGGGGCCGATGGCCTCACGGACCGCACGGACGGTCTCCATCATGAAGGTACAGCGGCCGTCGATGTCCCCGCCATATTTGTCGGTTCTCCGGTTGGTGTAGGCGGAGAGGAAGTTGGATATCAAGTAGCCGACGATTCCCGAAATCTCCATGAAGTCGTATCCGGCCTTGACACCGCGCAGCGCGGCATCGGCGTGTTGCCGGATACAGTCTTCGATGTCCGCCAGGCTCATTTCCCGGACCGGCTCGAGGACCCGGAGCCGCTGCTGCACCGCGCTCGGCCCGACGCAGTAGCCGATCTCGACACCGCCCACCCGGCCGCAATGCATGAGCTGGTAGTTGGAAAGGGCTCCCCCGTCATGGATCGCATCTGAGAGTCGCTTCAAGCCGGGAATGAACTTGTCGTCCCAGGCGGCAGCCTGGCCGACGTAGCCTTTCCCCTCCCGCTTCTCATCCATGTAGACGCCCTGGATGGTGCACATGCCACCCACCACCCCCTTGGCTCTCTCCCGGATGTAAGCCACGTCGGCGTCGGCGACGAAGCCGTCCTTGGAATTGAAGTTGTCTTCGGTGGCGGCGTACTTGATTCGGTTCTGTACCGTCACCTTACCGATGGTGATGGGAGTAAATAGATGGGGATATTTCTTGGCCCCCGGATATTCCGAATAGTCCCACGTCTTGATCTGAGCCATACTACTCTTCCTTCGGCTTGGCGAGCACCTTTGCCATGAACGCTTCATCGAAGCTTTGTCCTTCGGCTAGCAGTTGTCGGTACTTCACGAAGTCGATGACGTCCGTTCCGGTGAGCTTGCGGGTGTTGAAGGCGTTAAAACCCAGGTGGGCCTCGGTTGCCATGTTGGCGGCCAGCCAGTGACGGTTGACGATCTTCGACTGATCCCAGAAGAACTTCTTCTTCATGCGGATGCCGTCGATGGATTTCATCAGGCATCCGGGAAACAAGTTGGTGAACTTCCAGGTGAGGGAGTCGATTTCCGCATCCAGAAGCGAAAAATCAACCGGCAGGGACTTCAGTTTTCCCTTGGCCTCCTTGGCGGCGTCACCGGTCTTGGATTCTCCGTAAACGATCCGGCCGTCGTCGACGTACTTGTCGGTGACGATCAGGGGATTGCGAATGAAAGCGTCTCCCTCCTTCAGCACCGGCAGAGCCTTGGTGACGAGCCCGAGGCGCTCCATCTTGTAAGCCGACCAAAGCTCACAGGACACACAGTTGTATAGGGCCGCCTCGATAGGAAGCATCCAGGGCAAAAAGTCGGAAGAGCCGCCGTCGGGGGCCGAGCCGTGACGGGGGCCGGCCTGCCCGTAAACGGCCAGGTCGGAAGACAGGGTCAAGTCGCAGGCCATACCGATCTCCTGCCCTCCGGCAACCCGCATCCCGTTGACCCGGCAAACCACCGGCTTCTTGCACATCAAAATGGCGTCCACCATGCCGATGAATAAATCCATGTAGGCGCCGTACTCGGCGGGACGGCTCGAGTAATACTCGGCATACTCCTTGGTGTTGCCGCCGGTACAAAACGCTTTGTTTCCCACCGCGGTAAATACAACCAGCACCACGCTCCGGTCCATCGAAGCCCGGCCAAACCCGGCAATCACTCCCTTGACCATGTCGGTGGTGTAAGAGTTGTACTGTTTGGGATTGTTCAAGGTGATCCAAGCGGTGGTGAGCCCCTCCACCACCTTGCCGTCCGGGTCTTTGACCGGCTTCAGCTCATAGATGACAGAAGGGGGCTCGGTCCCGAAGTAGCCTTCACCGAATAGATCGTGATTCTTGATTTCGTTATCCCGCGGAAGCCAGTCCGTTTCTCCCATGATTCCCTCCTTCTAATCCTATTCGCTCATGCCCGAGTGGGTCTTGGCCCAGGTGGTTCCCGGCTTCTCCAGGCTGTAGTAAACCTTGATCTCTTCCAGCTCTTCGAAAATCTGCGGTACCACCTGAAGCTCCATGCCGATCTTGATTTCGTCCGAAGGAATGCTCTCGCCGATCCAGGCCAGAAGCCTTCCCCCTTCGTCTAGGTCGACCATCCCCACGGTGTAAGGGGTTAGCTCTTCGAACCCGGTAGGTGCCGCCACGATTTCCGTATAGGTGTGGAGCGTTGCCTTGCCGCTCATCTCGAAGAACTCGAACTCACCGCTCATGCATGCACCGCAGTCGGCCCGCGGAGGAAAAGAGGTGTCGCCGCATTTCTTGCACCGCGATCCCATGAGCCGGCCGTCTTTCAGGTGCTGAGCGAAACCGGAGACCTTGGTGAACGGTGAGAAGTTGACTTTTCCAAACCACTTGAACATCGCTCAATCCCTCCTCATCACTTGGACGAAGCAGTACTGTCCGATTCCACCCACGTTGTGCGTGAGCCCCACGTCGGCATCGGGAACCTGTCGCTGCCCGGATTCACCCCGCAGTTGTTTGGCAATCTCGTAAGTCATCGAGACCCCGGTGGCGCCGATGGGGTGACCCTTGGCCTTCAAACCGCCGTCCACGTTGACCGCCACCTTGCCACCAATGTAGGGTTGGCGCTCCTCGATGAACTTTCCTCCCTCACCCCTCTTGCAGAAGCCTAGATCCTCGTAAGCCATGATCTCGGCGATGGTGAAGCAGTCGTGCACATCGGCCACTTTGATGTCCCCGGGTCCCACACCCGCCATCTCGTAAGCTTCGCGGGCCGCTTGCTCGGCGCTGGGAAGCCCCACCATGTGGGGCCTTCTCAAAACCGACATGCTGGCGGTGGCGCAAGCCATCCCATCCAGCCAAACGGTTTTTTCCGAAATCGCTTTGGCCTTTTCTTCATTGGCCAAGATGACGCAGGCGGCACCGTCGGCGTTGGCGCAGCAGTCATACACCTGGAAGGGAGACGAAACGTTATCGGAAGCAAGAGCCTTTTCCTTGGTGATTTCCTTCTGGAAGAGGGCGAATGGGTTTCTGGCTCCGTAGTAGTGGTTCTTGACCGCCACATCGAGAAGCTGCTCTCGAGTGGTACCGAACTCGTGCATGTGCCGGTGGGCAAAAAGCGCGTAGTAGCCGGGAAAAGTGGTTCCAAAAACCGACTCCCACTGCACTTCACCGACCCGGCCCATGAGAGCCAGGATCTCGGGGGTTGAAAGCTCGGTCATTTTTTGACAACCGATAACCGCCACGATGTCATGAACCCCGGCTCGGATGGACATCCAGGCGGTTCGGATGGCGGCGCTCCCCGAAGCGCAGGCCACTTCCGTCAGCCAGGTGGGCTTGGGATTGAGACCCAGGTACTCCTGCACCACTCCGGGTAGCGACCTCTGCTTGTGGTACTCGGGCACCGAACCAATCACCGAAGCGTCCAGGGCCTCGCGCTCGATTCCGGCGTCCTCCATGGCTTCGCGAAAAGCCTCGAAGGCCAGCTCCTGGACGGTGGCATCGCTTCGGCGGCCGAAAACACCATGTCCCATACCAATGATTCCGACTCTGGTCATAACGCACTGCCTCCTAGATGTATTGGCCGCCATCGATTTTGATCACTTCACCGGTGATGTGTCGTGATCGATCCGAGCAAAGAAACGCCACCAGGCAAGCGCAGTCTTCCGGGGTGGCGAAGCGACCGACCACCGTTTCGTCCATCGCGGTTACAAGGAACTCTTGCGGAATACTCCGGGCCATGTCGGTCATCACCATGCCCGGCGCCACCACGTTGACGTTCACGTTGAACTTGCCCAGCTCCTTGGCCAGAGTCTTGCTCATGGCGATCTCGCCGCCTTTCGAGGCGGCGTAGTTCGTCTGAGCGAACTTGCCTCTCATTCCATTGATGGAGGAGATGTTCACGATCTTGCCGCTCTTTTGATCCTTGAAGACCAACGCAGCCGCTCTGTTGTAGTTGAAGTATCCTTTGAGGTTGACGTTGATGACGGTGTCGAACTGTTGCTCGGTCATCTTCCAGATCACACCATCCCAGTTGATTCCGGCATTACAAACCATGATGTCCAGACGTCCGAGCTTCTCGACCACCGTTTTCACCATGTCCTCGGCATCCTGAAAGCTCGAAACATCCGCCTTGACCGCCAGTCCACGGCGGCCCATCTCCTCGATTTGACGGACCACTTCCTTGGCTTCTTTATCATGGCGTCGATAATTGATCGCCACGTCACAGCCTTCTCGGGCCAACCCCAGAGCAACCGCGGTGCCGATGCCCAGGCTGCCGCCGGTGACGATGGCGCTCTTGCCTTCGAGTCCTAAATCCATTCCGCCCTCCAGAACTAAAGTGCAGATTCGCAAGTGCTAGAATCTAAATCTTGATCAAAACCGGGGCGCAGACTTCACCCTCTCACTGGCATGCCTTGGCCGTCTTCAAGAAATATGCCAGGCACTTCATCCGACAAGCGTCTATTTTTCAGCACTTTAAATAGGATGAGAGCCCCGGCGCGCTTTCCCAGGGGGTGGTTTGGCGCGCCTCCGTGAGGTATTTGGCACAAGCACCGCATGAAGGTAAACTCGCCGGACCCGCATTGAAGCGATCATGAGCGAGCCGAACCCTGCTGCAGCCACCCTCTCACGGCAGATCGGGCTCCTCGGCCTCATCGCCACCGGCGTCTGCTCGATGATTGGCGCCGGCATCAACGTCATCCCCATCATGATCCAACGGAACGTCCCCGGAATAGGTCCCTATGTGCTTCACGCTTATCTGCTGGCCATGCTCCCCGCCTTGCTGGCGGCCCTAGCTTACGCGGTTCTGGCGTCGGGGATGCCACGAGCCGGTGGAAGCTACGTGTTTGCCAGCCGGAGCCTGCACCCCTACCTGGGATTCGTTGCCAGTTTCTCGCAGTGGTTCGGACTCTCCATGGCCATGGGAGTGGTGGCTTACGTTTTGGTCCCTTTCTTGCGCGACATTGCATCGTCCCTCGACCTCGCAGACCTCGCCGCGGCGCTCGATTGGGGACCGTTAAGGGTCACTCTCGCACTGGTCTTTCTGTGGGCGGCAACGCTCGTGAACTTGATCGGGATCCAGACCTACCAAAAAGCGGTGGTGGGGCTCATGTTCCTCATGCTCATCGGGGGCGCGGTGATGATCCCCGCCGGCTTCCACTTCGATCACTCGGCCTTTGCCGCCGCCCTCTCTGAAAAAGAAGGAGTCGCCCTGGCGGTGGTCGCCGCCGAGCCGCTCGACGCCTACAAACTTCTGGCCGCTACCGCGATCCTCTTTTCCTCTTTCATCGGCTTCGACACCATCGCGCAAGCGGGAGGTGAAGCGGTGAATCCGAATCGCACCCTGCCCCTCGCGATTGGAGTTGCAGTCACCACCGTCGGCGCTTTCTACTTGTTGTTTACAGGCGCCGTTTACCATGCGGTGCCCTGGTACTTCATTGCCGAGCGTGCCGCAAGCTCCGACCTCACCGCCCCCGGCCTTCTCGGCTACCTGCTGAGCCCTCTATGGACCGTCATCATCATCGCCGCGGCTTCGATTGCTCTCTTCAACTCTTTGCCGACCATGGTCTTGAACATATCGCGCCTCATGTTTGCCTGGGCGGAAGACGGTATTTTCCCCCGGGCCGCCGCCAGCATCCACCGGCGCTGGCGTACCCCTCACGTGGCCATCCTAGTTTGCAGCTTCACCGCTTCGCTGGGAGTCGTCGGCTGCCACCTGGCAGGTGATTTTTTTCTCGGAGTGGACCTGTTGGTGGTCGGCATGCTGGTGAACTTCATATTGATGTGTCTGTCGGTTCTCGCCCTACCCCGCAAAAACCCGAAGCTGGCCGCCGGAGTGAGATTCATGAAGTCTCGCTGGGCTCAGGTCTGTGTCGGAGCAAGCGGCGCACTCGCCCTGGGAGTCCTTCTGGCAGCCCAAATCGTCAAGGACCTGAGAGCCACGGTGCCGAGCTGGACCTACGGTCCACTTACTCCTATTTACTGATGATAGGGGTAGCGTCGTTGATATTCTTCCTCCAATGGCGGAAGCTTCGTCGGAAGGGAGTGGATCTCGACCGGCTTTACGGAACCCTCCCCCCCGAGTAACCATGAGGGAACGTGCCGATTGCGTGGTGGTTGGAGGCGGAATCACCGGCTCCTCCATCGCGTACCATCTGACCCGAGCCGGTTGCACCCGCGTCGTCTTGCTCGAAAAAGATCATCTGGCCTCGAAGGCAACCGGTGTTTGCCCCGGGGGCATCCGCCAGCAGTGGTCCACCGAAGCGGCTTGCCTCTACGCACAGTACTCGGTTCGCTTTTTTGAGAATCTCGGTGAAGAGCTTCAGCCCGATTTCCCTCTACCTTTCCACCAGACCGGCTATCTCTTTCTCGCCCACAGCGAAGCCACGCTTGCCGC
>SDBT01007853.1_pt1 | contig 17507 bp, 21 predicted proteins | sample 2277101 | NCBI WGS metagenome assembly SDBT01 (sample SAMN10404973, study PRJNA504765) | marine sediment metagenome | isolation source: marine sediment core GS10_PC15, 103 cmbsf | place: Arctic Ocean: Southern Knipovich Ridge | collected 2010 | reverse complement strand
TGCAGCTGTGAGTTTCGCAACTTTTCCAATCCTGATACACGCTCTTATTGCCAACACAGGATGGAGGAATGCCTGGCTGGTGTTAGCCTTTGTTATCTGGATAGTGTTGTTACCACCAGTGGCTCTCCTCATTCGCCGGAACCCTGAGTCCGTAGGGCTTTTGCCCGACGGTCAATCGCCGTCCACAAAGGATCAGCCTGAAAAGGACGAAGTCGATACAGTCAAGGAGCTCAATTTATCCCTGGGTGAAGCATCACGTACGCGGACGTTCTGGCTGCTATTATTTGCTGGCGCCGCTCCCAGTTTGATTTCTACCGCCTTAACTTTCCACCACGTATCATTTCTCGCTAGCAAAGGAATACCATCAGGAACAGCCGCCACAATATTTGGAATTATGGGTCCTATGCAGATATTGGGGATCTTCATGGCGGGTTTTATGGCAGACAGGTTTCCCAGTCGCTACCTGCTGGCTGTTGGACAGATGCTTATTGCAGCAACAATGCTATGGACTTTTCTTATTGCTTCGACATGGCAGGCATTTTTCTACGGAGCACTACTTGGATTGAGTAACGGTTTCATTATGACAATCAGTACCGTCATCTGGCCCAACTACTATGGCCGTCGGCATCTGGGTAGTATTCGCGGAGTGGCCACTTCCGGTATGGTAATTTCTGCTGCCCTGGGTCCCCTTCCCTTCGGGTTATTATTTGACCTCACCAAGACCTACTCGTTAGCTATTCTTATCTTCCTAGCACTACCTGTATCTTCTGCCGTCGCTGCTTTATTAGCATATCCGCCCAATAGAAAGCACCAGTAAGCTGATTCGTGAGAATCGGCGGTAACCAGAAAACGATTTGCGAGCCCCTTTCCACGGCATGGGGAATGTGGGGCAATACCGTATTCAGGTAGTACGTATAATACAGCAGTGAGGCTTATGTCTAAGTAATATGGAAAATCTTCACTTCAGAAAGGTAACTCCAGCACAAAGTAAACCTTTTCGTAAAACCTGGAATTTGGCAGGTTAGTACACCGGTTGCCTTTTTTGCTCACCGGGGTGGAGACTTCTTCACGTCCATACCAAGCATCTCACCAAGCTTGATGAGGGATGGTTTTAAATCATACTCCTCTTTATATTCTTGAGTTCTGGGGAACCCCGCCCCGTGCTCTTGAAGGAATCTGGTACCACTGATAAAATCCGGAAGTAACTCCGGGATTAGTGTAAATAGAATTTCATCGTCTTGGGCATAGGCCAATCGGCGGTCTCCTCTACACGGAATAGCAACCGTACATTCATGTTTTAGTAATGCAGGTACCGTAGCATAAACACAGGCCGAATGACCGGAAAGTTGGGAGTATATGTCCTTCCCATCAATCCAGTTCTTGATGATTAAAAGCTGGCTTATTTGTGAGCTGTTCACATGCATCACTACAATATCAGGCATATAACTACACGTATTGATAGGAGCTGATACAATGCCTTGATAACTACCATACTCAAGATACGGCATATTCTGGCACCACAAGGCGGCATTCTCAAGCTCTCTCACGCTATCTGGATAGCGATGCATTCCTTCCAAAAAATAGGGAATACGCTCGACAAGGCCCAATCCTATAACCGGCTCAAGACACCACATGTCTGCTTTAAACATGGCAATGGTCAAACCGGCACGTTGCGATTTGGCAAAGCTCTGGCATAAAGAATACTTATGCCCCCAGTTACGGGTCGGGATAATTGCATCCTCTGGAACTTCGTCCCGGCTTTTCAACATCTTAACAGCAATCGGGTGAACCCGCATACGGAGCCATTGTTCTAATTCCGTTCCGCACTCCTGAACTTCTTCTAAAGAGACCATTTTTACCTCCTTGTTCCTAACTGGTGATGATATTACTCCCTAAAAATGCAATCGTCAAGACTTCTGACATATCCAGGTTCTCAACGTGGCGCTCCGCCCGATAGGGAAGAGCGCGAATGGACGGTTCGTGAGGCGTATCCTACTCCTTTAAGTCCCGGCAGGCCCCTTTTCGCGGCGTGGGATTCCCAGGATGACAACACACCCCATTTCATATGGCTGCGTATTACCTAATTTGACAAATAGTATAGCTACAGTTCATATGCCTATTGACAAAAGTGATAACTCGGCGTATTTTATTGGACAGGAACAAATTAAGGAGGCAAAAAATGACAAACTGGCTACTTAAGTTTTGGTGCCGAGCTGATTTTTTCATCTGTGGCGCTGGTTTGATTGGGAACGTGCTTCTACTCATTGGTTTGGTGACTGCGGCTCTGGATACAAGTATTGCCGGCTTCACTCCGATTATCTGGATATTACTGGCCTTCATTCTCTATGTGACCATGATTTTTTCTGTTGTACTTCGCATCATGACACGTTTGGAATCCAAGCAATAGCCCCTGACATCATTTTGGCACTGATTTAAAGAAAGACACCAATGAGATATGGATAGACAAACAGTCCTAGATACCCTAGAGAAACACCACGCTTCTCAGGTATATAGGCCAGAGAATTACTATCCTAATCTGGTTAATGCTGATGGTAAGTATCTGAAGGTATACATACTGTATATTGGAGAGGATTACTTTGATACGAAACCAAGAGTCTTAATTTACGCTATGGCCCAAAACCTGGCAAGACCACCGGGGTTAATTAGGGCATGGCATAATAAGCCTGATGAAGGCAGGTTTCGTCAATACTACCATTGCGAAAAGCTGCATGTATCAATACATCCTTATGATACTGGACACCTAAAAATAATTGCAGTATTAGTTCTAAGTGTTTACCCAGGTACAAATTATTCTCCTAATGATAATGTGCATAACAAGATTGCAATAACTAATTTCGTTAAGTTCTCTTTCTATCGTGAAGGTGAAAATAGCCAAAGCTATTAAGACCGATTGGTACTATTTTAGAGAAATGGAGGTCTATTTCAAAAAAATGCTTTCCAAGCCATTTAATTAGAAAGTATAGCGCCACTGACTCTCATAAGCCCTTGGTCGGTGGTTCGAATCCACCCGCTGCCAGTTATTTGCATTTACGACCTCTTGCCCTTTGTTCTCCAATAAGAAGAAGCTAGAGTAGCAAACCCTATAAGATTAGAGACAGCAAATAGTAGAGTCGCAACTGTACCCCAGTCGAAAACAAGCTCGTTTAGTACAAGGCCGACAGTGCCGATTATTAGTAGGACGAATGCGATTAACTTCATATTTCCTCCCGCAGTTATAACTCTTATTGCCTCGTATCATACATTTAATCTGATTTCATCCGGTGTGACACTATCCACCAGAATATTGACACCATCAATTCTTATTTTTGTTTGCCCAACTGGGAAAAACAGGTTCCAAGCATATCCCCATGCTGCATATGGTGCAAAGTTATGTTTTCTCTGAGCAATAGAATAAACTTTGTCGGATGGCATGCCAGCATACACGATACGGTCTTTCCCTCGTCTAAGATGAAAAGTATCACCTACAGATAGTACAACTGAATTATCCATCTTTCCTCCCATAAAGTGTTTAAACCTGAGCCGATTTTAACCTATTTGGTAGGATGTCAATAGCTTCAAAACGAGTAATGAATCCCTGTCCGTGCGGTTAACAGTTCAAATTTTAAATCGCCTTGAATCCAGTCTTTATTGAAGTAATACACGATGTTAAGCATAGTTGCGCCATCGCCGTTTCTACCCACCCTTATTTCCTTAACTAAAAGCTCACAAACCTTCCGCTTGGTCTCAAAGGAGGCGTCCCTGATATTCCGCCGTAGGATATCAAGTATCTCGGTAACATCATTTAGCCTTCGCCTCTTTTCGTCTTCGTTGATCATGGCTTTTTCAAGATCCTTTATCCTGTCCTGAATCACCTGCCTGTTGGTTCTAACCTCCTGCAACGCCCCATCAAAGGCCTCTTCCGTGAAGTTAGTGGCTGGGTCGGCATACTTTACCAGCAATCTCTGTTCCGCCTCTTTGAGTTCTTCAAGCCGATGTTTAAACTCGGCTAGTTCAGCAACATATTCAGCCTGATTACACGAATCAAATTTATCTTGCAAGGCTTTTGTGGCTACCTCCGGGTTCTGGATAATTTCACATATCTGCTGCCAGACCAGCTCCCCTACAATGTCAGCCTTTACAGTAGGAGAGGAGCATTTCTCGCCCAGAAGATTCCCTCTATTTATTGTCATATTACAGCGGTAATAGCTTAACTCCTTATTATTTGATGTGCGACTGGTGCATCCAGTGAAGTTATGCCCGCAAATATTGCACTTGATAAGACTTCGCAATAGATATGGTCTTCTCCGTGTTCGGTCGGACCAATGATTATTGTTCCTTAGCCTTGCCTGTACCAGAGCAAAGATCTGTTCGTCAATGATAGCAGGGCAAATCCCTCTGATAGTCTGTCTCTTCTTACCACGTTTGCCATATTCCCACTCCCCTTTATAAGCTGGATTTTTTAACATGTTACACACACGTCCAGGTCGCCAGATACCCGCAGTTCCCTTGCCTCTTACGCCCCGTCCATCTTTAGTATATCGCGTAGGTATGCCCATAGCGTTAAGCCTTCTGGCGATGGTAATGCAACTTTGACCATCCTGCAGTATCCACGAAAACATCTCTCTAACAATCTTCGCTTCCGGTTCCTCTATTTCCAGTTTTTTAGTATTGGGATTAAGCCTGTAACCATAGGCCACAATACCACCTGAATATATCCCGTTTTCCACCGCTTTTCTAATCCCCTGCTGGCTTCGCTCCATGAACGTGTTTCTTTCCCATTCGGCGAAAGTAGAAGCCATGCCGAGGTAGGCTTTACCCATCGTGGTGGTTGTGTCAAAGGGCTCAGTTACTGACGATACTGAGATGCCTATTTCCTCCCATTCAGCCAAGGTATTATACATATGGCGATTGCTGCGAAACAGCCTGTCTAGCTTGTAGACCAGCACAACGTCAAACAGCTTTTCCTTAGCATCACTTAGAAGATTTGTTAAAGCTGGTCTCTCAATGGTTGTTCCCGACCAGCCAGGGTCAACATACTCCCTGAATACCCCATAGTTATGCTGTTCGCAATACTTATGCAGGTGTTCTAGTTGATTCTCAATGCTGTAGTTCTGCACCTGTTCCTCGGTACTAACTCTGGCGTAAATTGCTGCTTTCATTCTCTAATCTCCCTACATTAAGTTTGAAATTAACTTCAGGCAACTATCACGAACACTTCTTTCACAAAAGCAAAATACGGCTATCCTAATTGAAAACAAATACCAAACGTTTGCTTAAAGCGTAACCCCCTTGATTTTAGATTCTAGGGCTTTGTGTGTAGCGGTGAACGCTATTACTAGGTCACCGCTACACTTTGCGATAGACTAGCTTTGAACTATCGGATAGACCTTGCCGTCTAAGCTGCACTCGTGCTCAATGCTGTCATGTAACTCTCTAGCTCGGTTGTAGACATCTCGGTGAGCAGAACCACCAGGTGTTCTGGTGATGTTCTTAATCTCACACAATTTTGCCCAGCTAATCTGCTGCCCCTCAGAAGTTATGGCTTTGGCTCCACCATTGCCGTTGCCTCTCTTGGTAAATTTACCATTGACAATATTGGTTAGTAATCCCGCCTGCCCTGCGATGATAACGATTTGCTTCCCCGCTGGTAACTTAAGCTCGGCTTCATCAAGCACCGCTTGAACAGCTTTACCAATTTCTGGTGAGACGGTCTCTAGTTTCCTAATAAACTCCTCTGCTTTTTTCTGTGCTAATTCCTCCTGCTTCAATTGGTTTTGCAATTCCTTGAGTTCGGATTGCTTCTTCTCGACCTTTTCCTTCAGTTTGTCCGATGTCATTGTGCCCTCCAAAAATAAAATTTGAGGATTTTTTCATCCTCAGGCACACATGATAATTATCCCTGCGAGGGATGGTCAATACTTTTTCCAAATTATTTTTATCAGGGTGCGTATAATCTATCTTATACGAACATTAAAACTAGCTAGGTTTATGAGCTTATAGCTACAAACAAAAGGTCAAATTTTGTAGCTTCCCCGTTCAATTCTTACACCTGAAGGATTATACCAAGCCTCGTGGTCAGCCTTACCTGCTTCTGTCAGTCGATAATACCTGACTACTCCGCTTACGACTTTGTGGCTGGTGGAGTCTCTTAGTTGCAGTAAATTAGGTATGTTTTGCCCTTTCTCAAATTTCATGGCCTCCTCTTTGCCCGTAAACTCTACCAAGCCGAAAGAGACAAGATGGTGAAAATACCGCAAGAAGCTGCTATAAGTAGGTGTCCGTTTGCGACCAGTTTCTTTTAGTCTCTTTTTCAGTGCTCTGTGTATATTGGCTGGGAAGTCCTCCCCAACACTGGTTAGGTGCTCTTTGATGAACAAGCCAGTTCTAATTGTGCTTGCTGCTCTTCCTCTGATTAACATATCATTTCTACCTGCGTACGCAATCGGAGTGTCCCCATCTTTGCTCTACCATATATCCTCTGACAGCTTGCTTCGTATCCTCATTTGTTATCTCAATCTCCTGTCCGCAGACACTACAGGGAAAGGCTATACAGTATTGGGACTTTCCTTCGTTAAATCCCTCTTCGTGGCCTTCAAGCCTAGCCAATTCATAGGACTCATCCTGAATTTTTATCGCTTCTTTGAGGATGTCAGCTACGCTTTTCCCTGTTTTCCGTTGATAGTCTTTTATATGTTTTCTCACCTCTTGGTTCACCCTGATACTCAGGACAGGGTGAGACTTTTCATATCTGAGTCTGCTTGGTGGTTTGCTCATTACTGCTTCCTTGCAATGCCATAGGGCAATACCATACCTTCGTAAACCGTAATACCACCCCGTTTACTATATGGAATGACCATACCTGTTTACTCTCCAATATTTATTCTTATTAGGTTAAAAATAGGTTCAAGGTTAATTGATATAACCTCCTTGATAGCCCTTAGAGATATGGCTCAGCCCTCTTTACGGGCTATGATTTCAAACACTTGGTCAATCAACTCGTCTAGACCAATACCGAGTTCTTTAGCAGCGTCATCAAGTTTAGAACCTAAGTTTTCACAGGTCTTGCGTTCAATCACACAAGCATTGACCTGTTCGGCAAGCTGTTCCTGCACTGTCTTGGTTTCTGCCTCAGGTGTCCCCTCTGCACCCGGTTCATCAGATATTGGCTCTCGTGGTTGTTCAGCTTCTAATGCCTGTTCCATAGTCTCCTCCCTTTGTTGCTCTGGTGTCATTGTTTACCTCCGTACAGTATTTGCCCAATTGCTTCAATATCTTCTAGTGATTTATCCTTGCTGAATTTAATCGTTGAGAATAAGTATAGCTTGTAGCCCCTCCGCTCTATCTCGGCTATTCCGGCCCAATAGGCGTCCAAGTCGCTAGTTCCGTAGCACTTATAATTGTGGATTAAGTCATGGAGTAGTAGGACTTCGTTTTGAAGTTCCGTATCGCTCGTACCAGCAAAATATTCTTCCCAAGGACTCTGACTATCCTCCTGAATTACATCCTTCTTGGGCATCAAAAGAGAAAAGACCTCCCCAATGAGTTCATCCGCTGGAACGGCTAGCCTTCTTGCCATCTCTTCAAATCTGGTGGCCAGGGCATCAATAAATTCGTTCTCCATCGTACAAGTAAAAAATCCATGTTTTACTGCTCCTTTCGCCAATTTGTGCCTAGCCTCTGCCGATGTTTCAGGTGTAACTTCCAGTCTTTCAGATATCTCTTCAGTTGCTTTTCCAGGCTCGGTTACTGGCTGCTCACTTTCTGGTATCTTTTGTTCCTCTGTCATTGCTTACCTCCTTCGTTCAATGAATTTATTTATCTTTCCTAAAGACAAGTATCTTATCAGTTACCTGTTTACAGAAGTTATATTCCTTAGCTAGTTCATCATAATAATCATTATCACGATAAGCTCTTTGTCCTTTGTTGCGCCAGGTTATCTCGTCCCGTAGTCTAAAGAACTCCTGTCCCATAATGCTGAACTTAGCAGCCCAATCTATGACCCGCCCTTCTTTACGCTGGTTTCCAATTAGGACTACATAGTAACCCCTAGGTTTAAGAACTCGATGTACTTCCGCTATAACCTTTTTGGACTCCTCCAGAAATTGTTCTGGAGACATCGTGCTCAGGTCGCCTTCGCGGTCACTGTATCGCTTCATATCTCCGTATGGGAAATGGCTGAAGGCGAGGTCTACACTGTTATCGGTAAGTTCTAGGTTCCTTGCATCTCCCTGTTTTATTTCGGGGCGATGAGGAAGAGGAGAAATATCGTAGCTAATACATTGCCTATTTAACTCTTTACACATATCCAGTATGGTTCCTGAGCCCGCCATGTTGTCTAGAACAAGGTCGCCTTCTTTTGTGTAACGGACGAGTATTTCTCTGGCTATATTAGGTGAGGTATTTCCTGGAAAGTTTGCATCACCATATCCTTTAGGGCGTGTATCGTCAGCTTCCCAAATATTCTCCGTGTATTTCGGTTGAAGGGAACCCGTGCCCGAATTATATGGGTAAGTTATATGGGGACATCTATCAGGCTCATGCACACACTCTTTCAGGGGCTGGCGCTGAGCAAGCAAACAATAAGCAGATGATTTACAACACGGATAACCAACGGGTAAGGTTATTGTGCGGGGGGAAGTGCCGACTTTTTGGCCTTTCCCTAGATACGAAAAGTTCTCGTTGTATATACAACCACCTATATTTGTATCTAGGACTTTGTTGTGGTCAAGGTTAAAGTAGTAAGCTAGTTTTAATATTCTATCTTTGTCCTCATCTGTAACCAAAGTCCTACCTTGACTTAATGCTCTTCCCTTCACTAAGCGGGTTAGGTGACGTAGTGGTCTGAACCCATAAACACCCATCTTGCTGCCTATTTCCTTGGCCTTCGGTTTGAGTTCTCTGGCAATTTCAGGAGGCAAACTAACGGCTACTGGTTTATCAGGAAAATTCAGATTAATATCTTGTGATAACCTTTGCCCGTTGATAATGGCATCGAAAATCTTGTCTACAGTCTGCAAATCATAGCTATAGCTCACGGGCAAGAATCTGGAGATAAAGCCAACCTGTGCCCATGCTTTTTGCCGACTGAAGAAGTCGCCACTAGCAATTGCTGCAATTACTCCACCCCTTATCCACTGCGACAGTTCAAGTCCTTCTGGAAAGTTATAACTTACTATCTCTTTGACTCCTTCTTCCATAAATGCGTTTAAAAATGCAGTCGTTGACCTCACGGCATCAGGGGATTTTGACAATGGCGTAATAAGGTCGGGAATAATGACATGCTTTATCTCGCCGCCTAGGAGTTGTGGTAAGTATTTTTTTATCAGCCCAAAGGCGGTGAAATCTGTTAAATAAAGCAATCCCTTGTTCTGTGCAAATTGAACTGTAGTCTCGGTCTTACCAGATTCCACAGCCGAGACAAGAAGCAAGCTCATGGGTCTTTCATCCTTTACATAGCCCGTCCAGAGTGCACAGGCAATCAAATCCTCGATATCAATCAGTCCTATCATCTTTCACCTCCCGTTGGTTTATACCCTGCAATAACTATTTCATCTTGGTTGATATTTACCTTTATTGAGTAATCACCATCTATCAAGCCGCAGTAGACAGTCACCCATTCTTTGGGTAGAACCAAGGCAAATGAATTGCCAAACCTAATAAGACGCTTGACCTCGATAAGGGTATCATTCTCAATGCGTGGCTCTGTTTTCCATCTCGGCATTCTTTGTGTCTCCATTTACAGTTGGATTTGGGCACTTCAGAAGCAGCTCCATAACTTTTCTCAGCCGTTCTGCGTAATCAAAAGCGGGAGTATAGGTTAAAGTAACTTTCAAGGCTGGTTGTCTCCGCCTAGTCTTCACTTTCAACTTCTCCGCTCTTGGCTTGATTCAGGACTTCAAGCAGCCGTTGAAGAAGTTCAGTTGACGGCTTCCTTCGTCCAGATTCAATCTCCGATAGCTGGCTGGGATGAATACCCAACTTAGCAGCAACTTCATACTGTCGGTATCCTGCCCTTATTCTTGCAATTTTGTATTCAATAGCCTTGACTTTAATCACCGCTCGGTTTACCTTTTATAGTGTCAATATAATTATATTCGCAGCTACGGGGCTTTGTGATTTCCAAATAGTTCTAGAAAGTTTTATTTAGTTCCAAGAGTAAGAACTTATAGCGGGGAATGCATCAATGAAACGACCAACCAATGCTGAGAAATGCTTGGCTATCTTGGTGTTGCGGTCTATCGGTGAAAGCGTGACTAATATCGTAATCACATTAAGCTGCGCTAGATACGTTGTGGTTAATACAGGAAAGTGGTTTGAACAATTACCTTATGAGCATGCCGTTGCCTTTTGTGATGAAGCAGCAATCACTAGAGCCATTGAACGTAACAAAGAGAGTTTCCAACAGACACGCAACGGACTTCCCGAGAAAGCAGCTGAAGTTACTGCAGATGATATACTTCGCCATTATCGGCTGACCGACTACTTAGAGCACCAAGCCACTATCAGACAGAATATGAAGAAAGAAGCCTTACAGAAGCACTTTGATGCCATTCGTGATTTAATTGAGAGATGGAGAGAGCAACTTTTGCCTACCAGGGAAAACGTAATAAATCCCATTCTGGGCTCTTTTAGTAAAAATGATGTAAAGCCAGGTCAACACCGAAATGCACCCCTAAATTGGATTATTCGTGAAGATGGTCCTACAACTGTTTGGCTAGATGTGGAGGATGACCGCTTGTTTGATGCTCTAAAAATACACTTACCTAATAAAGAACTTTGGGACGAATACACCGAATTAAAGGAGTTGCTTTGTATAGAAATAGACACCTGCCTAACGGTAAGCTGGAATAAAGGGATGAGCAGAATTGAGGCAGCAGAGAAATTAGTTGAAAGCATAGACAGTCTATTAGAAGCGGAAGCAAGTAAAAGCATTTACCCTGAGAAGTGTAGGTGGTGCCCTGACTTAGACTAGGGGCTCAGAACCTCGTTTTGAAGCAGTACACCCTGTTGGCATGGGCATTTTTTATAATTCTTAATATATTTTCCGTAATTTAAGTTATGCTTTACTGAGTCAGATGATTCATATAACAGCTGGGTGTAGAAAAATTTTGTTTGGTAGGCCGTGCAGGTCTCGAACCTGCGACACCTTGGATCCTACCATACTCTTGTACGTCAGTCACTCAAACAAAGGGGTTCCTACGTCAAATCCGCAATCCCTTCGCGTTTCAGTTTCTCAGCTAGTCTTTCATACCCTGCGGACTCAAGTTCCGCCGGGAATGTTACGATCGATCTAAACGCTTCAGGATAGTAGTACCCGGCATCCTTATCCTCACCCCTTCTCTGACGAACTTGTTTCAAATTGGAACGCAACGTAAATATGTCTGTCCACCAGACGGCCCTTCCCACGCTCCGTCGAGTAGGTAGAACATATTCTTCCGTCACCTGAGCATGAAACACGTAAGCGGGTCTTTCCTTTTCTCTCATCACAGTCACTATGTCATTATAGTCATTAACGTCGAGTTGGAACTCCCGCATCCCGCTCTCACCCAGCAGAGAGCTAGGTCCTGTCTTAAGCTCAATGAAAAAAACCAGCGGCGATCCTTCCAAGGCGGTGTTCCTAACAAGAAAATCAACAGCAGATTTCTTGCTAGCAGCAGCTCTCTTCCCAGGAATGAACGGCTCAATCTGAACAATGTCGATCTCTTCCAATTGAAGATTCGGGAACGAGGGCTGGACGATTGTCCGCCATGTCTCATGAATCAATTTGCTGGCGGCGATGCTTTTGGGATAGCTGTATACCACGTTCAAACATATAGGATCTATGAACCATTGCCGCAGTGCGATCTCTCTCCAATCGTTGCACAACCCGCAGTACCCTTCGAGTCCAGAACCGTGGTAGATTGGTGGCCGATTATTAAAGCACTCCTTGGTAAGTCGGATCGCACACTCGTCACATAGGAAAAGATGCGCCACGTTTCTACTGGTCGACATGTTCTGGTGGCGTGCACATTTCTCCCAATATGGGCTATCAGGTGAAAGCACCTCAAGGAACTTAATAGCCATCAGTGTCACTCTGCTAAGTTATGGAAATATAATTAACATTGTAGCCTAGATAGTCCCCATATTAGCTCATACAGAAGCCACAAGTCTACTATAGCGTTAAGATTTTAAAAATTTGAGTATTTAGGATATAATGATAATCAGAAGTGATATCAGAAAGGTGTTCACTAATGATAACAAATAAACAAATCAACTCCGACCTTACGGGACAAGTACGGGCTACGCTAGCAAGAGAGCCAGGATTGAGCGTCAAAGATGTGGCAGAGAAGTTGAATGCAAACCGCCAGTTCATGGCAGGGTTTCTTACCGCCCTCGAGGAGCGAGGGGAAGTGTTTCACCGTCAAGTCGGGCCGGCTCGTATATACTTTATAGCCAATGAGACTTAGGTGTGGATATATGGAAAAGAAAGACAATTCTGTAGCTAGCCGACAACTGCCGATGGACTTTGATGTGAGTGGCAAGTCTACAAAAAGAACAACAAACCATAAACGTGGTGAAAATGCCTTAGCTGCAATTGATACCCAAGTCGACCTGCTGGGACATTTAGACCTGTGCCAAGCTGAGGTCGCAAGGCGTCTCGATCAAACACGACGTTCCACACTGGGACAGTTTCTTACCCCGGCTCCCGTTGCGCGTCTTATGGCCTCCATGTTTGATGTGGCGACAACGGAGGACCAGATCAACCTGCTGGATCCTGGAGCGGGGATCGGTACGCTATTCACTGCATGCGTCGAGAAATATTGTATGAGAGAACCGAGGCCCAAAACAATCTCAGTCACCGCATACGAGATAGAACCTTTGTTCCTCGAGTACCTTGAAGATACCCTAGAACTATGTAAATCTGTTTGCGATAAACACGGGATTGAATTCCACGCCGAGGTGTTACGGGAGGATTTTGTGACATCGGCGACTTCGATGCTAGATCGTAACCTTCTTTCGCCACCCTTAAAGAGATTCACCCATGCTATCCTCAATCCCCCCTATCACAAGATACAAACTAATTCCATAACACGGAAGATACTGCGAGGTTGTGGAATCGAAACCAGCAACATCTACACGGCATTTCTTGCACTAACCTCGATGCTCCTCGTAGATAGGGGACAAATGGTTTCAATCACACCGAGAAGCTTCTGCAACGGAGCCTATTTCAAGCCGTTCAGAAAAACGTTTCTGGCCAAAATGAACATTGAGAGACTGCACCTTTTTCATTCGCGAACAGAGGCATTTCGAGAGGATGAAGTGTTGCAGGAAAACATCATCATGAGTGCGCACAAAGGCGGCCAAGCCCCGTCAAAGGTTATCATCTCCTCAAGCCACGGAGTTGATGAGGAAGATGGGATCGAGATCCAGGAAGTGAATCCGCAAGAGGTCGTCTCCCCCCATGATGAGGAAGCCTTCATTCACATTGTGGCGAACGAGCTTGAGAACCGCATCGCCAAGTTGGCAGCACGCTGTACATCGACCCTGGAGTCGTTAGACCTACAGGTATCAACGGGACGTGTGGTCGATTTCAGAGCCCGGGAATTCCTCTTACGTGAACCCAGAGAGGGAGCGGCACCACTCATCTACCCCGCTCACTTCGAAAATGGATTTGTGAGATGGCCCGTGGAGCTGAAAAAGAAACCTGAGAGAATCATGATCACTGATGGAACCGCCGAACTACTCTTGCCTTCCCGGAACTACGTATTAGTCAAGAGATTCTCCTCAAAAGAGGAGCGAAAGAGAATCGTTGCTGCCATTTACGATTCAAACCGAATCCAAACCGAAAAAGTGGGTTTTGAAAACCACGTGAACTACTTCCACCTTAACCACGAAGGTATGGAACTTAACGTCGCGAAGGGGCTGGCAGCATTCCTCAATTCCACCATAGTGGACACTTGGTTTCGACAATTCAGCGGTCATACTCAGGTCAACGCGTTGGACCTTCGCAGGCTCCGGTATCCCAACCTCAAAGAACTTAAAGCACTAGGTAGATACATAGGAGAAGAGTTTCCCTCCCAAGACGATCTTGACCGGTTGGTGGAAAAAGAGTTGTTTGACATGTCTACGGCGGAGTCAGAGGTAAGTCCAGTTTCTGCCAAAGCGAGGATAGATGAGGCGAAGTCAGTCCTGAAGGATTTAGGAATGCCCTCAGCACAGCAGAACGAACGATCTGCACTTACTCTCCTAGCATTATTGGACCTTAAACCCTCGACTCCTTGGAAAGAGGCGTCAGCCCCCCTGATTGGCATCACCCTTATGATGGAGTTCTTCTCAAAGCATTACGAGAAAACCTATGCTCCGAACACCAGAGAAACAGTTCGCCGGCAGACCGTACACCAATTTCGGGACGCAGGTCTAATCGTGGAGAATCCTGACGAACCTACTCGTCCGATAAATAGTCCTAAGGTTGTATATCAGATTGAACAGGGGACGTTGGAAATGTTACGTACTTTTAAAACAAAAGACTGGAATAGGAACCTTAGAACTTATTTATCTTCAAGACGTACGCTCGTACAGCGATATTCTCATGAACGTAAAATGGAACGTGTTCCAATTCAGATTGGTGAAGGTAAAACAATTTTACTATCACCCGGAGGGCAAAATATTCTTGTTGAACAAGTAATAAAAGAGTTTGCGCCTCGTTTTACTCCTGGAGGAGATCTTGTTTATGTAGGAGATACTGATGAGAAGTTTGCTTTTTTTGAGGAGGATTTACTAAAGAAGCTAGGAGTCCACTTAGATCCTCATGGGAAAATGCCCGATTTAATAATTTATTATAAACAGAAAAACTGGCTGGTTCTCGTAGAAGCGGTTACAAGTCATGGACCTATAGATTTCAAGAGACATGATGAACTGAAGCAACTATTTAGCAAATCCTCAGCCGGTATTGTATTTGTGACTGCCTTCTTAACGCGAAAGGCAATGGCAAAATATCTTAATGATATTTCGTGGGAGACTGAAGTCTGGGTAGCTGAAGCACCATCACACATAATACACTTCAATGGAGAACGGTTTTTAGGACCTTATTGATATATCATAACTTCAAATACATAATTTCATCAGGAGGAAACGATAGCTATGGAGAGAAGAGTTACTACACAAGACATTAGTTGGTTTCTTGATTTATATAGAAACGGACAAATTGAATTAAATCCCTCTTATCAACGACGTAGTGTTTGGAGTTCTAAAGACAGGCGATTTTTTCTTGATACCATATTCAGAGGTTATCCAAGTCCATCTATATTCTTAAATAAAGAAGTACATGATGGGAAAACTGTCTATGCTGTTGTAGATGGAAAACAACGACTTGAGACAATCATTATGTTCGTTGAAAATGGTATTTCAATAGGTCAAGAGTATGGTGATATACGCTTGAGTGGGAAAAAATGGGACACGATTAAATTAGATCCTACGCTAGCGCGAATTTTTTGGGATTATATAATACCTGTGGAATTTATTAATGTCATTGAAGGCACGACTTTTGTCAATGAAGTATTTGATAGGTTGAATCGCAATTCGAGGAAATTAACGAGGCAGGAATTAAGGCATGCTAAGTACGATGGTTGGTTGATAAATTATATAGAGGTAATTTCAGAAGAACCTGATTGGGAAACCCTTGGTGTCGTAACTACAGCCAGGGCAAAAAGAATGACGGATACTCAATTCTTGTCCGAGTTATTGATTGTATTATTGAGAGGTAGAGTTGGAGGTTTCAACCAAGATGAGATAGACGAGTATTATGCGTTATATGAGGATCCTACTGATTCAGTTCCTGGATTCAGTGAACGTGGTATAAAAACGCGATTCAGGCAAGCTAAAGAATACCTATGTGAGCTAGAGGGAAGCAATTCAACAGTAACCACATATGCAAAAGATTTTACTGATCTATACAGTCTATGGTCTATTGTTGTGTTGGAAAAAGTTAGGTTGCCAAGCGCTGTAGATTTTGCAGGGAGATACGCTCAATTCATTGAAGAAGTTAATAAGTATAAGAGTGGAGATTTCTTAGAAAAGGTTACGAGGCAAGAGGAAACTCCAGTTTTCCTCCAGAGTCTAGCATATTATCAAAACAGTACAGGGGCAAGAACTGAAGAGCCACAGCGCCAAACGAGGCATGATGCTCTTATATCTGTTTTATTTAGTGGATCCTAGAAATGATGAAAGTATCAAAATCGATCAGGGACGTATATTCTGAGCGCAAGCCCATTTACGATGGTTTGCGTGAAAAAGTGAACGATTTGATAAACAATATTAAGGATCCACGTTGGCATTATGAAAGCCGCGTTAAAAACGAGGAGAGCTTCACACTTAAGGTTGAAACAGGACGTTATGACGATCCTAGCACGATGGAAGATTTCCTTGCTTGTACCATCGTTGTTGAAAACCTAGAACGAATAAAGGATGCAGAAAGACTGATCCGTCGTGAATTGACTTTTCATGAAAGACGTCCCATGACAGATGATAGAACAACCAAGCGCTCTTATTCGTTTCCTTTTGATGATTTACGCTTATATGTCAGATGGAGTGATGGTACAGGTCGACCAACAGAATATAATGGATTACTATTCGAGGTTCAAATTAAGACATTTTTACAACACGCTTGGAGTATAGCCACTCACGACCTTATTTATAAAAGTGATGCAAAAAGTTGGCCTAAAGAGCGCATTGCATTTCAGGTTAAAGCCATGCTGGAACATGCGGAAACGTCAATATTTGAAGCGGAGAACCTTGCTAGATCAAATGCGCTAAAAAAAGTGGATAAACTAACCGAGCGTATCACTAGTATTATCACAATGATAGATGAGCTTTGGCAGCAGACTGAATTGCCAGAAGATAAAAAGCGTCTTTCGGAGAATATAGATAACCTTATTAATAATGTGGATATTGATTTAGTGACTCTGAGAAATGCTTTAATCAAAGAAACTGAGTTGGGAAGAGGAACAAAGACTCTGGATTTATCGCCATATGCAATTATCGTTCAATCATTACTCAATCAAGAAATAGATAAAATGAATAAATATCTTACCGCGCCTGAGGATAAATTCAGAATCTACCTATGTAAAGAACTGGATATACCAGAAGGCATAGATCGAACACAAGTTAAAAATGCGGTCTTAGATTCAGTTTAGATATGAAATTGGATGAATAGGTGGGAGTAACAATACGACGAAATGTTACTTCACTGCACAAGATAGCGAATTGTGTCCTTGACTGGGTATCCGAAAGGAGCTTAGGCCAGTCTGGCTTGTTGATTTTGGTGGCACCCTGAACCTAAGTCAGGGTGTTATGGTTAATCTATTTTGCTACGTCTCCAAAAAGGTTATGTCTTGTTGACAACTAGTAACGGGTGTATGTTGTTGGTCTACGATTTGGTCAGTAGTTAACTGGTCAGGGAAAATGTCAGTATATGAAAGGACTGACATTGACCACGAAAGAGCAAACCAGGTTAAGCATTATGAATGGGG
>SDBT01007852.1_pt1 | contig 17507 bp, 14 predicted proteins | sample 2277101 | NCBI WGS metagenome assembly SDBT01 (sample SAMN10404973, study PRJNA504765) | marine sediment metagenome | isolation source: marine sediment core GS10_PC15, 103 cmbsf | place: Arctic Ocean: Southern Knipovich Ridge | collected 2010 | reverse complement strand
AAATATTTTTAAGTTTTTCAGGCATCCTATTCCTTCAGCAAGATTGGTCCATGATAAAATCAGAATACCTCTTAGCCGAGTTTTCTTTTCGGAGGACCCTTATTTTAAATATGAGATAAATGGCGAAATAATCAAGGACCCGGAAGGATTGGATGAAAATGAATTCAATGATTGGATATTCAACGCACTTCTATTTAGACATAATGATATAATGGTTGTTGATTTAAAGGACGTTAATTCACCTTTTAAATCTCTCGTTTCGATAGAAAATGTTATTGCCCTGGATTCTGAAAGAAGTGTTATAGAGCGAATCGCGTATTCAGCTAGCGTAAAGAGGGATGGTGAATTAAAAACAGGGGTTATTTACATTGATGAAAATCGTTATTTATTTTATGAAAAGGATGAAGATGGAGTTATACCGGAAACACCAACATTGGATATTCCGCATGATTTAGGGCGATGCCCTGCCGATTATATTTCTGATGAAGCGTTTTCAGAAAGCGATATTATACGAAAATCTATATTTTCTTTTGTCAGGGAGGAAATGGAGGAATATGTTTTTGTAAAGACACTTCAAAGAATGGTTGAGGTTAGCATTGGAATTCCTACAACCGTTATGTTGAAAGCCGGAGTTAAAAATAAAAATCCTGATGGTAAAGACCAAGCTGGTGCAGAACCAATGTCAGCACAAACAATTAAAGGCCAAACATCCGAACAAATATCTACCGTTCAAGGGAATAAATCCTTATTACAGGCCGGAAGCCGTATAAGTGTACCTTTAGCTAATATACGCAAAGAAGATGGCAGTCTTGATATGGAAGTGCTTAAAAATTACGTTAATTACTTCTATGCTCCTGTCGAAGCTACCGAATTCCTAAACAAACGAATAAAAGAAATGAGAGTAAGCATTATATCCAATGTGGTCGGGGACCATTCTGAGGGTAGTGTGCCTGAAGGTTCCAAGAGTGACGCTGAAATTAATAGTGTGACTATTGTTTCCAAACAAGATAAGCTGAGGGATTTGTCAAAGCAAATAAGCAGAATCAGACAACGATCTGATTATAATTGGCTGGCCTTAAAATTCGGAAAAGAAAATATTTCAAATGTTGCTTTTTATGGCTCGGACTTTTTTTTAGAAACCCAAAAAGACATATATGATTTACTTAAATCAGCCCCAAACCCCATTGAACAGAAAAGTTTATTGATTAAATCTGCTAGAAACCGAAATAGATTTAATATTGATAATTTTTCGAGAGATAAAATATTATATCAATTGGTGCCTTATGCTGTAAACGGGGATTTTAGTTTAGCTGTTGATAAAGACCAGATAGGTCCTATTACCTTCCAATATCAAACGAGATTCAATTATTGGATTAGTATGTTTGAAAGGGAATTCGGGGATATTTTAACCTTTTGGAATACATTGGGAGATATAAGTGAAGCTGAAAAAGTAACGATAATAAACAAATTTTTATTAACCATAATAAAAGAAAATTATGAAAATAGTAGTCTGGCTCAGAGTGTATGAGGGTAAAAAAATCCTTAGAGCCGAAAACGGAAGTATTGAAAATGTCAACCAACTTGTTAAATTAACACATGACACTTTAGAGTGGTACAACTATCTTAAGAATTTACCAGCAACTCCATTTTGTAAAGTGGAGATTAAAAAAGTGCTGATTCCTTCTGAGATAATTACCGAAGAAAGCGTTATAGAAGGTTCAAAAACATATATCAGAAAAAATGTTGAGACCACTTACAAAACAGGAGAAATCACAGATGCCCTTAAAAGAGAAGTTTCGGTGGCCTTTGTAGGAATTAAAGAAAAAGAGTTGACTCCTGACCAAAAGGAGATTGCTGAACTTAAAGCTAAAGTTGAACGTCTATTAAGTAGGGATAGTGCATCGAAGGATAAAGCAGCCGACAAATCAGATGAAACAGCCGACAAATCAGAATTAGAAACTTTACGTGAGGCATACAAAGTAAAATTCGGAAAGAAACCTCACCACATGAAAAGAGAAAAAAAGTTAAAAGAAGAACTTTCAAAATAAATTAAATTTAACCATAATAAAAGAATATCATGGAATTAACAAAAGAACAAATTACGGAATTTGAATTAAATGATGACCAAGTGGTAAAGATCAATACTTGGTCAGATGAAGTAGTCGTTGATACCAAACAAGAATTTGATGGTAAGGCAAACAAAGATGCGGAGAATATTTTAGATGGAGCTTCAAAAAAGATTCTTGAGGACACTAAGATTGAACGCAACAAAGGAGAAAAAATGGGTGATTACATTACAAGGACATGGAATGAATTTAACACCGCTAAATTAACAGAAGTACAAACCGCTAAAACTGATTATGAAGATAAAGTCAAGAACTTTAAGGGAGATGAAGCTAAAGATCAAAAAATCATTGATTTAGAGACTGATCTTGATGGTTTTAAACAAAAATATGCTGATTTTGACGACATTAAGGACAAAGCGGACAAGTACGGGCCTTTAAAAGAGGAATATGAAGCTAATAAAGACCAAGTTGCTTTCAGTGGGGTAAAACCTAATTTCCCAAAAGAAGCTAATGAATATGAAGTCTCGGCTAAATGGGGTGACTTTAAGAAAGGTATTTTAGAGAAATTTAATTTAAAAATAGTTGATGATGAAGCTATTGCAATTGACAAGGAAAATGAGCATAGAAGATTTAAACTTTCTAAATTGGTAAAAAAAGATGAATCAATAACAACATTAATGGAAGGACGTAAACAAACAGGTCCGGGAGCTAAAGAGACAAAGCTCGTTGATTTTAAAGACGTACCTTTCAAAGTTCCTGAAGAAGCAGAAAAAGATTCAAAAATTCGCACAAAAGCGGTGAGAGATTATTTAGCTGAAAAAGGTATTGCGGCATCATCGAATGATTATTCCGATTTATTCCAAAAATACAATAGTGCGATTATAAATAAAAAGGAGTGAGAGAACACTGATATTAACATTTTAAATAATTAAAAATGACTTACATTAATGATACAGTGTGGAATAATCTCCAAGTTTCTGAACCTACGAATGAAAAACGTTTTTCAGAATTAGGGATAATAAACGCAGTAAAAGCATCTACACAATTTGTAGATTATGTACCGCCAAGTGTAAAAGCAAAATTGGCGACACTTTCTTCTTTAAGGCTGGCTGAAATACCTGTTATTAAAGACCAGGAGGTAGTTGTAAACCAAACCCCAGGGTTTGAATTTATACCTGCAAACCTGGAAACGACAGATAAGTACAGTTTTGTTGCCTATGATGTATTTTCAGGTCTGAGACATTATCCAGCTACTTATGGTAATAATATGGGTGATGGACAATATGCCTTAGAACAAAAAATGAAAAACATAGCTAATGAAATGGCTAATACCATAGAGTCTATTTTAGCTGCACGTTTAGAAGAAAGGAAAACACAACTATTAGGATTCACAACACAAGTGAATCAAAGTAGTGGTAGTGGAACTTATACTTTTGACACAGGCATAGATACTTTGACAATCAACAAAGCTGCACAACAAGAAACTATGTTTGCTTCTTTGGATGAACTAATGAGAGCGAATAAACTTCCTGGTAATTACAGTACTATTGCTTCCCCTGCTGGATTAGCAGTGCAAAGATTAGAGGCATTGAAATTTGGAGCAGCAAACACAAAGAATATAGCAGGGCAAGGTTTTATGTCTGCTGACAGAATACATAATTCCCATAATATTTCTGCTAGTGGAGTTGTATTTAACGGATGGTTTATAAGGGATGGTTCAATAGGAATATTTGAAAATTATCCTTGGGATTTTGTGAATGGAACTGAAATCGCTGGTAAAAAATGGCGTATTTCTGACATGGAAATTCCGTTTACTAGAATGAGAGCTAACCTTTATTTCAATGCAGAGCCTACAAATGCTGATGCGTTGATTACGGCTGGTTCAGATTCAAATACTCTCATGTCTCATTTCGAGGAAATGGCAGTTTGGATTCGATTCTATGTTGTTTACAGATACAATTCTGATTTAACGGCTAGAGCTCAGGATATTGTGAAACTTAAAGGTCTAACTTCTTAAAATAAAGATATGGAATTTGTAAGAACACACGTGGACGGGTCTAGGACCAGAGTTTACACAGAAAAAGGACATACATCGGGAAATATAGCCTCGACAGAGATTGTAGTTTCAAATGTAGCAGAATTTGAGGCGGCAGCAGCAGCGATAGCGGCTGGGCAATTTGTTTATATAAGATCTGGAAGTTATCAGTTAACCGCATTAATGACAATACCTATTGCGGGAAATGCTGGTGGATTTATAGGATTAGGTGAAGTTGAAATATTAGGTGTAAACGGCGTAGATGCTGCGATCAAAATATTAACAACTGATGCAACAGGCACATTTGAATTTACTTTTGCTGGCAGAATGTCAATCAAAGGTGGAAGCGGTAAAAACGGATTGGAAATTTCCAATGCGGGAACTTCTCAAAAAACCATTATCTATGTTAAAGATGAGGTTCATTTTGAAGATAACGGAGCAGGTAAAGGTCTTGTAATTTCTAATACAGGAACAGGCGCAGTGCGACTGTATGTTACTTGTAAAACAGGAACAGGTTGGGATAGTGTAGATATTACCAATAAAAATGCTGATGACAAGTGGCGTTTCAGAGGAATCAATTTTGAGGAAGATTTTGATGTTGCTGTTGTAAATGTGGCTGATAATTGGTTATTTCAAGATTGTCAACTGAAACACGCTGGAATGGATGGTGGCCATGCAACAAATGTGGTGAACGTAGTAAATTGCTTTACTATCGAAAGTACAGCAGTTGCAGCAGCAGACGCTTCAGATTTCCCAGGCGCATTTAATCCAACAATAGTCTAATTATGATTTTAGGAGTTGCAGAAGATTTTTCAAGCAATATTTCACTTGATAGTGAATTAAAAGGCACGCCTACAAGCGGTTTGTTCATAAATAGTGGAGTACACCCATCTATTACGCTGGATAATCTTTTGCATTTCCTACCATCTTTAGATGTGACACCGACAGCTTGGAGTGGTGCAACCACTTACACTGTTTTTACCGAAAGTAGAAACAGGACTGATTTGGTTACACATACGAGTAAGATTTATCAATCAATAAAAGCGGGGATTAATCAAACACCTGGTTCAGCCCCTACTTATTGGTTGGAAACAAACTTAAGTTCATTGAGGATTAAGACATTTATTTTACAGGTACAAGACAGGGTATATTCCGATCTGAGAATCACTAACAGAATAATTGATAATCAGTATTTGTATGAGATTGGTAAAGATACAATCAATCTCAGTAATGATTACGCTGCCTGGGTATTTGAGCCCAAAGGGTCCGATTATATTTCGATAAGGATAAATGAAATTTCTTTACAGAAAAAATCGACAGACCCAGTGAGTTTGTATGTTATAAATCAAGGAGTCTTGATTGATACGTTAGAAATAACGCCAAGTGACGGAATAGTGGAATTTAAAAGATTAGATTACACTTTCAAAGGGAAAGGTAAATGGATTTTTGCTATTGACGCAACGGATGTTGAATCAAGCAATTTGAGCGTTGACCCATTAAAATACAAAGGATTTGTTGCTTATACCGCAACAGGAATAGGGAATACTCCTGAAGATGCGGAGTATTCGTTTCAAACGAATGGCAATGGTTTGGGATTCAATATTACTTCTTTTATAGATTCATCTACTTATATTTTAAACAATATGAGTGAATTTGGTAATTTCATAAGGGCCACATTGGAATATATGGTCTTTACGGTTTTTTTACACAATTCAAGTAATAGAGAGAATCTGCAAAAGCGTATTCAAATGAATGAAGCATTGTTATTGGCTGAATTAAAAGAACTAAATGGAGATACGGTTGTAAAGAGATATACGACTGAGAAAAATCTTTCAATAGATATTTTAAAAAGGTCTTTTGACAATCAATTGGGATTCGAGAATTTTGAAGTTGAGGTAGGAACTTATTGATATGAATAATATTTTGACTTCACCAATAGGAATTGATGCTGAAATCCAAAGTGTCCAAACTGATTTGTACACATTGCTTATTGCGAGATGGGTGAATAGCTTAGATGCTTACGGAAGGGTTTATAAAAACAAGGATAAAAATGATGATACGGTCTATCCTCAGTACATTAATGAAGATAAGTCCAAATCGGATGTTTATTATAATGATGATTTCGCCGGGACTTTCTTTTTTATAGATGATGATAATCATAAATCGGAAGATGGATTTATCTTTACCTCAATCGTAAAATGTGTTTTTATGGTTGATCTTAAAAAGATTTTATCTGTCTCAGTTGACAGGGCAGATTCGGAAGCGCAAAGGGATGTTGTTGAATTTTTAAGGGAATTATCTCCTGGTAAATTCGATATAGTTGAAGTTCAAAAAGGGATTAGTAATGTTTTTAGTGGTTTTAATCAAGAAAAAATTAAAGATATGGATATACAACCATTTCATTGCTTTTCCGTAAACATAAAATTATCATATAATATTAACGATAAATGCTCATAACATGGCACAAAAAAAAGAAGAAACAAAAACAGTAAAAAAGAAGTTACCAACCAAAAAATATCCTTTGATTAAGGCTGTCCGTATTCGCGGAGAACTCAAAGCAATAGGTGACAAGGTTGATTTAACTGAAAAAGGAAGGGAAGATTTTAAACAAAAATTTTATATCTAATAAATCATGGCAATTCTAAATACAATATTAAATCTAGTGTTATGTGGTTTGACCGCATCATTAGGCACAGGACTAAAAGGATGTAAACCTTTCTTTAAAAAAGTAACTGCAATATGGTTGACACCACAGGGATTTAAATATGACGGAGCAGTAGAACTTACTGAAAGTTATGTGAATCAACTTAAGGCAGAAGGAAATTTAATTGTTCTTAAAGGTATCCGTACCTTTACTGACAATACGGAAGATGATGTCAAAGAGACATTGGATGATGGTATTAAGCAAGTGACGAGACTAGGCTTATATGAATTTGCAATAATGTTCATAAACGGTCTTTATTTTCATGCTGCGTTACATTCCATAAATTCACAAGCGAATTATGATGCCACTTTTATTGACCGGGATGGAAACATTCTTGGTACTCTAGCTGCTGACGGTTCATTGAAAGGATTTACAGTTGGGATGTTTCAGGCTAAAGGTCTTGACTTTGCAACTGATACCACAGGACAAAAAGAAGGTGCTGAAATACAATTAACGGAGCGAGTTGAATTGGATACTTCTTATGTATTTATACAAAGAGAGAACTTAACGTTCAATCCAAATCTAGTCGTTGGAGTTAATGAAATTGTATTATCTTTTAATGATGTCCCTGCTGATTTAGACGTAAATTTAAGTGTAAAAGCTATTAGAAAGCAAGATGGTGCTATCTTTACAGGGGCTACTTTTCTTCTTTTCACATTATCAGTGGATGGAGTTGAAGGAAATCCGACTGCCGGGGATGATACGGCTGTACCGGGAACCTATGAACTGACCGTTGCTGCTTTATCGGAAGATGAAGTCTTGGCTCTTAGTTTGTATGATAATGCCCAAAACAGGCCAGGTATTGTTATAGGTGATGACGCATATAAATCAAATACAATTACTGCCGTAGTTACAGCATAATTAGTATTTTTTAACATATACCCTTCGCATTTTGTGAAGGGTTTTTATGACTATGAGCGTTGTAACCCCATATATCGAGAATCTTGAGAGAATAAAATCGAATTTGGAAAAAGTTGCTTCTGAAGCTGTTGGGGATAACTCAGATTTTATTTTATTCTTAATTAAAGACAGGCAACTTGGTTTAGGGATGAACACAAGTGGGAGTGTATTCAGTTATAAACCAACGACACAAGGATTCATAGACCCTGACAATCCTCCAAGAACAAATAAGTCTCCTGGGAGTCCTTTTACTTTTGAATGGACAGGTGCATGGTTTGATGGATTTTTTGTTAAATCTGAGGCACAAGGATACTCAATATTGTCAAGGGATGATAAAACAGCATTACTTGAATCCAAATATGGTCGTTTAATAAAATTGACCGAAGAACACAATAAACAAGTGAACGAACAAGTTATAAAACCAGCCTTGGGAAAATTTATTTTATCAAATTTATTCAAATTCTGATTTTTTTTATTACTTTTACTGAAAATAAACTTAAATCACCGGCACGACTTCACGTTAGTCTATACTAAGTGCGTTAAAAATGGTAGTTCCATACCATTAAAGTTTAGAAATAACAATCTAAAAACTTTAACGCATGAAAAAAACAAAAAATCAAGAAAAAATACATTTTTACAAAGGTTGCTCCGATCTGAGTATATTTAATTTTGATCAGATTGCAAAAACAAGCAACTATTCTTACCTGGTTATAAGCTATGATGGTTATAACGAAGTTGATTTTGATGAAATCAAGGCTCAAAAACTTTGGAAAAAGATATACAATGATTTTTGTAAAATGAGCAACGACAATACTTCCCTGCTTTATTATGAGCTTTTAAACCAACTCGGTTATTTAAAAATGCGAAAACTCTTTGTCCTGGCACTTTTGAATCAATTGAAATTTTTTGAGAAATCTAATTCAATACGAAAACTCTATTTTTTGGAACTAGCTGAATGGGGATATAAAATTGACCCAAAAAATCCAATGAAAGATGAATTAAAAAGAATGTATCAGCTTGTAAGGGCAAATGATAATAAAATAGGATTGGTAGAAAGTGAGATAGAATTTTTAAAGGAGGATGAACAAGAGCCGATGTCACTTATAAAACAAGCCATTAAACTTGAACAGGGATTGGATAGAAATGAGATAAACACCAAGACTACATCCGTTGAAAAATGGTTGGGATTGATTGATGAATTGAAAACACGAAACGAATATAGAAGCAGAAGAAAATCAGCTTAACGATGGCAGATCAGGATTATAGAAAGGAACTAGAACAAGCAAAAGCGGATATTAATTCGATAGTTTTAGAATTAAAAAAAGTTGACCAACAGCTTATTGCGACTTCTAAATTAGCAAGGGAAATGGGTCTCGCGTTTAAACCTACTTCACCTAATGAGATGAACACTCAATTACAAAAGCAGAAAGATATAATTAGTCAATTAAATGAAGAACTTACTAAACTTAAAAATAAAACCAGTGAATTAAATACAGTTAAACAGCGACAAAAGAATATTACTTCAGAAGAAATTATAGGTCAAAGACAATTAAAGAAAAGTGCTGATTTACAAGCCACAGCCATAAGTAAAATGGTTGGTGCTTACCAAAGATTGATTGCCAAACGAAAGCAGGCAAAGAAAACTTTACAGGATTTAATTGTAAGTGAGAAAGCATCAACAATCCAAATTAAGAGAGCCCAAAGGGAATATGATAAACTTACCACAAAAGTAAACAAGGCCAATAAAGCCACTTCCAATTTTGCCAAGACAGGTCTTGGCGGTATAGTTAGAGGTTTCAGGAATTTATTGGGTGCCTTTGGTATTGTAGGTGGAATTATGATGTTTTCTACGATGGCAAAAAGTGTATTCCAATTGACGAAAACATTGAATTCAATGGATTTCGCTATGAGGGCTGTTATTAAAGATGCTGATGAATATGCGCAAACACAGGAATTTTTAGAACAAATCACAAACAATTTTGGTGCTGAATTAGTAACCACAACAAACAGATATATTAAATTCAGGGCTGCTTCTCAGCAAGCAGGCTTAAGCGCAAAAGAAACTCAAAAGATTTTCGGCACAATGACTAAGGCTGCTGGTGTGCTTGGATTGAGAACAGAGGAACTTACAGGTATCTATTTAGCCCTAGAGCAAATGATTTCAAAAGGGAAAATAACAACAGAGGAATTGCGTAGGCAATTAGGTGAACGTTTGCCGGGTGCGATGGATATTATGGCGAATTCTTTAGGTGTTACAACTTCACAGTTAGATGCTATGTTGAAAAAGGGACAGGTTATTACAAAAGATGTACTTCCTGGATTTGCAAGACAAGTTGAAATTGCATTTGGTATTCAAAGTGTTAAAAGAGTTGATACATTACAAGCATCTACTATAAGACTGCAAAATGCCTGGACCAACTTTGTTAAAAATATGGAAGGTAGTAAAAAAACACTTTCAGGATTTTTTACTACTATTATTGATGGATTAACATCTGTATTGGAAGGTTATAAATCTTTATCAGGAGCACAAAGTGAATATGTCACAAAAATAAAAGATGAACAGGTTGAATTAAATAAATTGGTCGCTGAAATTATAAGTACCAATGAAGAAGAAGAACAAAGGGGTGTTTTAATAGATGCACTCTTAGAAAAGTATCCATTCTTTTTACAGGCTTTAAAAGATGAAAAAACAGATAATGACAGTCTGCGAGATGCGCTGGACCGAGTTAATAATATGTATATAAAACGACTTGCCATAAGGAGAATTGAAGAACAATTGGATATGGAAGGTAGCCGTCAAAGGGAAGCTAAAGCACTCGCGGATTTAGCTACCAATCAGAAAGCATATAATGATTTTATTATTGATATAAACACTCAATTAAAGGGTGATATTTCAGGCCGAATAGGAAGAAATCTACAAGAAACTGCTGATAATGTTATCAAGGCATTAAAGAGAATTCGGGACGAACAATTAGATATACCAGGAGCTAAAACTACTTTATTATTCGAGGTTGAAAATTTATTAGATAGAGTATTTGAAGCTCAAAGAAATCTTGCCGGGTCTAATTTTATGAAGGATATATCTGAAGATATAAGGAAAGGTATTGAATCTCAGGTTGCGGAATTCGAGAAATTATTAGGTATTACAGGTAAACAGATTGATGAATATTTTAATCTTGGAGAAATTGTTATTAAAACAAGCAAGAAGGAACAAAAATTTGCAGAAGGGACTGTTGGATGGCTCAAAGAAAAAATAAGTGCTAATAAAAAATTAATATTGCAATCTAAAGACAGGTCCCAAATAAAGCAATGGCAAGATCAAAATGACGAATGGCAAAAAGCGATTGATTTACTGCTAGGTGTATCAAAGGCATTAAAAAAAGTATCAAAAGTCGTTAAAAACAGCGAGAAGGATTGGGAAGCAAATATTAAGGCTTTAAAAGAGCAAAGGGCTAATCTTGAATTAAATTCTTTTGCATGGGATTTATTGGATACTGTAATCAAAGGAATGGAAATTGGGTTTAAAAAACTCAAGGGTGCAATGGATTTAAAAGATGAAGGTGAAAATTTGAGAGAAATTTTTGAGGGATTAACCGAGACATTTTCAGATGTATTCGATATTGATATTTCTAAATTTGATTTTTTATTTGATGGATTAGAAAATTCTATATCCGATTGGGCAGATTTATCTAAGGAACTGATAGGAAGTGTATTGGATGCTTCACTCAGGAGATATGAATTGGAGTTGATCGAAGCTCAAAGAACAAGGGATTTAATCTTGAATAATGAACTTGCAAGTTCAGAAGAAAAGGAAGCAGCACGTAGGCAATTTGAAGAAAAAGAGCGTAGGATAAGAAATGAGAGCGCAAAACAGGAAAGGGATAATGCACTGATAAAAATAGCTGTTGATACGGCTGTTGCTGTTGTAAAAGCATTATCACAAACAGGAATTTTAGCACCGTTTGTCATTCCTGGTATTATAGCGATAGGTTTAGCGCAAGCTGCTATTGTTGCTGCACAACCACTACCTGAATTTAAAGAAGGAACAAAAAGCGCACCGAAAGGATGGGCCTTGACACAAGAGAAAAGAGCAGAACCTATTACGGATAAATACGGTAGATTGAAAACAATGGGAACCAAAGGTGGGGCTATGTTTACTCCTTTGGAAAAAGGTGATAGGGTTTTCCGTTCACAGGATGAATTTTTTAACCAATATGGAGGTGATGCAATCCATAAAGCTGTTTGGAGTATGAATATGGCAAGCAACGGTAGGGAATTGAGTAAGAAAATAGTCGATAATTCTTTACTGAATGAAACTAAAGGCTTAAGAAAGGATATTGATATTATGGGACGTAGAATAGGTAAATTAGCGTCAAGACCTGTTAATGTTCATAATGTAGTTGAAATCGAAGATAAAAGAGCGTACTGATGGAAAATATTGAAAGAACAAAATCGGTATTGTATTCGCTTTACAGCAGAGCTTTAGGTAAACTTGATTTAGTTCAGGAACCTAAAGGTTACGATAGTGACACGCGAAGCTATGAGCGCAATAAAGATAGCCGAGGTATTTTGATCAAGACAAAAATTTCTTTGGAGTTTTTTGGTGCAGGCGCAACATATTTAACAACCATTTTCAGGTCATTTGGCATTTCTGAAAAAGTTTTGTTGACAAAATATGTAAGAGACACCCTTTCTTTATCGGAGAGTTGGAAATTCAGATACATACAGGAATTGGATTTAGGTGAATGGGATGAAGTTTCAAGACAAAGTAATGTGACTGTTGATGCAATAGAGGGTAGCTTATTTTCTGATATTGATAACCGAAAATCTGATAAGTACGATATTTTGAATAATGAATCTGCTGATGGTGTTGATATAGGTGCTTTAAAGACCAATAGATTCATTCCACAACCGAGAGGTATATTTTTAGAAAGTTATTGGGATGGTGTTAAAAGTGGTTATAGACTAAATTCAGCAAGTATTCACGAAGGCCAAACAGCTTCGGGAAGAACAATACCATTTACCGAAGTATATTTATCTGATAAGGATAATATGCAAACTCCGTTCAATTCTGCCGATTCATCTCAGGCATTAAGGCATACCTTAAGTGCTGATATTGGTTCCAATCAGAATCTAGGAGATTTTTTTTATTGGCGTTCCGATATAAGAAGAACGATTCGCGTGAAATTGGATTTGGAATTTTCAATTACCAGCAATGATGTGGATGATATTTTTTTAGTTGATTTCGGAGTAGATTTTAGAAAAAGTGAAAAAGTCGGAGAATTTGATCAATTGAAAGAATTAGAAATATTAAGCAATTTCGATCCTCGTTCAGAAGTAGGTGTACAAAAATCGTTATCATTCGATGAAGAAATTACATTAGAAATAGGAGAAAGTTTAGGTTTCTTATTTAGTTCACTTATTACGGTTGACACCCAATGGTTTGATGATAAAGGTCATTTATTTTCATATATTAGCATTACACAAGCTAGATTGGTTGTTGAAGATACCACTTCTTATGAAGTTACCGAGAGCAGATGTTTAAAGCCCTTTGATTTATTTGAAAGATTGGTAGCCAAGATAACAGGTAAAAACGGACTTTTTAAATCAACTATTTTTGATGTTGGTGGAGAATATGAAAAAATGGTGTTAGATAATGGATTTTGGGCCAGGGGATTCCCCGATGTATTGATAGATAGTAATGGAGATGAAAGACGCATACAATTCAATACTTCGTTTAAAGAAGCCTACGAGGCTTATAATTATTTGGAACCTTTAGCTTGGTTTATTGAAATTGTCGGAGATCAGGAAGTTGTCAGAATGGAGAAAGCTACCTATACGATGAAAAATTTTATAGGATTAAGCCTGTCTGCTGTTGACGATATTAAGAGTAAATCATCTAAAATTGATTTTTTCTCAAGAGTAATAATCGGACATAAAAAGAGTTTGGAATTTGATGATATAAACGGGCTTGAAGAACCAAATGGACGAAGTGAATTCAATACTCATATCAAAAGAAATGATAGTGAATATTCTATTGAAAGTGAATATCGGTTTGATGCGGTACCTTATGAATTGACAAGAAGGAAAAATTATTTGAATTTCCCAAAAGAGGACACTAAATGGGATAGTGATATATGGATACATGATGCGAAAGTTGATAATACGGGATTATTTACCCATAATTTATGGCCAGATAGATTTGATTCGGCACCAACGGGAATATTCGACCCTGATACAGCGTGGAATTTATGGTTGACCCCTATGAACAGGCTTTATTATGGACATGGTTATTCAGTAATAAGAGGATTGTATCATTTTCGCAATGCAAAAATAAGATTCAGAAGCAGTAATGCAAATCAAAATCTAAAGACTATTTTTAATGGCATTGAATTACATGAAGGAGGAAATATTACCATTGGTGATATTGAAAACCCATTGATCGAAGCCGAAATTCCTAGCTTGTCATTCAAGATGACTCAGGAAATTGAGGATACTTTAACAGGTTTTACAGAAATAGACGGTGAATTGGTCCCTAATTTTTTCGGACTGATTGAATATCTTGAAAAAGGTGATCTGAGATATGGGAGATTGACCAAATTGGATGGGGATAAAGAAAGTAATTTAATAATGCAAAAAGCAAGATTATAATGGCAACGATAACACTAACATTTGTTGAAGTAGAATTACCGATAACAAGCAGACTATTAACCATTGTTGTTGAGGCTGGGGGTGTGGAGCTTGCTCCTTTTCAGGAATTTTTTGACACTTTAAGGACAGCGCCTTACCAAGTGACAGCGCCAAGTGATTTATTGGATGCTGATGATGTGGCTGCTAATTTCATTATAGCATGGAATTTGGATTACAAAGATATGGGAGGTACTAACAACGCTGTTGCGGTGGAAGGTGCCACGGCAAATGAAGTGGTGATAACCTTTGTGAATCCGTCCTGGCAAGTAACATCTGTTGGTGGAACTGCCGTTAGTCTTAACACTATAACGTATGTTACGGTTAATCCAACTTTAGAGGATGATGTGAGTGTAGAAATTGTGGACCATGAGGCATATCCTTCAGACCCTTGCCTTTATGCACTGGCCAACATTGCCGTTACAGGTGGGAATGGTCTTTACAATGTTTATCTCAAGCCTTCCATGTCCTTAGTGGTAAACGGTCTTGCCAGCCCTTTTCAGATTCAGGACCAAAGAGGTGTGAGTTCGGCTTATAGGATAACAGATACTTTAGGATTTGAAATAGCTTTCGATTTTGTGATTGGTATGCCAAAAAAAGTCAGTGATAAATCCATTGATATTGGTGTTACAAACCTATCTGCTGGTGTGACAATCAATGTTACCGTTGATTTTATTTCCGATGATGTTTCACCTTATACCTATTCACTGACAGGTTCAGGATACCAATCCTCAAATGTATTTACAGGTTTGGCACCAGGAAGTTTTACACTTTATGTCAAGGATGCTTTTTTATGCGTATTTACAAAAGATTTTGTTCTTGACGGTGAAACTACAATAACTGAGACAATATTCAGAATATCAGAGATAAATGCCTTGCGGTTTGCACAAATAAATTCTGAAAAGAAAAATCATAAGAATACACTCAGTTGCTTTGAATTAAAGCGATTGACGTATCCTTATTTTCATAGGTATCTCGTAACAGACCCAATCATAACGCAATTCAAGACAAATGCTCAATACATCAATGTTTTTGCGATAGAACCTGACGGTTCCACTACGGATTTAGGCTCTACGAAAATGACTGACAATATCGGTTTGGATGCGCTGAGTACTTCCACTTACTTTTCTTTAGGAGAGGGAAGAAGTGCCATTTATTTTGGAGAGGTAGATATTTTAGATCCTATAACAGAAGTGTTTATTGAAGCCACTGATTTTGGATTCATGTTGCCTGAATGGGCCAACACCGTTGGCAACTATGTTACCATTGAAGATATAGGCCAGGTTCCTATTGATAGTATAGGTTATTCGGATTTTTACAATTCATTTGTAATTGAATTCGACATTGCTTATACGGGTTCACCTGTTGAAAAGAATTTAGGGGCAGTTTACAATATTCAGCAATATGAAGTGTATGAGAGTACTGCCGATATGAGTGTATTGCCTGAGTTATTCAATGTTGTTATAGAGGTTGGGGTGGATGTTGATAATATTGATTTTAGGGTTATATCTGAAAAAGTGAAAAGAGTCGTTGACAGTGACAGACTGTTGGAAATATTTTATTCGGATGATGAAAACAAGGGTGATATGGTTTACCAAACAGGTATTATCCATAAAATGCTATTAGAAGGCGCTGTTGATTATGTTGGTGATCAGGAAACCGAGGGTTATGATGGTGATACCGACTTTTTTGTAACAGACAATACAATTTACGATTCACAGCGTTTTGTATTTTACCGTTTGAGTAGTGAGATGGTATCTAAATTAAGGCTAGTTATGGTACATCTCTATCTGCAAATCAACGGATTGAACTATAAAATATCGGAAGTACCCGATATAAAAACAGACATTAACAATAATTTAAAAACATTTTCCATAACTTTGAAACGAGGTGGAGAACAATTCTTAACAGATGATCAGGAAATTATTGTAGTTGGAAGTGAAGTATCAGCGAAAAGCGAAGCAATTGCAGGCGCAATAGCAGCTTCTCAAGGAAAAGCGTTGATTTTATGGAAAAAATAATATTTAAACAAACGGATAATGCCAGGACTATTTGGAACACAGCAACAAGAACAATTAAATAGGTTTTTTGAAATCATAGGAGATTCAAAACTCAATAGTGAACTCGTAGAATTAGTACAAATAATTTCTGCTAATTATTTCTTTGAAATTCAGACAGGAAGTGATGATGCGAAAGCTATCCGAGTACCAGCAGTCAGAGGTTATTTAGGAGACTATGATGCGGACACCAACGACCCAAGTTTGGCAGATGGGATAGGTATTGACGGAGATATTTATATAATCAATGTTGCTGGCACGCGTGATTTTGGAAGTGGGGCAATCTCATTTGTGGTAGATGATTTCGTGAAATATGTTGACGGGAAATGGCGTAAGGCTACGTTGGTAACAGAGACATCTCAAATTGAGAATAACAGTTCGGATGGAGTTGATAATAATCATTTTGCATCTTATGTTGAGATTGGAGGAAAAGTGTTTTTATTAATAAAATTAGATTTAACCCCATCTCTTAGAAACACATTAGAAGTAGGTGATGATATAATAGGCAGGGATGACACAGGAGCCGTTTTAATGGCTCAATACAAAGGAGGAACAGTTACGGATTTTAGAAACGATGCCGTTTGGGAAAGATGGGGAGGTTATTAATAATTAAAAATAAAGATATGAGACAATTTAGAAATTTTTTATTAACAACGATATTTCTCGCATTTAGTCTGAGTGGATATTCTCAGATAGAAACGACTATCTCAGCACCAAATACGGCTAGTGTAAATGACAGTATTTTAGCGATAACAAGTGCTAAGAAAGCAAAGCACATTCCTTTTTCTACACTTGCCACGAGAATATCAGGTGTTATTTCGCATCCTATTGCCACAGGTGGAGGTTCACCGACTGTTGATAACATACAAGAATATTTAGATAATACAGGTTCTTCAGGATTCTTTTTAGGTGGTGCATTATCAGATGGTGGTGGCGGAACTCTTGATGTTGCAGCAGGCTCAGGATTCATAAGAACCACTAATGATAATAACGCAGAATTACAATCTTTTAAATGGAGTGGCTCAACGGGAATTGCAGTCACAGATAACGTAACACAA
>SDBT01007850.1_pt1 | contig 17509 bp, 34 predicted proteins | sample 2277101 | NCBI WGS metagenome assembly SDBT01 (sample SAMN10404973, study PRJNA504765) | marine sediment metagenome | isolation source: marine sediment core GS10_PC15, 103 cmbsf | place: Arctic Ocean: Southern Knipovich Ridge | collected 2010 | reverse complement strand
GCAAATGGTGAAGGAGTCAATACGTCGTAGGGTTTGTCATAAAAGACTTAAAACCCTGCGACCCAAGGTCGTGGGGTTTTTTTTATGGATACGCAGAAAGAAAAAATCGAAGTTGTATGTTGCTTATGTAAGCATACATTTGAGGTCTTGAAACCACATAACCAACCTTTATGTTTGGAATGTGCCGTAAAGATCATAAATGGCGAAATCTGAGCGAGGAAATGCAAGCTGGCTCGCAGCTCCGCCGATTACGGAGTGCTGGTAGGTTCGAGACCTACTCCTCGTATGAAGTAGTATGGTGTAATTTTGGTAGCATGACTCCCTGTTAAGGAGTTGGTCCTAGTTCGAGTCTAGGTATTACTGTTGCGGGTACAAGCCCTGGTGGGCTGAGGGGTTTCATAAGCCTCTATATGGCGAGTTCAATTCTCGCATCCGCTAATTGCCGCGGAGTGGCACGGATGTCCTGAAAATGGACTAACCATATTTGGCTCATAACCAAATGATAGCAGGTTCGACTCCTGTCGCGGCTATAGAAGGGCGATTAGCTTAGATGGCCAAAGCGTCTGGTTTACATCCAGAAGATCGTAGGTTCGAGTCCTACATTGCCTATATGACAGGGTGTAGCTTAGCTTGGTAAAGCGCCGGGTTCGGGACTCGGAGACCGCAAGTTCGATTCTTGCCATCCTGATTATGAGTCCGAAGAATACGAAACATCTTTTTGATCAATACCCACGACTTTATCGTGGGCGCTTTGAAAGCATCCAGATCAATCTGATGCGTTTTGGATTCGAATGTGCAGATGGTTGGTTTGATATTCTCGACCGACTCAGTAAAAAGTTGGAGGAAATCGCCAGAAAAGAAGATCGAAACGAAGATAAATGGCCGATAACCATACAGGTCAAAGAAAAATTCGGCACGCTTCGATACTCTTTTGGATATGCCTCCGAAGATATGAATCAGGCAAAACTGGCTGCTTGCAAAGAAACATGGAACACTTGTGAAGATTGCGGCCAGGATGGCAAAAAATGCTACAAAGGAATGTGGGAGCGAACTCAATGTAAGAGTTGCGCTGAAAAGAATGACTACTTTTGGAGTGATGAAGAAGCCGATGAAGAAGAAGCCCCTATGGTGAAAACGGATATCACCTCTTGTTCCTAACGAGAAGTTCGGGGTTCGAGTCCTCGTAGGGGTAAAAGGGCGATTAGCTCAGTTGGCCAGAGCGCCTGCTCGACGCGCAGGAAGTCACAGGTTCAAGTCCTGTATCGCCTAGTAGAAAGATCTCCCACGCATGATCTGATCAATCATATGCGTGTGGACAACTGCCTATTGTCTGATACTTCGTGGTATACCGCGTTGCGTCACTCGCAGTAGGTTTGGGCATGTAGTTTAAGGGCAGAATTGCCCCCCACAAGGGGTAGATGCGGGTTCGATTCCCGTCATGCTGTTAGGGAGTATAGCTCAATTGGCAGAGCACGTGCCTCTTAAGCACGGGGTTGTGGGATCGTGGCCCACTGCTCCCATGTAAGTCCTTATGGTGAAATTGGACATCATCTGACCTTGCGAAGGTTAAGTTCCAGGTTCGAGTCCTGGTAGGGACATATGGCACGATTACCTGACAACTTTATCCGTATCGACTTCGGCAAGCTTTGCCCAGTCCACGGCCATCCTATTACTAAGGAAGACCAGGATCTGAAGAAGTGTCCAAAGTGCCAAAGGCCGTTACTGGTTAAGAAGAATAGTTATTCAAGTATGCCGAAGCATATGGTACTTTGCTCTTGAATAAGAACTTTTACACTGAGGATGATATGCCTCCGTATTGAAAGAAAAATTAAGCTGGCGTGACTCAATTGGTAGAGTGCCTCTCTTGTAAAGAGGAAGTTGCGGGTTCGACTCCTGTCGCCAGCGTAAGGGACTATAGTGAAATTGGGATCACGCTGCCCTCGCAAGGCGGAATTCGGGGTTCGAATCCCCGTAGCTCCATATGAATATTGAAGCAGTTGCCAAGTTAATAGAAATTGCAACTCGTGAATTGACCAAAGGAGCGTGTTTTGGTGAAGCTGCGGCAAAGAAATTTAGAGAAGAACGCATTGTAAGAATTTTGGAAGTTGAAATTTCTAAGATGCAGTTCTTGGAAAATAAGTCCCAGTAGCCTAGCCCGGAAAGGCACCGAGCTTCTAACTCGGATAACGTGGGTTCGAATCCTGCCTGGGACGTGAAGCGGGTATGGTCTAGTAGGTATGACACTTCGTTGCCAACGAAGAGATCGCGGGTTCGATCCCCGCTGCCCGCACTCGAAATAAAAGAAGGATTTCGAATCCTGTTTTCATAATGTATCTCTATTGGAGGTGCTTTATGAAAATCAAACGATGCTCTCGATGTGAGAGAGAAAAGAAAGTCAACAGTTTTAACTGGAAAAACAAGAAGAATAGGATACGGCAAAGTGCCTGTAAAGAATGTACCAGAAGTAGCATTCGCAAGCATTACGAGAGCAACAAAGATTACTATAAGACGAAAGCCAAGCATGTTAACGCAAAAAGGAATAAAAGAAATCACAAGATGGCCCTCGAATATTTTCGTGAGCATCCTTGTGTAGATTGTGGGGAAACTGACCCAAGATGCTTGACCTTCGATCATGTAAGAGGTAAAAAGTTTAAATGTGTATCCCGTTTAATGTATCAGTGTAAATGGGAAACAATAAAGAAAGAGATTGCGAAATGCGAAGTCAGATGCGGAAACTGTCATATGAAGAAGACTGCAATTGACTTCAATCATTACACAAACGGGTCTATCGCCTAATTGGATATGGCACCTGGCTTCGGACCAGGAATAATGAGGGTTCGAGTCCTTCTAGGCCCATGAGCGTCTGTGGTGTTAATTGGTAACACATCTGGCTTCCAACCAGAAGTTGCGGGTTCAAACCCTGTCAGGCGTATGAAAAATTTGGCGAATGCTGAATGGGACTACATGGCTTATAACCCGTTGGTCGTTGGTTCGAACCCAACCCTGCCCATTACTTGTACTTTCAAGGGCAGGTAGCTCAGTGGTAGAGCAACGTAAAACCGTCTCTTCGATTTTGTCGCCAATTTTTGAAAACTAAATATGGTGAATGCTGATCGGGACTACATCCAACCCGAAGGTCGCAGGTTCGAATCCTGCCACGTCCTTTATGGACGTGTAGCTCAGTTGGTAGAGCGTCGGACAAAAACGTCTCATCGATTTTGTCACCATTTTTTGAACTAAATAAGCGTCGGCGAATGCTTGGTGTGGACTACATCTTATAAATGTAAACCGTCTCATCGTTTACTTGTCGCTGACATTTTGAAAACTAAATATGGTGAATGCTGATCGGGACTACATTGCTTTCGGAGCACGAGGTTGTAGGTTCGAATCCTGCCCCGCCAATTACAACTTTTTTGGCGGGTAGCTCAATTGGTCAGAGCGCGTAAAAAACGTCTCATCGATTTTGTCATCATATTTACGGGGCCGAAGTCACAATGGGGTGACGCCTGCTTTGCACGCAGGAGATGGCGGGTTCAATCCCCGTCGGCTCCATATACTGGGTAGCTCAATTGGTAGAGCATCGGTCTGTTAAACCGATGGTTGCGGGTTCAATTCCCGCCCCAGTAGTGAACAACCGAAGAAGCGGTGAGCTACGGCGATACTCCGTGAACATGAATTCGCCTCAGGCGACGGTTGGAAGTAAAAAGTGAATAGGACTAGCAAGACGCTAGGCAAGTCTTACTGCGGTCGCAGCAGACTCAAAAGATCACGGTGATTTCATCGCGCTCTAGGTACGCCTAGAGCGCGCTTAGGGCGGGTCGTCTAAAATGAGACTGCATGCAGGTAAGACGCCAGTTCATCCATGACTGGAGATTTAGGTTCGAATCCTATCCCGCCCGTTCTTTGAAATGACAATGTTGCAGCAGCGTGGTAAGACGCGCCAATAACTTAAGTCGGTGGTAAAGCTGGCTGAGCTGGGGTGTAGTGAGCCCTTTCAAGAGACCGCACGAGGGTAGTAGCAGTATCAAAACACAGTCACTGCATGAATTCCCGTAAGATGCAAATATCGGATAATGCCAGAAGCTGCGTAATTACAGGCATACATGCCCAAATGAGCAGCATGCAACATTGGCCTGTGACAGAGTTCCGGAACTTTGTCACAGGATAACCGGCCCCGTAGTTTACGTTTGGTTAGAATTCCAGGTTCTCAGCCTGGGGAAGTGGGATCGTCGCCCACCGGGGTCAATCTGTCGTAGTGTAATTGGTGACACGAAATGTCACTAGGCAGCACGCTGGCGCATAGGCAGCAGTCTAGGTTCGATTCCTAGCGGCAGAGATGTGGCCGTGGTGTAATGGTAGCATGATAGGTCGTGAACCTTTCGGTGCCAGTTCAAATCTGGTCGGTCACCCCATATTTTGTGTGATCTTTGGAGATTCTTGCAGGACTCCCCACAGATCACGTTGAATTCATAAGCAATTAGGAGATTGCTATGAATTCAACAACTAAACATTGGCTTGCTGGCTTGCTTGAAGGAGAAGGCTCTTTTATGGCAGGACCACCAAGCAAACCTAATTTGCCTATCATAACGGTGAATATGACGGACAAAGATGTGATCGAGAAGGTTGCAGAACTTTTCGAGACAAAAGTTTGTTTTCTCAAGAGAAGAGAACAAAAATGGAAAGATAATTACTCCGCAAGAGTAAAAGGCAAAAAGGCCGTCGAGATGATGAAGGCTCTTAAGCCTTTGATGGGAGAAAGACGACAACAACAAATAGAAAAAGCATTGGCTTCCTATAATATACAGCAAAGAAAATTAACAGAGAAGGAAGTGATCTCCATCAGGCAGCTTTGCTCAGAAGGAGAAATGACCCAAAAGCAAATTGCAAAGAAATTCCAATTGCGACGAGAAACAGTTAACAAAATTCATCGCCGCAAAAGACATAATGCCCCGTAGTGTAACTCGGTAGCACATGGCACTTTGAATGCCATAGTCCAGGTTCAAATCCTGGTGGGGCAATTATGGGTCGGTCGTCTAGTCCGGTTAGGATATCGCCCTTTCAAGGCGAAGACGCGGGTTCGAATCCCGTTCGGCCCATTAACGATTTCTGCGTTTGCGATTGTAATATGCTCGTACTCTTTTGCGCCATTTGTGGTTCTTTACCATGTCCTCCATTGGAGATTTGCATTGCGGGCAGAAAGCATACTGGACCGCCCCGAACAAGGCAATCTCGATGCTTTCTCGCAAATGTAGGGCTCCATCACAGAGCGGGCAAAGTTGATGCATTTCCAACCGGCAAGACAGTTCTAGTGAAATCATGAACAGTACCATGCAAAAGCCATGCCACTTCTCTTGTAATTCGTAAGTCGTTGTGGCTCAATAGTTAGTGATTTGAGCAGAATTTGGATCATGCTGGTCAGCATGATTTACCAATGCTGGCGATGGATGAATCACAAATTCTCTTGTGATCATGAAGAAATATTCGGATCTGCTCCTGGTTGCGCCCTTACTAGATAGAAAGGGTACTAATTATGACCAAGAAGCAGAAGAATGACCTAAAGACCATCAGACGAGTAGTCAACGAGTACGCAGAAACGATTTGTAACTATGGTTGGCATTCTCCCGAAGTGCGAAAGGTTAGAGAAGAGAATGCGTCAGACAGTGAGTTTATAGCTTACTGCGATGCGTATGACCGACTGAAAGAGCGTCTAACTGGCATAAAGGCACCATAACAACCCCCAGAGGTTGTTTGTGCAAATACAACCCTCAGAGGTTGTTTACGGCGTAGGTAGCTTAATTTGGTTAAAGCATCTGGTTGTGAACCAGAGGACTGCGGGTTCAAATCCCGTCTTACGCCCTTCATTTTACGGCCCTGTCGTCTACTGGCTAGGATCTGAGGTTTTCATCCTCAAGGAGCGGGATCGATACCCGCCAGGGTCATTAAGGAGAGAGAAATGAACGCTTTCGACAAACTGAAAGGTTCTATCAAGCATCAAGAAACGCCGTGGACTATCATTGATAGTCCAAAGAAGTACAAATGCGTTAACGGTCTTTGCAATAAGGTCATTGAGTGCAACGAAGCCATTCGAGCATTAGTACAGCGAGGAGTACCAAAAATATTAAGGTGCCCCGAATGTAATGCCAGAGTAGTTTCATTTGGGAGTTATCGTAACTTCGACCTAGAGGCCGCCAAGTCTTGCACGTGAACTGTCAACTCTCGGACCCTTGGGAAGTGGGTCATCGATCCACTTCTCAGGGTCAATTTTATACCCCAGATCCTGAAAGAACTTTGCAACTCTTGCTCTTTGAATGAACTTTGGGTTAAAGGCAAGTAGAAGCTCATTGCCCACATAGAAATAGACTTCCTCCTTATCTGGAGAAGTCCAAATTTCTACAGTGGTTTCTTTTGAAAGATTCATTTGCTATTATACAGATAATTGGTTACAATTAGCCATTGGCAAACTCTTTGGAGAGAATGATGAACAGACCCAGAACTAAAGTAGATGATAATGATATCAGTCAGATCATGCATGTGATTGAGAAACGTCTTAAGCGGCGGCTGGATGAGAAAGGACGATACGTTTTTGCGTCCAATCACGAGGCATTGGGTATCATTACTGAAGAACAGCACGAGTTGGTTGAAGCAGTACAGTCCAATGATGAAAGTGAAATCAGAGTGGAAATGTTGGATGTTGCAACAGCAGCCTTATTTGGTGTTGTATCAATCGACTGCACAACTGAATCAGGTGGTTATGATTAGGTGTGACATGGAAACTGAAGCAAAACAATTTGTGGTGGGCAAAGGAACAAAGCCACAAGGCATCACGCCTGCGATTGCTTTGTGTGATCCTAAATATGCCCGCAATGTTTCCATGATCATGCGATTGGCTTCATGCTACGGAATCAAACAACTATGGTACTCTGGTGATCGAGTATCACTTGATGACCCTGGCAAAAACCTTGACTTCGATCCACGAGCTAATGGGAAGCGACCTAAAGCTCGTCTGCCTCGTGAAGAGCGCATGAAGGGATACAAGGAAGTCGAGTTGCGACAATATGACAAATTCTTCGACATGTTCAAGGGAGCAACACCGATTGCGGTAGAGCTACGACCACAAGCAATCCCGTTACATCACTTTGAGCATCCTAAAAATGCTCTTTATGTTTTCGGCCCCGAAGATGGCGGCATTGATCAAGTCACCGCCAGACATTGTCATCAGTTTGTTGTTGTGCCAACTAGGCATTGTCTTAACTTGGCAACGACTGTGGCGACGATATTATGGGATCGAAAGTTGAAGGCATTGATGGATGGCAGCGAAGAGGACTTGCCCATGAGTGAAGTTCTCAATGAGCCTAGAGGCGGCATCAAATGATCAAATCATTTTGGAAGAAGATGTGGGATATCTACTATGGCGACAGGCTATTGCGATGGATGGAAATCGCTGTTATTGTAGGATTTGCTATTGTTGCCATCACATTTGTGTTTACTGGAGGATGGGAATAGATGGCAGGGACTTTGGGACACAGCGAGGAAGAGATTGCTGAAAGCCTCAAAAAGATGGGGTTAGATGCGTTTGTTGAAGAGATCCTCAAGGAATACATCATAGTTGTTAGAGAAGTGCGTCCAGACTGGAGTTATCTCCTAGAGTACGCTTGGATCACAGATTGGGAACCAGAAAACTACGACGACAAGGGCATTCGACTTATCTGTTTGTTACATCTCGGCGAACTCGCATGGTTGGAATTCGATGATTTAACTTCTCAAGAAGCTGTCGATTTTGCGGAACAAGCTAGCGACCTTCAACAGTGGATGCAGGAAGAACCTTCATGTGAAATGATATTTGGTGCGATAGACAGAGCCGACAAATTGCGTGATGAAAATCTAGAGGAACTTCCGCTGTGGCAAGCTTTGTGTTGTTTGTATACAAGGATATCAGGAATGCGGATGAAAGGTAATTATGAGCATGAGGATGATGCTTCCTGGGACGATTACTATGACGATGACGACGAAGAAGACGAAGAAGACGATGGCGACGACTATGACGACGACGGCAGCATAGTCGTGGAAAGAGAATCTCAATATCAGTTAACGGGGTAGCGCAGATGGAGTCCGAGATAAGTCGATTGCCCAGTGAGATAGTCCTAGAAGGTTATTCCAAAGCTCTGTTTGCAGCAGACGAACATGGAGCCGGGATTGGCATTAAGGATTCCCATGCTGTCAGATTCTGTTTATGTGGTGCCCTTGACCGATCTGTATACGAAGGGCGTATTACTACTGATCAGCGTGACGGCCTGTTGGCGGAAGCCAGGAAGATAACTAGGTCCAAAACATATTGGGATTTGACAATCTATAGTGATTCGAAAGGAAAAGAGAAGGTTGTTGCTGTGTTGCAGAAAGCGGAAAAGATTCTCAAAATCAAATAATGGAAGAAAAGCATGAGAGAAGCAATAGAAGATCAAATTGATGTTGTAACTGAGGCGATAAACTCGCTACGCAGTAAGTTTATCACTGCTCAACGAGGTGAGCAAGGTGATAAAACAATACCTGCACATGTAGAACGCCTTGCAGGCAGAGCGATGCTCTATTTGTATGAGCTAAAATCGGCTTTGCAAGACCCAGAAAATAAATCATGGGAATAGAAAATAACGGGGTGTAGCTCAGTTTGGTCAGAGCGCCGCGTTTGGGACGCGGAAGTCGCAGGTTCGAATCCTGTCACCCCGATTATGAGCGGTGAAGACAAAGTAGCTATATATATGCAATTGGCAATGTTCTCTTTAGTGGGTTATGCCTTCACAGGAAATGCATTGGGAGTAGTGTATGGTGCTTTGGTATTTATTGGGTATGTAATTTTATGCTACTCAATCGCTGCCTTGATATCATATAAGCCGAAAGATTATTTTGTGATTCCAGTCAAAAAACCAATTTGGAGACGATTTGGTTGAAAGTCTTGATTTGTCAACATTGTCACAAGCCGTTGTGAGTGACGCAAGCGCTCGCAGTTGGCGGGCGACCGGCATTGGACGCTCTCATTGCTCATACTGGCAAAGAGAGAATGACAAAGCTTTTTGATGAAGCTTTCAACATTGCCCTGTTTGAAGAAGCGGAAGAGCATTCTGAGTGGTGTTTGGATGAGGCAATCTGTCATATGAAGCAAGATCTTCGTGAGATCAACAGTTCTCTTGATAGAATGCAGGCAAGTCTCGATGCAGTGGTGGTATGACATGGAGATGACAGTCTCAATTTGGTGGGTTTGCACGGCAGTTTTAGCAGTTGCAACTATTTTTTGCGCCGCAAAAATTGTCAAGTCAGGTGATGGTGGTTATCTTGATTTATCACCCGTCGTTGCATTGGGCGTGGTCATGTTTGGAACCATAGTTATCATGGCCATGTGGCTTATCAAAGGATGTGTAGGATGAAACTGAGAGTAGCTTTCAAAACTCCCGATGCAGTATATGAGGCATTGAACCATGCGATGACCGCCACAGGGGCAGAAGAACATCAGGAAACTCCTTAAATGAAAGAACTCATAAAACAGTTTGTCGAATACGGTGAATGTCTCACTGTGGAATTCGATACCGAAGACAATACGGTAACAGTTCTGCCAATCTAGAAAGGGGAATAATGAAAACCCTTGGCAAACGATACATCCATGTGGATAACGGCGGATATGGGTTTACTGTTCAAGTAGGAGAAAGTCACACCGAACTGAGGAATCCTCAGATCGTCATCACCAATGGTCGTTATGGTTATTTATATACTCAGTTGACTCTTTGTGAGAAAGTCACTCCCGAAAATCTGCGTGCTATTGGTACAATGTTTACTGAAGCAGCTGCTAAATTGGAGAAACAAAAATGATTAGATCAGCAATGACAGCGACAATGGCAATGTTTTTGATGGTTGGTTGTGGCACTACATCATTGGGCAAGAAGTACAGTATCTCTAGAGGAGTTGCAGATCTAGGAGCTACGGCATATCTTGATGCAGTCAGCGACTTTGTCATTAAGAGAGATCTGATTGAGACATTCAGCGCCAGCACTGTGGCATGGCTGAACGCCAACAGAGAGTCCATTACTGACAACGAGTTTCTGAAAACCAAGTTGCGGGAGTTGGTTCCTTCACAGTTTTGGTTTTTCATTGACATCATAGTTGATAAGTTTGGTCCTGTACCTGCCCATAATATTGATTTGGCAATCAACTTCTTTATGGGAGTAAATACAGGGTCCAACTTGTATGCTCGTCATGCTGGCGATCCAGTTTTTGAAGACGCAGATCCGATGATAATTCAGTCTCATAGTTCAGGAGCTAGTAAATCTTCTCAAGCAATGAGGGAATAGATAAATGAAAGACGAACCAAGTACTGCTGCGTTGCATCGATATTGGAAAGAATCTCAAGATGAATACGAACCTTTGGATTTGTTTGCAAAAGGCATGCGTATTAAGGCTGATTTGTGTGGAGCAGGAATAAACTTAGGAGTTGAAGACGACCAAAAAGAACCGTTTGACGATCATGCTAGGCATATTATTTTATCCGCAGAACAAGTTGGCCAAGTGATTGAATCGCTTTCGGTTCTGAAGAAACTCTCGGAGGATAATTTTGAGAAGTGGAAAGCAGATGTTACGAGTAAACTGATGAAAAATATGATGTTTGCTCATTCACAGCCAGTCATAGATGAAATGTGTGATCGATTGAAACTTTTGGTGCAGCTTGCTCAGAATGGCAAGAGTTTCACAGGGGAAGAAGCAAAACGGTTTTTGATATCGTGCATCGAGAAGATGCCGAATGAATAAACGACCACAGGGCGTAACTCAGTTTGGCCAGAGTGCCGCACTTGGAGCGCGGTTGTCGCAGGTTCGAATCCTGTCGCCCTGAGTTAATTAGGAGGTAGATATGAAACATGTAACTTCACAAGAATTAGATGAAGCACGAAACGCAGATAAGAATCATTTGATCCAACAAATAATACCTGTTTTGACTGTTTCTATGTTTCAAGTTATTGCTCGTCATCTGTGGGAACAAGGTGTCGGATCACTAGACGTACATCCCCATATTGGCAATACGTTGTTAGGGAATGTCTACAACGAACTGCGTGACATCGAGAGAACAGGTAATGTTCCAGATGTGCCGACTATCAATCTGTAGATGGTGTCTCTTACCCTGATTTCATATGTAGGAACGCAGGTTTATCTAACGACCAAAATGGAGGTAAATGCTGCGGTTTCATCTTCAAAACAAAGTGTCTTCGCCACATTTTGAAGAACTTTTCGACATCAGTAATCTTAGACAAGACGATGTCACCATGCCTGAGATAACCATTTGGTTTGGACCTCTTCCGATCTGCCAATTGCCTCAACTCTTCTGGCTTTGGAATATGTTTCAGAAACTTTATGACTCTCTTGAGAAGATATACTCTTCGACTGGCTGGTAAGACTCCATTGTAACTCAATAGTGTGGCTGCGGCACGACAAGCAGCAATTTCTTCATTGCTTTTGTCCAGCTTCATATTGCCATGTAGCGGCGCATCAAATCGTTTAGCAATACAAACCTTAAGCCTCCACGCAGGCTTTCGTTCATAAGCGACATGACAGTCCTCACATACTGGCAGTACATCGTGGTAAGAAAACTTGACCAGATGACTCAGACAGCGCCTATAGCAATATGGGACAACATGATGTCGTGATAGGTTTTCTTTTGAACCACAGACCACACAGAGGCTTTCTCGGTCCTGTAGGTAATAGGGATCGTCTGCATGACCTCTGCCCTTAGGCTTGAATAGTAGTTTAATGACTAGAGGTTCTTTTTCGACAACTTCTGCGAGATTTCTATCCAGATACCAATTGGCCTTTCTGATCGAGCAGCGAAACATCAGCTCGTTATCAGGAGAAAGGATGCTACAATTGCTGTATAGTATGTCGGCAGAAGAGTTTCTCATGTTGCATTATAGCCCTGATGTCGGTATAATCATAGGTGTACTATGAGCGAAATCCGCAAAATCCTTATCATTGAAGACGATGAGCAACGAATTGAAGAATTCACAATTCATCTAGCAGGCGTGCATGAGTTTCAATTCGCATCATCTGCTCAATATGCTATTGAGAAATTGTTGTTTCATAGCGACGAGCCGTTTGACTATATATTTCTAGATCATGATTTAGACGAGGAAAATACAGGCAAGAACGGTGAAGGAATAGATGTTGTCAACTTTGTCGTTAAGGACAAGTTTACTGCTTATAGAAATGCAGTATTCATCCTTCATACAATGAATCCTGTTGGCGCTGAAAACATGGAAAAGGTTCTCAAACAAGCAGGCTTCCAAGTGGTTAAGCTTCCATATTCATGGATTGTGTGGAACAAATGGAAACTTAATCTTTGAGCAGGATATTTCTGACTGTTTTCCGAATGTGTTCTAAGCAGAAAGGAACGCATAATGGACAACGTCAGATTTGAATCCACGCAGAAAGATAGTGATTACCGAACTTACAAGCAAAAAATCCACCCCGGAGAATTGGCTGAATATATCAGCCGCAGATTCGCAGCAGATGGGTATCAGACTCAAGCGGTTGAACTGTCAGACAGTGAAGCCATTGCTCAGATTCGTAAAGTTGGAAAACTGCGCGCCATCTTTGGATTGCGTCAGAGTTTAACAGCACGTTTTCTAGTTGATGATAAGGGAACGATGGTTGAAATTGGCAAAGCAGCTTGGATCGATAAGGCTGTTGGTGCGGTCATAGGATGGGTATTCATACTAATTCCTTTGGTTACTTCAATCTTCGGCATGTATCATCAACATCTTGCTAGAAAGAAGATGTGGGTACTTATAGAACATAAAATTACCGACTAACGGTACTAACTCAGGAGGATAACAAAATGACCGAGCGCAAAGCACAGTAGAAGAAGTTGTACGCAAACATTTCAGCGATTTCGGATTCCCTTTCCACGTAGATCGAAACATCATTCCAGATGACGACAGTACCTTGTTTGTATGCAGTGGCATGCAACGGGTTAAGGATCGTTTTCATAATCCAGACGGCAAAAGATATGGTTCCTTGCAATCATGTATCAGGACTAATGATCTTGAACTTGTTGGCGATGGAAGCCATCTGACCTACTTTGAGATGGTAGGCACTTTTGGATTTGGTGATAATGATTACGAAACTTCTGTTCAGCTATGGCATTCGATTCTTTATGACTTGAATATCAGGGTGACAGAGGTGCGAGTTCACCCGTCTAGACCTGACCATAAAGAATTATGGACAGGACGAGGCTATAATGTTATAGAGGATGATAGTTGCTCATGGAGTGATGGCAACATTTCAGGTGAATGCTGTGAATTGTTTTGCGGCAACCTAGAAATAGGTAATCTGGTCAATCCATTAGGCAATTCAACAGATGTTGGATTTGGTTGGGAGCGATTACATCAAATTGTTGAAGGCAAGCACAGAGTAGATGAGACTAGTCTCTTTCAGGGCGGCCATCCAATCGTATCGGATCATTGCAGAACGCTGCAAGTCTTATACGAAAATGGCATTGAGCCTGGCAATAAAGGTCGCAACTATGTCTGTCGTCGGTTAATTCGTAGGATCTTGCCTCTGTTATCAGGACAATCCACAGTTTTTGATGAGTGGATCGAGCAAGAATCTCTGTTGAGGGAACGTTGTTTGAAAACTGGTCGCAGAAAATGGCGCAAGTATTCGGACAAACCACCGGAATGGTGGTGGGAAACTTTTGGCATTTTGCCAGACGAAATGCCCTTGTTAGGAAAAAACATGTATCAAAAATGATGAACTTATGGATCGCTATTATGATGACCTTCTCAATCCATGTATAAAGTGTGGAAAACAAAATCCCAGGATGTGGAGATACAAGTACCCGCTGTTTCCAACAAAGCCTCCTGCATGGGATCGTCTTGGAATGGGACCGTGGCTACACCCTCCAAATAAGAAAGAATGGAAAGATCTCTATTGTTGGGGCGTTTATTGTGAAACCTGCCGTTCCCATAAGGCAACAGAAGTCGGGATGCATAAAGAGATCGAAGATGCAATTGAAGCATGGAACGTATGGAACTCGTAGGTTACAATGGACAGGGCATTCAAACAAGTTGACGTGCCAGAAGGCAAGAGTGGTGATTGGGAAGTGTCTCGATTCAGTCCAGGTGGTTCCGGTCTCATGATTCATAATATAAAGGAGCCTGGAAGAAGTATTCCTGATGGAACCTATACAAGACTGACTCATAAGCGTGAAGTTGTTATGTCTGATACGCCAGCAGAACTGCGAGACCTCTATCCATTGTTCGGTCATCTGGAAGGCAAATTATTGTTCAATGGTCTGGGATTGGGAGTCGCTCTTCAAGGTGCGTTGAACAAAAGAGAAGTAGATCATGTAACTGTCATCGAGATTTCACCGGATGTAATAGCTTTGGTAGCCAAGCATTATCGAGATCGATATGGAGACAGGCTTGCCATCATCCAGGCCGATGCCCTGACTTGGACGCCGCCAAGAGGCATACGCTACAATACGGTATGGCATGATATCTGGCCAACAATATGTGGTGATCATTATTCGGGAATGAAGAAGCTGCATCGACGTTATGGCAAAAGATGCAATTGGCAAACTTCTTGGTGTCGATACGAGATGAGGCAGTTAGCGCTCAAAAAATGGTGATTTTCCTGATTTAGTATAATTGCCTGATCAGGAAAATATGGGTTTTTAGGAAAATCGCAATGAAAGTTCAATGGGTAGTTGAAGACCAAGTCTTCGATGAGGATCTGGATCCGCTAATCGAAGAGATTAAACGTCAAGGGATGGCGGTTGATGTCATCAAGTACATCCCTTTCCAACAGGGCAAGTACGATCAATTTCCTGATGATCAATGCATCCTCTGTTATGGCTCATTGAATCTGATCAGACAGCTTCAGAAAGACAAGCCGTGGGTTCCTGGTAGTTGGTGTACTCTCAAGAACTTTGAATGTACCACCTATTATGCTCATTTGGGTAAATACTTGTTCAATGATGACTATGTCATGATGCCATTGGCAGAATTGAAACGCCGCAAGGATGAAGTCTATAATCTCTTCTGTGAGGGGCCGACATGGCGCGATATAAATGATCATTCTGTCATATTTGTCAGACCAAGTTCAGGGTTTAAGAGCTTCACCGGCAAACTGTTGGAGTATAGGCACTTCGACAAAGACTTTGAGTGGTTTGATGAATCTTCATCTCCGGAATCTATGGTAGTCATTTCATCCGCCAAGGCAATTCATAAGGAGTGGAGAGTTGTGATCGCTGATCGAAAGGTGATCGCATCTAGTCTCTATAAGAGGGACGGCAAGAACGACTTTGAAGGAAATGCTCCTGCGGAAGTTCTTTTGTTTGCAGCTCAGATTGCTCTATTGGAATGGCAACCTGATCCCATGTATGTTATTGACATCATTGATAATTACGGCGAACTATATTTGATGGAGATCAATTCATTTAGTTGTTCTGGCCTTTATCATTGTGATGTCCGTCCTGTTGTGGAACATGCTTCTCGCTTGGCTCTTGCTGAATGGGAAGAATATCATCAGCAGACGACGACCAGCTGAAATATGAAGGACTGACCGCCGCCTACTGACATCCTGTTTAGTTTGCCCTCCACCTATACAGTTCGATCAGACAACAAGAGGTTACATGCGACAAAAGGTTGACGCCTCCGGCAGCCCTAAGTCGTTGGGGCGCATAAGGGGAAGTTCAGGAAGGTCGTCGAAGAGCAGTAGACGTAAGTCGTTGTCTGCCAACGGGTTGGCTGTGTTGCGGGAGTGTCTCGAACCAGGCTAAGGAGATAATTCGTTTATTGGGATTTTCCTAAGTAAATATACCCAAACATTAACCTGCCGTCCCTACCGGCCATACCGGAAATCGCATGCGATTAAGAGCGAATATGAGCGATTTTGGTAGCAGATAGCGCCAGTTTCGGGGCAGGCGGAGGAGTGAGAATTTGTTGCAGGCAGACATCAGATTTTGGAAGTAGAGTAGCAAATGAATTGGATTCAGAAAGTAGCTCAAATGACAGCAGATCAGTTCCGAGATATTATGAGAAGTGAGCATCCAGAGGCTGCAATCAGGACCATGCTAGACAATGGTATGCTTCAGCAAATGTTGAATTTGCCACCAGAGTATCACCCTCTAAACATGGACCAAATGAACAAACATCATCAGCTGACGCTGATTGAGCATACCTTACAAGTGATCAAGAACGTCAATGATCTGGCCAGAAAGTATGGGTTAGACGATGATCAAAGAATGATGATGAACATGGCATCTCTATTTCACGATCTCGGAAAGCTCGATGAACGATCACATACTACTTCTGGTGGTGGTCGAGGATACTCAGGAGGAGGAGACAAGGATCCCGACAGAAAACCTCATGAGATGTACAGCGCAGACCGTTGGATGGATTTTGCTCAGTCTCTGGGTCTGGAGGAGGAATCTGATTTTGTCCGCAAATTAGTAGTCCACCACATGCGCCCGCATGATCACTTCGAAGAAGGCAGCATGAATGCATCAGAAGGGACATTAAGCAGATACGTGAGAAATAATCCGGAATGGTTATTCCAGTACATCCATGCCCAAGCTGATGCGATGAGCAAGAGCGAAATGACTGATGAGGCAGCAGGATTGCCGTACGATTTGAACATCACGAATCTCACAAAAGAAATTGCTCCCAATGCCCATCAATTCGGAATGGATGCTCCTACCTTGCTACAGGGTATCGGCAAAGACATCATTAGTATAGTTGGGTTGCCGCCCGCACCACCGCCAGGAATGGACGGATATGTGAAAAAGCTCAAGGAAGAAATCTTAGCAATGATGGAGTCCAACCCTGAGTTCTCTCGTGATGATGCTATTGCTTATGTTCATAGCCGTACAGATGAAATTCGTCAAGAATATACGGTTGCCAGCAGCGATACATGGACTCATCATTTTTCCTGAATTAGCCTTGATATTCATTTCTCAACCGCTTATCATCATGAAATGAATGCTGCGGAAGCTATAGTTCAAGAAGTGTCTTGTTCTGCTAACTTGCGTAATGGCGAAGTTATCGAGCGAGCATTTATCATGTCCGCTCGGAGCTGTCCTTGCTGCAACTATCCAGAGCATGCGAGAGAGTATGAGGATCTATTAGAGCAGTATGAATATGCGAATCTCAAACTGCATCATGCTAACCGAAAGGCAGGTGAGTCATGGGCTCAAGGCCGCGCCGCTCTTGATATCGCACTTAGATGTAGGGAGCATTACAAACTAGAGGTTGCTTCTCTCAAAGCAGAAATGAAACCATTTAGACCCTGCCATAACTGTAAACTAGAGTACAACCCAACTCACAAGCCGAGTTTGGGTTACTATCATAGACCAAAATTGCAACCAGCCGAGGAGTTCTTAAATGTCTGATGAAGTCACCAAACCAGAAGAGTCTTCAACTGTTGAGCCAGTAGCCATTGGAATACGGGAAGATGTTAAGCAGCATGTTGAGGACCA
>SDBT01007849.1_pt1 | contig 17509 bp, 30 predicted proteins | sample 2277101 | NCBI WGS metagenome assembly SDBT01 (sample SAMN10404973, study PRJNA504765) | marine sediment metagenome | isolation source: marine sediment core GS10_PC15, 103 cmbsf | place: Arctic Ocean: Southern Knipovich Ridge | collected 2010 | reverse complement strand
AATATAATGATTATGTATATGATATTGAAATGAAACAAACACACAAATTTTTTGCAAATGATGTTTTAGTTCATAACACAGATTCTGTTTATATCCAAGACAAAAATAATAATAAAGAAAAATTAATGCAAATTATAAAAGAAATTATTGAGGAAATTAAATCTAAAATACCATTTCCAGTAAATACTTTTGATATGGATATAGATTATGAAATAGACTTTATATCATTTTTTAAAGGTGCTACAAAAAATGAAAATGAAAAAGAATTGGATGATAATGATAAAAAAAATAAAGAATTAGGCTTATTAAAAAAGAACTACCTCTTTTCTTATAAAAAGGATAATATTCACGATATTTATGTTAAAAATTTAGGTATTGTGAAAAGAAGTAACACTGATTTATCAAGAAAAATATTTTGGGAAAAACTTAAACCACTCATTCTAAAAGAACATAAAGCTAAATTTTCAAATCAACTTATAAAAGATTGGATAAAAAGTTATATTGAAAAAGATATAAGTTTATTTACAAGAAGATTTATAATAAAAAATAAAACAGAATACAAAGTACAAGGTTGTATACAAGTTCAAATTCATGATTACATTCCAATAGGTCAAACAAATCCTTTAGGTGCAGGTACTTATTTTCTCATTCCAAACAAAAAAATTGGCGTAGGAAAAGGAGTAAAAAAATATTGCACATTGAATGAATATAAAGAAAAGTTAAACTATAATGACCTCTACTTAGATGTAGCAATGCGAGAATTATCGTATTTTAATGAAAATTATATCCCTGATATAATAAAGAATAAAAAAGTTAAAGTTGTCAGTTTTATCGATACACTAAAACAGGAAGGATTATGGTAAATCAACATGAAAAAATATCACAAGGAATAAAATTAACAAAAAGAGGATTAATGAAGTTTGATGTAATTGGGAGAGCAAGAAAGAATTGGATAACAGATTTTAAAAAGAAATCTAGAAGATTTTTAAAAAATAAATGTGAAAAATGTCTAGAAACAAAACAACTTACAATACATCATATAGATTCAGTAACTTGTACTAATGGAATATTACAAAAAATAAAAACATTAGAAGAATTAAATTATAAAGTATTAAATCCTAATAATTGTATGACATTATGTAGAAATTGTCATGATAAGGAGCATAATTTTGTTAAATGGTAGAACGTGATATAATAATGGTTGATTTTGATGGTACTCTTACTTTAGGTGGGAGATTTTGGACTGATGATGAAATATTACCAAATCAAAAAATAATAGATTGGGTTAATCAAAAATATAGAGAAGGAAATTGTATCATTATTTTTACAGCAAGACCTTATGAAATGATAAGAAACACTATAACATGGTAAAAAAAATATTTAAATATTTAACAGGTGCAGTAATCCCAGATGGGGCAATTTATCTTAATACCATTAAAGATGGAGAGATGCCATATGATGAACATCTTATTGGGGTAAGACATTATGTATGGCATTACTTTTTGATAGAGGTGAAAGAATGAATGAAAAAATTTCGAGACCAAAAATAGGCAGTGATGTTGAACTGGAGTTTGAGATTGATATTATGAAAGTACTAGAAAAATATGGAGTCATAAAAAAGGGCGTATTTCTTCAAAAGGCAAAAATATTTATTTCATCAGAAACAATACCATTTATAGAAACTAAGGTGTTCGTAAACAATGAAAGAAACTAAAACCCCAGAAATTGAAAAAGAAAGTATTTGGATTGAATCAAAAGAATTTAAAGATAGAACAGAATTTAGGATAAAAAGTAGGACAAAATATCCAGATGGAATTGACAGAAAAGGCATGTTTGAAGAATATCTTGGATATTGGTATACTCATGGAGATGTTTCTGGAAGAATAGATTATGTTTTTGTTGCTTATAAGAAAAAACTTAATTTATTTAGAAAATTATTTGGATATAATAATTATAGAAATCAAACGAAAATAGCAATACAGAAATGTAATAAAATAATTAAAGAATATGAATACTCTACAGAAAAACCAATAGTTCAAAAATACAAAAGGTAAAATAAAATGGTAAACTTTAAACTAATACAAAATGTAACAAAAGAAGAACAGAAGAAAATAATAAAAGAGAAACAAAAAAATAGATGGCTTAGTAAGAGTCAAGTAAATTGTTGGAAGCAATGCCCGAAGAAATGGTGGTTTCAATATATAGTAAAATGTAAACAAAAACCTTCTGATGCAATGATGCGTGGTATTAAAATTCATAAAGATTTAGAAAAATTTTATGATATGATTGAAATTAAAGATGGAAAAATTATTGATACTTCTAAAGTTCCAAAAGAATTACACCAATTCATAAAATTTGAAGAAAGACGAATAAAAAGTTGTGTTAATATTGATGGAAGTTTTAATTTAGAGTTTTTTAAACCTGTAATGCAAGAAGTATTCGTAAAAAATGAAACCTTAAAATTGCGTGGGTATATTGACGCTGTTTATAAAAGCTCGAAAGACGGAAAACTTATCATTATTGATTGGAAGACAGGAAAGTATCGACCTGAGCAGTTCAATTCATATAGATTTGAGTTAGCAATGTATAAGGAACTTTATGAAAAGGTGTATGGTGATGAAGTTGGATATTGGGGTATATATTTTGTAGATGCTGATAAATTATTTTTTGAGCCTGTAAAATCTATTAGCATTAAAGCCATGTATAAAAGTATTAAAAAAACAAGAGAAGGTATCGAAAGTGGAGAATACCCATGCAAACCAGGAATACTTTGTCGTTGGTGTGATTTTCATAAACAATGTGGAGGATGGTCATGAAATATAAATTTGATTCATTTATTGAAATAATAGAAGCAATGAAACATTTAGAAGATTATCATGATTGTGAAAAATGTCATGGCAAAATTGTTTTTATTGGATTAGATAAATTAGGTAATACAACTTGTGGTTATTGTAATCAAATTGTAAATTATCCTAAATTATCAAATAAAGGATTTAAATTGCAACAACAAAAATGGTTAAAAGATTTAAACATAAAAGAAAATTAAAAGGTAGAATTTTTAATATATTTTTTAGTAGTGGAGAGTTTTGTATAGGTACAGATAAAATTTTTCATAAAATAGCACATATAAAATATATTCATTTTATCGCATGTAAATATAAAGGATATAAAATTATATGAAATTTAATACTTTTCCAAGAGAAGTAGGATTACCAAGACAACTTGTTTATAACAACAATGACTATTTATCTTTTATAAATCGCAATAATGGAAAAAAAAATGCTATTTATACCACAGTATATAGTTTTAAAGACATAAATGAAAAGCGACCAAATTATGATAGTGCAATTATTGACAAATTATTTTTTGATTTTGACGATAAAGAATGCAACGCTTACTTTGAAACAAAAAAACTCCATGAATATTGCCTTAACAAAAATATTAAACATTCTTTAATAATGAGTGGTCGAGGATATCACATTTATATTTACACTCAACTCATGACATATCAATATAAAAAATCTGCAATACGCCTTGCTCAACTCTTTTTTATAAATAAATTAAATTTAAAATGTGATGCTCAAATTGTAGGGGATATAAGTAGGTTGACTAGAATTCCAAACACACATAATGGAAAAGGAAAACGGTTTTGCATTCCACTCACTTTATTACAATTTAATAAAGGAGATGAATTTATAAAAATTCTTGCAAAAAAGCAAAATTTTGTTAAAAATGTTTTTATAGGAAAAAAGAAATTTGATATGAAAGAATTTGATATTATTTGTGATATGGAATTTATTATAGATATTCCAAATATTAAATCTTCTAGTACAGTAATTAATATAAGTTCTTTACCATTTTGTATACAATGTATATTGTCTAAACCAAATCCAAATTATAAGGAGCGATATTTGTTGATTTTATATTTGAAGGAAAAGGGATATACAAAAGAAGAAGTTTATGATATATTGAAGGATTGCTTGTCAACACAAAAATTATATCATTGTATTAAAGAGGAACGACAATTGCATTATTTATTTGAAAGGCATGATTTAGTGTTTCCTTGTTGTAAAAAGATAAAAAATGATAATTTTTGTCCAAAAATTTGTGAATTTTATGGAAAAGCTATTTATAAAGAAATTATATAATTAACAAAACATTTAAATAATGTGAATTATTTATAATTTATAGAATGGTGATTGATCAAAGGATGTTTAATGGGACTAATGGTCGTCCTGCTATTCAACATAAACTTAGAATTATTAATCCTGGCAATAAAACTGGTGTTACATATGCTATTACAGTTCCACGAGTTATAGCAACAAGTTTTCAAAATACATTTTTTAGAGTTACTCAAAGTGGTACTACAATTGTTATGGAAAGTGGATGTAAATTAAATCCTCAACAAATTAGTTCTGAAAAATCAAATACATTTAATGGACTTAGAATGATTATAAATGAATATGGACAGCCTGAATGGATAAAATAAAATAGCAAAAGTAATATGGTTGACAGATTCTCCAATGACTGTTACTGGTTATGCAACTATTTCTAGTAATGTTTTGAATGGGTTAAGTGAAAATGGGCATGAGTGTTTTTGTCAGGCGCATAATTATGTTGGGCAAAATTTACCTCCTGGATTAAAATTTGAAGATGGAAGAGAATTAAAATTTACTATTATGGGAACAGGAAAAGAACCTTATAGCAAAGATTTATGGGTTCCAAGAATAAGGGAATTAAAACCAGATATTTTTGCAGTACTTCTTGATACCTTTATGTTATATCCTTCATATCTTCAAACAGATTTTGCTCCAGCAAAAACTTTATTTTATTTTCCAAGTGATGGTGGTAAATTTCCACTAAAATGTGAAGAGATTTTAAAGAAGTGCCAATATCCTGTAGCCATGAGTAAATATGGGCAAAGACAATTAATAGAAGAATATGGAATTAAAACTGATTATATACCTCATGCAGTTGATACAAAAAATTATTTTCCATTACCAATTGAAGAACGAAAAAAATTAAGGCAAAAATGGGGAATTGATGACAAATTTGTAGTTGGATGCGTTTATAGAAATCAAGGAAGAAAAATGAGTGATAGGCAACTTAAAGCTTTTGCAAAATTTGCTAAAATTAATCAAGATGCAGTATTTTTTCTTCATACAGATCCTTATGATGTTGCAGCAGTTTTTGATACAATTGAATTAGTAAAAGAGTTAGGACTTGAAAATCGAGTTATATTTTCTGGAATGTTTTTTAATAAAGGATTTACTTATAAAGAAATGAATGATATTTATAATTTAATGGATGTTTACTTTATGAGTACGAGTGGTGAAGGATTTGGTATTCCAATTATAGAAGCATCTGCGTGTGGCATTCCAACAGCTATAACAGATTGCACTACTACACATGAATTACTTATTGAAGATGGTGTTTGTGGAATTCCAATTAAAGTTATTACTGATATGGTTGGTAATTGGAATGTTGACAGATTTTTAATGGACATTGACCATGGAGCAAAAGTTCTTCAACAATTACATGATGATCATCAATTAAGAAAAACTTTAGGAGAAGTTGGTCGAGAAAAGATATTAAAATATTATTCATGGGATGTTGTAAATAAACAATGGGATAAATTAATAAGGAAAATTGAAAATGACTGAACCAACAATAAGTTTATGCCTTGTAGGAAAAAATGAATTAAATTATTTTTTGAAAGAAGTGTTAGAATCTGCAACTTTTGTTGATGAAATTATTTATGTTGATACCGGTTCTACTGATGGTACTTTAGAATTTTTAAATAAAAATTATCCTAAAATAAAAGTTTTTCATGAAAAGTTTAATATCCCACAAGATTATTCAAATATTAAAAATATTGCAATTGATCATGCAACAATGGCTTATGTCCTTACAACTGATTGTGATGAAGTATTTGATAAAAATTGCATTAATATAAAATTAATGTTACAAAAATATCCCAATATAAAAATGTGGTGTCTATTTGGAGAACATTATATGGGAGATTTTGTTCATAAAGATAGAACTTTAGAAAAACATATATGGGAAAATAGATTATTTAAAAATGAACCAGAATTGAGATATCCAAAAGGAACAATGCATGGATTACCTATAGTTAAGCTTCGAAAACTTATGAATTTTCAAGCTATACATCATTATGGGTTTTGTAAAAATATGTGCGATGCTTTACGAAGATTTGAAACAAATTTTAATGATACATCACAAGATCGAAATAAATTTTTATATTGGCAATTATTTGTAATGCTTTCTGGTCAATATCCAGGTCAAGCACTTGAATATTATTTTTCAAATTATTATTATGAATGTTTACATTTACATCCAGAAAGTATTCAAAAAAAATTTCATATTGGAGAAATAGAAAATTGGAGTAGATATTATGGATAAGGAACAAGAATTTACATCAACTTTAATAAAATTGTTAAGGCATCCTGACAGATTAAAAGAAATGTCTTTGGGAATTTGGAAACCAATAACTCTTCAAGTTTCACCGACTGATAAATGTAATTTAAATTGTGATTTTTGTAGTGTTAGTAAACGAAAAGGAGATACTATTAAAATTAGTAATTTAGAACAAGCTATTGATGATTTTGTAGATTTAGGAATACAAAGTATGGAAATTACTGGAGGAGGAGACCCTACAATGTATCAAGATATAAACAGGCTTATTGATTATGGTCATCAAAAAGGATTATCTATGGGTATGATAACAAATGGTTTATGTTTGAGTAATATAGAACAAGAGCAATTAGATAAATTAGATTGGTTAAGAGTATCACTTTCATATTTAGATTTTGCTCCAGGAGTTCAATTTCATATTCCTCAAATTAAAGGTACATTAGGATTTTCGTATGTTTGGAATAAAACATCTAATAGAAGGAAAATTGAAAAAATAAATGCTTTAGCTATATTTCACAATGCTGAGTATGTAAGAATTGTACCTGATTGTAAAAATGTTGAAGAACAACAAGTTTATAAAAAGCAAATGGAAGAATTTATTGAAGAATTTCCAAATATGTTTTTTCAGTCTAAACCATATGATGTTCATAAAAAATGTCAAATGGGAAAAATAAAACCTTTTCTTAATTCTGATGGTAACGTATATCATTGTAGTGCAGCTCCATTATATGAAGAACGATTTAGTGAAAAATGGAAAATTTGTCATATGTCACAAATAAAAGATACATGGAAACATTTTCCTGAAATGGATACATTTTCATGTGAAAAAGGAAAATGCTTTTATTCGGAACAAAATAAACTTTTACATCAATTGGAGGGAACAGTTAAACATGACAAATTTATATAATGAAGAATATTTTATGAATTCAAAGTTTAGCAATTATAAAAATTATGATGAAAGAAGTTATAAACAATTAGCTGCAGATATAGATTCACTTATTTGTAATTTTAATCCTGAATCTATTTTAGATTATGGTTGTGCAACAGGAAAATTATTGCATGAATTAAAACAATATGGCTATGATGTTGAAGGTTATGATATTTCTGAATGGGCAATAACACATGGAAGAGAAATTTATTTACATATTAATTGTGATATTCATAATGTGTCTTTTAAAAGTAATGCAGATGTTATTATTTGTCTAGATGTATTAGAGCATATGACTTGGAATGAATTAATAAAAGCATTACAAGAATTTAAACGAGTAAATCCAAAACGTCTTATAATAAGAATTCCAGTTGTAACAAATTTAGGAGAAAATTATGTATTGAAATGTTCACAAAATGATGATACGCATCAATTAAAATTTACAAAAGAATTATGGAATCAAATTTTTTCGGGTTTTGGATTTGAATTAAAAGAATTAATTCAAAAAGTAGATATTTATGATACTCCTGGAGTATTTTGTGGAATATTTCAAAATATAAATAACCTTACAAATGAAGATAAAAACGCTAAATATTATAAAAATCGTGGTTTAGAACCAAAACATTTTATAATGATGAGTAATTGGTTAGAATTAATTAAAGATAAATCAATTAATATTTTAGATATTGGATGTGGATTAGGTCATTATGGTTATGTATTTTCACAATTAAAATGTAAAAGTAGATATTTTGGAATAGATAATAATGAATGGGCTATAAAACATTCACCATATATTCATCTTAGACTTAATTGTCATGATATTGTTACAAATAGTATGACAAATAATATGTTTGATTTAGTATTAGTTATTGATATATTAGAACATTTAAGATATGAAGATATAGATATAGCTATTAAAAATTTTAAAAATGCTGGTAAAATTATTATTGTTTCAGTACCATTCAAAGGAACTCAAAATTGTGATGCTGATCCTACTCATATCATTAAAGAAACAAGGGAATGGTGGTTAAAAAAATTTACTGACAAAAATTTAAAAGAGGTAGAAGTCCCAGAACATTTTTTATATCGTTCTCAACTTTTTATATTTAAAAAATGAGATTCACAAATAATAATATGCTTTTAGCAAATTGTTACCATAATGGGTATATAGAACATTGTTTAGAACAAATTAAAAAAACTGAATATTTTTTTAAAAAAATTAAATTAAAATATATATATGGTTTAGCTTCAACAATAATATAAAATGAAAAACTTAATAAAAAAAGGATTTAATGGACAAGACTATTGGAGAAAGATTGAAAATAATAATATTTGTAATAATTGTAAAAAGAGAAAAACTATATTAACAGAATTTTTTTCTGATAAAAAAAATAGAGATAATATTAAAAAAGTCTCAAAAACAACATGTAATAGTTGCTACTGTGAAATATGCGAAAATGAAAATTATAAGTGTTCATTTTCAAGATTAAAAATGGAAAATAGAACTTTTTGTAAAATAAAATCTCATTGGCATAAATGTGTGAAATGTAATAAAAAGGTTCATTTTTCTGATTTTATTGGAATTTGGAATATTATGCCAAATATAGGTCATGGTGGAATGTGCAGTAAATGTTTAAAACATAAAGGATTTATAAAATGAAAGTTACAATAAAAGAAGAAAAAAAATCCAATTATTTAGGTGATGATTGTCATAATTGTTTTTTTTGGATACGAAATATGTGTACTATGATACCTTGTAATTGTAAATATAGTAAAGATATAAAAATGAAAGACCCAATAAAAATTAAACAAGGACAAAGTGCTAAAAATCAAGGTAATGATTTTGAAAGAAGAGTGCGAATTAATTTAGAAAATAAAGGATGGATTGTTGATAAATGGAATAATCAAATTTGGGATAATAAATTAAGTCCAGCTAGACATAAATTTCAACAAAATGGAATACCATTTACTATAGGGGTTGGTTTTCCTGATTTTATTTGTTTTCGACAACACAAAGATTATTGGTATCTTGACAATGACGATGGATATTTATATGGGATTGTTGGAGTTGAATGTAAAATTAATGGAATGTTATCAAAAGAAGAAAAAGAAAAATGCAAATGGTTACTTAATAAAGGTGTTTTTAGTAGCATAAAAATTGCAAAAAAAACTAAAATAAAAAATAAAATTGTAATCATGTATCATGATTTTGTGGAGAAATATGAAAAATAAAAGAAGAATTACATTACATATTGCAACGCGTGATAGACATACAGAATTAGCATTATTACTTCAAAGTCTTAGAACACAAATTTTACAAAATTTTGATATAATAATTTTAGATGATGCCTCTGGTGCACCAATAACAACAGCACATTTTTTAACGGCTATTATAACAAGAATGAAATTAGAAAATCATAAATTTAAATTATTAAGAAATAATATAAGTCAAGGATGTTGCCCAGCTCGAAATAAATGTATTGACGAAGATGATTTTGAAAACGAATTTGTTTTAAGGTTAGACGATGATGTAATTTTAGAACCTGATTATTTAGAAAAATTATTAGAAGTAATTGATGCTGGATATGATATGGCATCAGGTGTTGTACCACTTTTAAGCACTCCTGAAATTATACGAAATTCGAAATTTTTAAGTAAAATAATAAATGAACATGTCATAGATGAACAAGGAACTTTAATAAGCTCTAAAGATGAATGTGGCTATTGTTATTCAGAAAACTTAATACTTCCTACTCATCAATTTCGTACAAACGTTTTATATAAGCAAGAAGTGCAAAATAAAGTTAGGTATCCTGAAAATTTATCAACTGTTGCTTTTCGGGAGGAGGGCTTTTTTAGTTTTAAAGCAATCTTGGCAGGATATAAAATTGGAATTCATACTGGTGCTATTTGTTTTCATTTGCAAACTCCTAGTGGTGGAAATCGTCGAAAAGATTATGCAGAATGTGTTAAAATTGATGAAGAAACATGGCAAAAATGGATTAAAAAACAATTTAATATTCATGGAAATTTTTTAATGGTATATGATACAAAAATACAAATGATGTTAAAAGACAAAGTAAAAGAAATATATGGTGAAGTACAAATTGTTAATGAAGATAAAATAATTAAACCAACGGTAATAACATATGAAAATTAATGCAATTGGGTCAATGCTGGGAAGTACAGGTTATGATAGTCATTTTAGACAATTAATTAATGCTATTTATAAAATCAATCCAGACATTAAAATAGATATTCCTTTATCACCAAATTATATGCAACTTATAAATGATGCTGAATTAAGTATGTTAAAAAAACCATATAGAATCTCAGATATAACTATTGGAATTCTTACACCTCCATTTTGGCGTATTGCTTTAGCAGATAATTGTAAAAAATTTGTTGGTTTCTGTGTTTGGGAAGGTGATAAAATTCCTGAATATTGGATTGAATATTTAATGGATGAAAGAATTGACCAAATCTGGGTTCCATCTCAACATACAAAAGATGCTATTATAAATACATTACCACAATCAGGTAGTATAGAAACACAATTACCTATATGGATTAATAAAATAAAAATAGTCCCTCATGGAGTAGATATGAATAAATTTTATAAAAAAGATGTTAAGAAAAATAAAAAATTTACATTTATAAGTAATAAGGGATGGAAAGGAGGTTATGAAGATAGAGGAGGTGTTGCTTATGTATTAAAAGCGTTTTGTGAAGAGTTTGGTAAAGATGAGCCAGTTCAACTTTTATTAAAATTAAATCAGGCATATCTTAATCCAAATGATTTAAGTAAAAAATTAGATGAATTAAAATTACCTGAAGATAGACCTGAGATAAAAGTTAATATAGGAAATTTAAAATATGAAGATTTGATAAATTTATATTGTCAAAGTGATGTTTATGTATGTGCTCAAAGAGCTGATGGGTTTGGGTTAGGGTCTGCAGAAGCTATGGCTTGCGGTTTACCAGTTCTTGTTAGTGGGTATGGTGGTCAAGTTGAGCACATTGAAGAAACAAAACATGGAAAATTTTTTAAATATATTATGCAAGAAGTTAAAGGAGATATTATGTACGAAGGCATAAGTTGGTGTGTACCAGATTTAGAAGATATAAAAAAGAAAATGAGATTAGCATATAATAATCAAAATAAACTTAAAGAAATAGGTGATAATGGACACAAATTTATTGAAGAGAATTTTACATGGGATATTTCAGCACAAAAAGCCATAACTTTTCTTAAAGAACTTGAATAATATGTTTATGTATGCGTTTAATATACTATACTTATGGCATGGAATAAAGGTAAAAAATTTCCGTATAAACCAAATTATAAGCTGAGGGGAAGAGTGCCGTGGAATAAGGGTTTAACGAAAGAGACAGATGAACGTATTCTTAAACACTCAGAAATTGGAAAAGAAAATAAAAGATTATCACATTTAGGCAAAAAGCATTCTGAAGAAACTAAGAGAAAGATTGGAGATGTGTGTTATGAAATAACTCTTTTTGGGAATTCATTATTCTTTGCCATTATCATTCTCCAAATTTAATTTTAAAAATTTAGGATTTATTCTGTATCCCATAACTTCTCGACTTGTCATATAAAATCCTCGTTCTGCTATTATGATATGATTACATACTAACCAATTAAGTGCAATTTTAATTTTACTACCTGAATATGCATTACACATTTCTGCTAATCTTGATATATTAATTGGATATTCTAATTCTTTCATTACTGTAAGAATTCTTGTTAATATATGAGTATTAACTCTATAATATACCATATTTTTGTTTCAAATCATAATATTTAAATTCGTCAAAAAATATTTCTTGTTCAACCCCACATTCATATGTCAACCAAGTTCCTTCTCCAATAGTTTCGTGATCCAACGACTTTGCTTACATATTTTACAAATTGTATCATCATGCATTTTTATATTTCCAATCATCATATTTATTTTTTACAGTATTTTTTGCAAATTTTAGACTTTTATAAATAAGAAAATAACCATCTTTAAAGCCTTGTTTAATATTTGGTGTATTCATAATGCAAATTCCAAAAAACATTCCTATACCAAAATCTGGTATAATAAAAGAACTGCATATTAATATAGACCCAATTATAATATTTTTTATTGGAATTTTTACCTTAAAAATTTTTATACCTTTTTTTAAAGAATAATTATATCTTTGAACTTCCTTATGAGCCATAAATCTCTTTTTAAATTTCATTCGAACAACCCCAATCTAGCAGGTACTACCTTATTTAGATTACAGTCATCACAGCATTCTCCATGTTGTGATAATGGAGCTGGGTTATTACCAATCCCAAAAAATTCTTTTCCACAAAGCACACATTTACAACGTTCATTTTGATTAATAAATTTATTATTATGAGCCATTTTTTTTATCCACAATATTTAATAATCGATTTATTACATCATCATATGAGTTACCTGGATATTCTTTTAAATTATCTAACCTTTTTTTAGTATTTTTATTTATTACTATTCTAGGATTTCTATTAGCATCCCAACAATAAATTTTTATAAAAAAATCTTTTCTGTTTTTCCATAAAAATTCTCCAATATACTTTTGTTTATCAAATACAATAATATTATCATTTTCTTTTAAAGATTTAATTTGATGATTTGTAAACATTAATTTTCCACCATTAAAATATTTAACTTCATATCGTTGTCCATCAGAGCAAATATAATCAGGAGTTCCACTATTCTTAATTATATCTTTTTCTTTATAATTTTTGGTTTTCTCTAACCATTCTTTACCCATTATTTCTGTTTTATTTACCATATTATACTAATACTATAATATTATTATAGTATTTAAAGGTTATTAAAGTGTAATATATATATTAGACCATATAGGTTTTAAGAAAAAAAATAAAAAAAATGTTAATAATTAATCATAAAATTTGATTAATTCAAATGTAGCATTACCATCAACTTCAGCATCTTCGTAGTCGTCATCTTCATCTAAATTTTCAATATCAAAAACTACATTAATACGTATTTTTTCTTCTTCATCTTCGTCACCAAAATTCAATACATAAACTTTAAATTCAACTGTTACTGTAGCATCTTTACCATTAACATTTATATCAATATCTCTAACATCAATCTTTTCTATATCTTTATAATCGATATCTTTAAGTGTTACATTAGTAATATTATTAGATAATAAAAAATTTACTAAATCTTTCTTAAAACTTTTTGTTTCAAGTTCATCTAATGCTAATTGTTCTGCAATATCTTTGATATTATCATCTTTGAAAATTTCATCATAAATAGCGTTTATTTTTACATTATCAATAGAAACTGTAGTATTAACAGGCACTGATAAATCAACTAAATCAGCAATTTCTGCTGCTGTTGGAAAATCTGGAGTGTCATATTCCAGAGCTGGAGTTAAATAAATTCCAATACCAACTACTAAAATAAGAACTAAAAGAATTCCAATTCCATACTGCATTCCTTCATTTACTGTTGCTTGAACCATATTATATTATACCTCCTTACATTATTATTAAATATTCTAAAGTATTTCATAATATTATTAGAGTATTAGATTATATAAATTTATTGGTTATATTTTTAGTGCTATAAATACAGCAATAGAACTACCAATAATAGTACATAATAGGCTAGATAAAATAGTAATAATTTTCCATTGTGTTTTTACTTCTGATAAAGTTTCTAATGGGATATGAGATGATTGATGATTAAATAGTTCTGTAATTCTTGAATCTATTTTTTCACCAAAAACTGTAAAACAATTTTTTATATCTCGAATAGTTTTTTCCATGATATTAACACGTTGCTCAAGTAATAATCCGAAAGTACATGAATCTTTGAATTCAAATTTTTTTACCATTTAATTGTTTACTTATAAAAATATCCATAGGTGTAATGAGGTCATATGGCTTATTAAATTCAGCAGATAAATTTAATTTTTTGTATGATGCATCATATAAAATTCTACTTACAGCTTCAGAACAAATAAGATGTTTAGAACACCCAAAAGAAAAAATATGAAATCCAATTATAAATGTAATACTAATTCTTATAATATCAAACCATGAATATCCTCTGCCTAAATATTTATTACAATACTTTTCTACATCAAATAATTTAATCTTTGGTCGCAATATAAATAAAGTTCCATTCTTTTCACGGTCATGAATAAATTTTTTTTCATAAATATTTTTAACAAATCCTTTTGAATATGATTCATGAATTATAATATTATTTTTGTTTATTTTGCTTATAATGCCAACATGAGTTGTAGCACTAAATCCATATTTAAGATAATTATATTTTGTTGTAAGTTTACCAAACCAAGAATTTGGATTATTAAAACAAAAAACATCACCTACTTTATATACCATTTTAAAATCCAATATTTTCAAATGCAACTCCCACCGTTCCAACTGAACCAGCAGTTCCTGTTCCACCACCATCACTATTATTTCCAGCAGCACCTCCACTACCTGCTGTTACTGAAGTTGTAAAAGTATTTGTATCACTAAATATAACAATAAAACCTCCAGAACCTCCACCACCACCTCCTGCCCCTCCACCATAATTTGTACCACTACCTGAATTAGAATCACCATTACCTCCGGCTCCTCCATTTCCTCCATTAGTAGATATAGCCACTGTTGAAGTATTAGTTAATGTATGCATAAATATAAAACCTCCACAACCACCACCTCCACCTCCTCCTCCTCCAGCTTTACCTTGCGTTCCTGTAGTTGCTCCTGCATTACCTGCTCCTCCATCTCCTCCTATTGCCCCTAAAGAAGCACCTGCTCCACCACCACCTCCACCAATGGCAGCAACATCTCCAAGTTCTCCTTCTCCACCACCAGATGCATCATTTCCAAAAGATACTAAATTTCTGGCAAAGTTAAGATTACGATGAATTGATGGTACAACTGTTGCAGTTCCACCAGTTTGAAGACTACCTTTTTTACCTTCTACTGCTGCATCAAATACATCCATTGTATAAAATAATCGTCCATTTCCTCCATCATTACCATCAGCACCACCTCTATCTGGTGTAGATTGTACACCATTTGCTCCAGCAACACCCACAACACCATTTGAATTTATTGTACCATTACCTGCAACATTTTTTGCAAAAATATGAACAGCTCCACCGGATGCACCTCCTGCTCCTCCTGCTCCACCAGCTGTAGGGTCTGACACTCCACCAGAAGATATATTCAGTTCTTGATCAACCGCTATTGTTCCATTAATTGTTAATGTTCCACTAACATAAATAACACTTCTTGATGCAACAGTTAATGTGAATGTATTATCAATAGTCAAATCAGTATAATTTTTTGTTACATGTCCTACATCTGTGTTAGAAGATATAGTTACACTACCATCACTTCCATCACCAAATGGTAATAATAATGCTATATTTGCTTCACTACCATATAAAATATCACCATCATTTTTTGGAAGTTCACCTTTGTCTGCCATGTTTTTATTAATTAATTTTATAATTTAAATACTATTATTTAAATTATATAATTTATATAACTAAGTAAATACACTTAATTAAAATACCTCCCATGATTCTTCAATTCTTAATTCTCTTGTCCCATTAAACGTTAAAGTTGGTAACGATGCTCTACTCCAAATACTTCCCGTCAATCCTGTTCCACTTGCAATAACAGCAAATTCAGTTAATTGTATTCCAGACATTTCAATACTATTCCAATCTCCTTGCCATAAAACATTTTGTGGAGATACAGTTGTATTAGTAAAAAGTTGCCTATCAACTGAAGCAATTAATTCTGTTTGTGTTATAACACTTATTCCACTACCAGAACCAATTATAAAATACTCAGGAATAATTGTGCTACTACCACCAAGAATTAAACTTACTTCATTTTTTCCATAATTTGTTATAACCATTATAATACCTCCTTTTTAATGATAATCCTCAATTTTTATTTCTGTTAAAATAGTTCCTGTTCCAGATGCATTCCATCTTAAATCTGTTCCAGTATTTGAAAATGTATGAATAACTCCACTTGAAATACTTTCAAAATTACTACCATTTGCTGTCATAAATAATGCGGGAGTATTTCCAGTAAATGTTGCTGTTAATTTTGCTCCTGTAATAATTTCATTATTAAAATCTACACTTGTTGACTGTGCTATTGTTTTAAATGGATAAGCACGACCATTACCTGAATTATATAAATCACTAACATCAGAATCAGATAAGGCTCTAGTAAACATCATCCATTCATCAAGCTGTCCATCAAAAAATCTAATATTTCCGTTATTGTTCCAGTTACTAGTTCCAAAATTAAAATTATCAATTCCTGATGCATCATTAAGCCATGCTGTTTTGTCAACTTCTGAAATGTATGATAAAGTTTGATTTACTTCGTCAATATATAATCTTGGTATTGTACCATCATGAGTTATCGTTAAAAAATGCCATTGATTACTAGTTAATTCAGTAGTTGAAACTTGAAATAGATATTTTCTAGATCCATTAATAATTAAATCTACTATAAGATTGCTTGATTCTATGTTAAATACTAATTTTTCATTAGCGTTTGTATCACCAAACATGAATATAGTTGGAAGTCCTGCTCCTGTAAGATTAGTTGTTTTCATCCAACCACCTATTGAACCCTCATTAGTTTTCATATTTGAAACAACTGAATTAACATTAACACGATCATTATTACCATCAAACGAATAAGCTGTATTAATTTTACCTGCAACATTTTGTGTGACACTAGTAACATTCCCATCATTTGAACTATGTGCATCAATCATGTCACCTGCACTCTCATCCATCTTCCAATATGCAATCATATCTGTAGTTGTTACCATTATAAAACTAAACTCCCCGTACCTATCCAACTAGCAGTAGTACTTTCAGTATCTTTAAAATTTGTTGTATTAAAATTTTCTGTATAAGTATTTTCAAAATGTGCAACATATTGTGTAGAAAATGCACTTCTATTATCACCTAAAAAATTAATTCCACTCGCTACAACACTCCCTAAAATTCCACCAAAAGTAGCTCCTGAAACATTATGAAATCCTTTACCTAAAATAAAACTACTACCAT
>SDBT01007848.1_pt1 | contig 17513 bp, 18 predicted proteins | sample 2277101 | NCBI WGS metagenome assembly SDBT01 (sample SAMN10404973, study PRJNA504765) | marine sediment metagenome | isolation source: marine sediment core GS10_PC15, 103 cmbsf | place: Arctic Ocean: Southern Knipovich Ridge | collected 2010 | reverse complement strand
GCGAATCTCTTCCGGGACCCTTACCTCAAGAGTTACCTCCTCCAGAGACCACAATATCTTTTCTAGCGTGATTAGTTTCATGTTAGGACAGACTGCCTGCTCAGAGGCGTGGATGAACTTCTTGCCAGGGTTCTCCTTTCTCAGCCGGTGGATAATCCCAATCTCCGTTCCGATAATTATCTCCTTGGCTTCTGTTTGTTGGGCAAATCTGCACATACCACCAGTGCTCAGAGCCTCATCAGCGATAGTAATCACCTCCGCTTTACATTCTGGGTGAACTATCACCTTGGCTTGTGGGTATTCCAGTCTTAACCTGGTAATATCCTGCGGCCGTATTCTAATATGAGTAGGGCAAAAACCTGGCCAGAGTATCATCTTTTTGTCAGTCTTGGTGGAAATATAGTGACCCAGATACTGGTCAGGAACGAAAAGTATCTCCTCGGCATCCAGACTTTCTATCACTCTGACGGCATTGGCTGAGGTGCAGCAAACATCGGACTCTGCTTTCACCTCTGCTGAAGAATTGATATAGCAGACTACAGTAGCTCCGGGAAGTTCTCTTTTTCTCTGTTTCAGCCTTTCCGCGGTAATCATGTCTGCCATCGGACAACCGGCATGTATGTCCGGAAGTAAGACTAGCTTGTCCGGGCAAAGGATAGAGGCAGTTTCTGCCATAAAATGAACCCCGCAGAAGACTATCACCTCGGCATCTGTTTTGGCCGCATTTTGACTCAACTCTAGGGAATCACCGACAAAGTCAGCTATATCCTGAACCTCACCCAGTTGATAGTTATGGGCAAGGATAACAGCACCTCTTCTTTTCTTAAGGGTAATAATTTTCTCAATTAGCTTGGCATCCCTATCCTCCATTAACTGCTACCCTCCATCCACAGGTATAGACGTTCATCTTCTTCCCCCTGACGGAGGCGATTAGAGTGATGCCCAGGCTTTCAGCAATCTTCACTCCCAGGTTAGTTGGTGCCGATATGGAGACGAGTATGGGAATACCTCTTTTCGCTACCTTATGCAGTATCTCTGAGGTAATTCTGCCACTGGTTATTATTACCCGGTCAGCAGTAGGTATGTCCTCCAGAAGGCATTTCCCAAAGATTTTATCAATGGCGTTATGCCGGCCTATATCCTCGCTAAAGACCAGTATGTTTTTCCTGTCGCATAAGGCGGCACTGTGAACACCGTGGGTTGTCAGGTAAAGCTGGGAATTGTGTTGGAATTCATTTACCAGGGCAAAAACTTCGTCGGCTGATATTTTTGTCTGGGACACTACTTTTTGGCTGGTGCTATCAGTAGCGCTGTAAAAGGAAGCCCCCCTGCCACAGCCCGAAGTTATCAGCCGTTTGAATATAAGCTCACCGGCGTTCTTGTTGTCTCCTTCAATTTCTACGCGTACCAGGCCTCTGGTGTCGTCAACTAGTACCTTTTTGATATCTTCCTTACGTTTAAGCAGTCCTTCGGAGGCAAGGAAACCGATAGCTAAGTACTTTAGGTCGGTAGGGGAGCAGAGTAAGGTTACCAACTCTTGGTTATTTAAGATGATAGTGAGCGGTTGTTCCCGGGTTACGGTGTCCTCGGTATCCGTCTTACCTTCCCTGGTAATGCGTTGGATGGGGAATGTCTCGATACTGTTAACCATCTTTAACCTCCAATACCCTTACTTGGCCTGCTACCGCCACTAATCCTCCTTTTCAGAGTACCGACAGATGCCACTGCATCTATATTATATATTTTTCCAGGGCACTTTAGAAAGTTTTCCCGAAGAGGTCAACGGTGGGGACTGGTGCTTGCTATCAGGGTGATACCTTGTGCAAAAGCTTGGTATGTCGCTGGCAAAACTCATAACCACTCTCCAGCTGAGCAAAGATAAGTTCCTTTTGCCAGTGAGCATTATACAGCCGGCAGCCTTTATCTTCACAAAAAGGGTCACCGGTCAGGGAATAGAAAACCGCTTGCATGGCATATCCCTTGGCAACCTCGGTCAACCGCTTGTCGGCATAATCAATAAAACTGCCCTCGAATCTGTCTTTAAGCTCGGTGATGTCTTTTCCCAATGTCTCATATTGCTGCTTAAGAAGATAATACTCCCTCGGTTTTGCTGGTGCCTCTATCAGCCCTGTCGATGAGATAAGGGAAGGAATACCGTAGACACTCGTCCTCAGGTGGTATCTTCGGTCACTGTCATCCCAGGTAGCAAACAGTCGATTGGTGAAGAAGATATGAGCAAACTTTAGGCTGCGTTCTGTTCTTGATATGATTTCGCCGCAGACCCTCTGCAGATGAAATCCATCGTACAGGATGCCAAAAGACCTTGTTTTTCCTGAAATTCTCCTTTTTTCGTACTCTATCTCACCGTAGAGCGGTTCTTGCCCGGGCAGTATCTCCTGACTTATCTCTTGAATCTTGGTGCTGGCAATCTTTCTGGCGTAAGTGGAAACCTTATCCTGGGGGAGGTTAAAAGCAAAGGGATTTCCCCTTACCTTAACCTCAACCCTCCTCATTTTCCGGGCTAAATATTGGGCAATCTCCGCAATATCTAATTCCTCGGCGATACCCTCGTCATAGAGAATAATCTCCATGTTTAAGCTCTAGGCTAGTTTCTCCAAAGCGACTTCAGCGGCTATTTCTCCTGATAGCAGCATTGCCCCGAATGTTGGCCCCATCCTGGGTAATCCGTAGGTTGTTGATACTGCCATACCGGTAACAATTAGACCGGGGTAGGCCTCACCGGTATGCTCAAGGATTAGGTCCTCCGACTTCTCTACCCACATGGCACCGAAGCCTTTGGTTTTAATCAGGCCTCGCTCTTCCAGTTTTTTCACTACCTGGGCATCATGCCCGGTAGCATCAATTATTATCGTTGATTCGATGGCTACCGGGTCAACACAGGTTATCTCTCTGGGCAGCGCCGAGACAGGTGTCCAGTTGATTACCGCCCCACACACTCGTCCGTCTTCTTTCAAGACCAGGTCATCGAAGAGTGTCATATTGGCAAATTTAACGCCACTATCACAGGCTGAAGCAATAAGTTTTGAGCAGGCGTGGGGCCCATCAGCAACGAGTAAACCTTCACTGGCTACTATGTATGGAATGCCAAGCTCGTCTAAAACTCTCTCCCCAGGATGCCGCACCGTTAACTTATTCATCAGGTAACCTCCGATCCAGAACCCACCGCCGAGGTAGTTGTTCCGTTCCACAATAAGCACCTTCTTGCCGGCTCTGGCCAGGTTGCGACCTGCCATTAGCCCACTGGGGCCACCACCAACAATAATGCAGTCACTTTCCACATATTCTTCAAATTGCTTGGTGAACTCGGCGACTATGGCACGAGTTACCTCCTTTTCCCCTACTGGGCTGAACTTTTCCATTTTTAACCTCCCTTAGATTTATTTAAGTAGTCCTCGATAGCTGATTTAAGCGCCTCCTCGGCTAGAACTGAGCAGTGCATCTTAATCGGGGGCAGCCCATCGAGAGCTTGAGCTACCGCCCTGTTGGAGATTTCCAGTGCCTCACTTACGCTCTTCCCTTTTACCATCTCGGTAACCATAGAGCTGGTGGCAATGGCAGCTCCGCAGCCGAAAGTCTTGAATTTGGCATCGACAATAGTGCTATCTTTTACCTTGATGTAAAGCTCCATGATATCACCGCACACCGGGTTCCCCACATGTCCGATGCCGTCAGGATTATCTATCTCCCCCACATTCCTGGGGTTCTTGAAGTGTTCCATTACTTTGTCGCTGTACAGCGACCAAACATCAGGCATCTATTCTATCCTATCTTTTGGAGTCTTCAACAAGGCAGTGTTCCTTTCCTTTACATACCTTATTCTGTCCGGTAAGGCTCCTGGAAAAGCGAGGTGGTTAGATAGCGCTCACCGGTATCAGGTAAGACTACTACTATCAGCTTGCCCTCGTTTTCTGGCCTTTTGCCCACCTCCAGAGCTGCCCAGGTTGCCGCCCCCGAAGATATGCCGGCCAATATCCCTTCCTCCTTAGCTAACCTTGTGGTCATTATTCCGGCATTTTCATTAGTGACCTTAATAATTTCATCAATTAAATCTGTTCTCAAAACATCGGGGATAAAGCCAGCCCCGATACCCTGAATCTTGTGAGCTCCTGGCTCCCCCCCGGAGAGAACCGGGGAATCAACCGGCTCAACGGCGATAGCTTTAAACTGTGGCTTCCTGGGCTTGATTATCTCGGACACCCCGGTAATCGTTCCCCCAGTTCCCACTCCTGATATTAGAATATCTACCTTGCCATCGGTATCTCTCCAGATCTCCTCGGCAGTGGTCAGCCGGTGTATCTCTGGATTTGCCGGGTTCTTAAACTGCTGGGGTATAAGGTAATTGGGGTTTTCTGCCGCCAGTTGCTCAGCTTTTCTTACTGCTCCTGGCATCCCCTCTGCCCCAGGGGTGAGCACTAGCTCGGCACCCAAGACAGATAGAAGCTGTCTCCGCTCTATTGACATTGTGTCGGGCATGGTGAGAATGAGTTTATACCCCTTGGCGGCGCAGACGAAGGCCAGGGAAATGCCGGTGTTGCCACTGGTGGGCTCTAGGATAACCGTGTCCTTCTTAATCAGCCCCCTCTCCTCAGCAGTAACAATCATTGATACGCCTATCCTGTCCTTCACGCTTCCCAGGGGATTAAAGGACTCGAGCTTGGCTACTACCTCTGCCTTTACCCCCTTAGTTATCCGGTTCAATCTGACCAGCGGTGTATTCCCGATTAACTCGGTAGAGTCCTTGGCTATCCCTCTAGTTAACTTCGGTATCGCTACTGTCTTATATTGAAGCATCGCCACTTTTTGGATTGCCTCTGCCATTTTGTTCTGCTCCTTTCGCATACCCTGTTTAAACTATCCACTTGGTAGACTCATACATAGTTGTAGACTAATGTAATCGACAAAGTGTAGAATATCACAGAATAGGCAGTTTGTCAATATTCTTTTCTCGTCCATTTGATTAGTGCCACACCACCTCCTCCCCTGTCATTGCGAGCTAGAGACGAAGCAATCTCGCCCCTCACCCTCTGGGTGGCTTCGTCGGTCATTATCTTTATTATCTTTATCAACCTCTCCCCCTCAATCCCCCTCACTTTTCAAGGAGAGGGGAGGGGATTTTTGAAGGGGTTTCACCCCTTCAAGCTACCCACTTTTACCGTCATTGTGAACCGCAGGCACGGTAATCTCAGTGAAGAATACCCTTATATTTTGCAGTGTTACCCCCCCCATCTATCTGAACTAGCTCATAGTCTCCCTAAACTGAACCTCATGGCTTTTCGTTTAGTCGCAACGACAAGCCTGGCTCCGACCATATTACTTAGAGTAGTTGCCGTCCTAGCTTTCAAGATGTGTGGTATCATTTAGCGCAATAAGATGACTACTACTATTCATTACTCGGATTACACTCAGCGATGTGTTAACGATCTCAAATCTGCGATAGATACTATTTGATACCCCCAGAATGTGTGCCACTAATACCCTGATTACGACATCATGGGTCACGATAGCCACTTGCTTGCCCCGGTGAGCCTGTACTACTTTCTCAAAGGCTCGGATAGCCCGCTCGGTTACCTGCAGGAAACTTTCTCCGTTAGGCATGGTCATCTCTGATGGGTCAGTCCTCGATTGCTGCCAAAGCTCTGGCCACTTTTGTTGGATATCATCCATATGTAGTCCTTGCCAGTCTCCGAACTGAATTTCAATCAGCTCATCTAATACCTTTGGCTTAAGGTTGTGGGGTTTCGTAAGAATCGTCGCCGTAGTATAAGTTCTGCGGAGTGGACTGGTAGAGACTGAAGCGATGGGTAATCTGGCTAGTCTGGAAGACAAACGGCGCGCCTGGGTATAGCCTACCTCATTAAGGTCTTCATCGGACCACCCCATATAGAAGCCAGTAATGTTTGAGTTAGTTTGACCGTGGCGGACAAGAAGGACGGTCGTGTTCATATGTACCTCCGTCAATAATAAGTCAGTCCCTCGACTGTGAAACAGCGTCAAGCCTGGGTAAGGCAACTGTGGCACTATTCCTATACAGTATAAAGAATATGGCCGCTCAATGCGAGGGGAACTTGGATGAGTTGCTCAGAGTAATGATTTGTTGGATATTTAAGCACACCTGGCGAATTGCTTACTAATACCTGCTTTCCTCATTATGTTAATTGAGGCGCGCACATTACTTCAGCTCTAAAAAATTTTCTGCATTTCCGCCTAAGAATGCTTTAATATCTTCCTCCGTAAGGACTGGCTCTCTGCTAAGTTTCTTACTCTCGGCAGAGAATTTCCGGTACATGTCCAGGTCATCTTTTCGGTCGACATCTGGATAGTCGGTGCCCCAGCAACACCTGTTCAGAATGCCCACCGCCTTAGCATGTTGCAGGAATCCCATTATTTGAAATGGGGAATACGTCATGCTCAGTATGGTAAAGTCCAAGTAGACATTAGGCCATGCCAAGGCGAGGTGAAGGGCATGATCCCATGTTCCCCCCTGACCGGCGTGGTCTACTTTAATCTTCAACCCGGGAAACTTCTCCAGGACATGCCACAGAAGAGCGGGGTCTTGTTTCTCCAAAGGGCTCCACGGGTACCAGCAAAATCCGGTGTGAATACTCATTGGTATCCCACGTTCACGGGCTAGTTCTTCACATTTTTTGTATATCGGGTCGAGTATCGGGTCATCCAGGGCTAGGCCAACATAGGATGGGGCGAATTCTCCTATTCCCTTTAACCCCAGTTCGTTTACCGCCCGGTCTATTTCCTGAACAGATTGCTTTCCGCCGAGAGGGTCAACCGATGCGAAGCCGATGAGCCTATCCGGATACTTATTCTGAGCTTCGGCAAGGTAATCGTTTTTGACGATTATCCACTTATCTTTAGGAGACGAAGGTATTCGGTAATGGAAACCTTCAATTACAGTTTTGTCGACGCCGTTTTTGTCCATGTTTTCGATACAATCTTCATAGGTGATGTGAAAATCCTCTTTTCTCCAGGTTCTACTGGGTTCCCGCCAGCAGCGCTCACCCTGTTCCGACAGCAGGTTGGCGCGCCATGCCGCATATGCCTCAGAGATGTCCAGTCCATAACGCCAGATGTGGCAGTGGATATCGATTACCGACATTTATTTCACCTTCCTTTCACATAATGAGGTGCGAGAAGAAATAAACAGAAGTGGCTTTGTCAACAAAGTGTTGCAGTGGCGGGCCGCCGAGCGGGATACCGCGCAGGTGTTTGCCTGATTGAGACTATTTACATGTGCAGCACCTTGCTGAGGAAGAGCTTGGTGCGCTTGTGGCGGGAGGTAAGGAATTTTTCTGGTGTGGCTTCATCGATAATTTGACCTTCATCCATGAGAATCATGCGGTCAGCAGCGGCACGCGCAAATCCCATCTCATGTGACACTACTACCATAGTCATTCCCTCCTTGGCTAGTGCTAACATTACATCCAACACCTCTTTAATCATTTCAGGGTCGAGGGCACTGGTTGGTTCATCGAACAGCATGATTTTGGGGTTCATCGCCAAAGCCCGCGCAATAGCGACACGCTGCTGCTGCCCCCCGGAAAGTTGAATGGGGTAAGCCTGGGCTTTGTCCGGAATACCCACTTTAGCCAACAGTTCAAGGGCGATTTTCTCTGATTCATCCTGGGAACGTTTGCGCACTATGCGTTGTGCCAGCATCAGGTTTTCCACTACCTTGAGGTGAGCAAATAAATTAAACGACTGAAACACCATCCCGATTTCTTGACGAACGGCATTGATATTCTGGGCAGTGTCCAAAGGAATGCCGTCTACCACGATTCTGCCTTCATCATATTCCTCGAGACGATTTATACAGCGCAGCAAAGTGGACTTACCTGATCCAGAAGGACCGATGATTACAACCACTTCGCCCTTATACACATCCAGGCTTACTCCTTGCAGGGCATTGACTCTGCCGAAGTGTTTGTGAACATTCTCAATATGGATGATTGGTGCCATTGTGCTCATCTTTCAAATCGGGTCTTTTTCTCGAGCCAGGATACGCCACGGGCTGCAAACAGGGTCATTATCAAATACACCAGGGCAACCATAGTCCACACCTCGATTGGGTTGAAATGCGTAGCCATAAACTCACGCCCCCGGCGGGTCAAATCGGCTACTGCCACCACACTCACCAGGGACGAATCTTTGAGTAGAGCAATAAGCTCATTGCCCACCGGTGGCAGAACCACACGGACTGCCTGTGGTAATACCACGTGACGCATTGACTGGAAATGCGTCATTCCTAAGCTGCGGGCGGCTTCTGCCTGGCCTTTGGGAATACTCTGAATACCAGCCCGGTAAATCTCGCTCATATAAGCTCCGTAGCAGATGGTTAGGCCAGCAATAGCTGTAAGAATCGGATTGGCACGATAGGTAGCCAGAAACGTGATATTGAGCGATTCCCCAATCTCATGGACCACTACCGGGAAGGCAAAATACCACCAGATTAACTGTACTAGAAGAGGAATACCGCGGACTATTTCAACGTAGAGTGATGCCAAGCCGCGCAGAACCCAGTTCCGTGATAACCGTCCTAATCCCCCTATCAAGCCCAGTACTAGAGTAAATATAAACGAACTCACCGTAATGACGATAGTTACGATGACACCATCACGCACAAAGAGTAAAATGTTTCGAAAGGGGTCGGCTCTGACGGTAACCAAAATTACTATCAAGCCAACCACTAGAATCACTAGACCCCACCAGGGGTCAATGCGCGTGATTTTCCCCGTGCCAGGAACATGAGCCAGTTTACTTCCGCTGGATCTAGGTGGTGGCTCTTCCATGAGACCCCTCGAAATGGCTTTGTGAGGCCTGCTTTCAGAGGCTTCGCAAATATGAGTTCAGATATTTACTGGCTCTAAAGCCACTTCTTGGCTAGCTCTTCTATCAGCCCTTTTTCTTTAACGGCTTGCAAGCCGGCGTTGATTTTTTCCAATAAATCTTCTCTGTCTTTGGAAATAGCGATTCCGTAACTTTCTTCGGTAAAGACCTCACCTACTGTTTTGAGTTTATCTGGGTACTTATTCACATATCCCAGGGCTAAGGGATTATCGGCGACAACGGCATCAATCTGCCCGTTCATCAAATCCTGGAAAGCTAGACCAATGTCATCATATGTCTTGAGGTCTGCGCCAATAATTTTTTCTATCTCAAAGGAGCCGGTAGTCCCGATCTGTGCCCCGACAATCTTACCGGGCAGTGCATCTTTGTTGGTGATATTGGTGTTGTCTGTACGCACTGTGACAATCTGCCCTGCCTCGAAATAGGGGTCCGAGAAAAGAAACTGTTTCGCGCGCTCTTCCGTGATGGTCATGGCTGAGATAGCCATATCATACTGGCTCTGCGCCATCCCGGCTAAAAGTGGGTCCCAGGCCACGTTGATAAACTCAATTTCTAGACCTGCTTCTTCGGCAATGGCGGTCATCAAGTCAATATCAAACCCTTCGATCTCCTTAGTTTGTTCATTGATAGACTCGAAGGGTGGCCAGGTGGCATCAGTGGCAATAACCACCTTCTCCGTTGGGGCACAGCCGGATAGCACCGGGCTTATTAGCGCCAGCCCAATCAAGAGATACCATAATCGATGTTTCATATTTTCCTACCCCCTTTTTTGTAGTTTGGAGGAAGTCTAGCATATTTGGGGGACGCTGTCTATACTGCTGGTCAGTTTAACATCCCCATGTTATAATTGCGGAAACTTGCTGACTGATATTGAGGCATACATTACAGACGTGGACAACATAACTTTTAAACTGGTGGCTAATGATGAGGAACTGAGGGGCGCTCTTGAAGTAAGGAGACAAGTGTTTGTTCAAGAGCAGGGCGTGTCGGAGAACTTGGAGTACGATGACTATGACGAGGAAGCGATGCACATGGTGGTTAAAGACGGAGAGAGAGTTATCGGCACAGCCAGAGTTCGATTTCTAACTGTGCATAAAGTGAAGATAGAGAGGATGGCTGTCTTGAGACCATTTCGCCGGAGAGGAATCGGGAGTAATATTATTTCCTTTCTGAAAGGGGAACTGGAAAGTAAACAAATAAAGCAAGTAGTTCTGCATGCCCAGTGTGAAGTAACCGAGTTCTATAAATCATGTGGTTTTGAGGAAATCGGCCCACATTTTTGGGAAGTTGGCATCAAACACGTAAAGATGCAACTACGGCTCTGATACGATTCTGCGGAAAGAAGCAACCGAGGCTGAGAAGGCTAAAATGTTGGTTATAATGCTTGATGCTGTTTACTGTGATACAAATAAGAAAAGGATTGTAACTTTGCAGCCTGAATCTCTATTCCTGCCTGTGTTTACTCTCTGCAATGGGTTGAAGGAGAAGAATGGACTTACTTTTATGCCTGAACCCTTACAAGCTAGCGGAGTAGTTGGGGGTTGGAGTAGGGGCCGGTAATAAGTATCAGCACCAGCAAAGTGACCAGTGCTACCATCACTGTCATACCAATCATGGGAACAAGCCTGTTATTAGTGTCTTCCATCTCTCCGACAATTGGAATGCGAAATAACTGGTACATTACGCGCAAGTAGAAGCTCCAAACGAGTATAATAGCGAAGACATAGGCCAACAGAAGTAAAGACGGCAAGCCACCTGGTATTCGGAGGCCAATTGTTGGTGCAGCTCCCTCCTCCCCAGGCTCCAGGGCTGATTTGGGACCAACAAAAACCTCTGGTATGGCAACAGACTCCGGAAGACCAGCCTTAGCTTGGTAAAAAGGTCCAGCACTCTTCTCTAGGCTGACCGTAGTGGTAGTTTCGCTAGCTTCATAACGGGCTACTACTTGTATATCACCTGTCTCACGGGGGATATACCTCAGAACAGCAGTTCCCTGATTATTGGTCACCGCCTCCCCAATCTCCATCAAGCCGTTAATAAAGAAGTCCACCCTGATAAAAAACTCCACGGTAACATCCTGAACAGGATTGCCATTTTTGTCCCGGATGGTGGCACTCAAAGACAATGGCTGCCCAGACTGAGCCTGCTCAGGAGCAGTTAGCTGCAGGGTGGCGGTTTCTCCTTCTCCCGGAGGTTTGGCAGGCGGGGGCGTAACCTCTGGGGGAATGGCTGTCCCGATGGACCAGAGGTGGGTCAGAACCTGCCACCGTTGCTCCTCGGAAAGGGAAGACTTAAACGGGGGCATGCCCTTGTCCAGCCTGCCCTCGCTTAATGTCCAGAAGTAAAAGTCTGGCCTTTCCTCGAGTCGCTGAGGGAAATCCGCAGCATTAAAGTCAGCCGCTGGGATATTGCTGCCATTGGCACCATGGCAACCTATACAGTATTGTCCGTATAATCCCTTCCCCACCTCTTGCACTGAGGCATCGCTCCAAGAGAAAGGGTTTTTCAACCCAGCATAGGGTGGTGGTGGCTCCCCCTGCGCCATGACCGCAATTGCCAAAACCCACAGGAGAAAGGTTACAGAGGCAACAATAAAGAGTAACTTGAGCTTCATCATACTCTTCTTGCCCCCTCTCCAGGTTGTGGCGATGCTTTTATTTCTGCCTCTTCTGTCATCTCAATAAAAGGCATTACTGGCAAAACTTTGTTAAAGAGGGCGAGGATGAGCGTGAACCCGGCAAAGCCTGCAACAACAATCGATATCTCCACCCAGCTAGGAGTGTAGGTGCCAAATTCAAATTCAAAGGGCATCATGGGCACCTGAAGGGTAGGGATTATAATAACGAACCGCTTGACCCACATCCCTACATTTATCAGTACGCCAGCGGTTACAGTCCTGAGGATGGCTGACCCTCGTTGGAAGAGAATAAGAAAAGCCGGTGCCACAAAGGCACTTAAGAAAAATAACCAGTACCAGATGGCATTCTTGCCCACCAGGAGAAGGGTGAAGAGATGTTTCTCCTCTATCCTGAACTTATAGCCTACTGTGAGGTACTCGGTGAGGACGAAATAGAAGTAGGCGAAGAGCAAGACCATCAGTAACCAGCCTATATTGCGGAAGTGTCTCTCGGTAATGTATTCCTCCAGATGGCAGAACTTACGGAAGGCAGCCATGACGATAAGAAGGGCGCCCATGCCGGAGAAGAGCGCCCCGATGACGAAGTTAGGGGCCAAGGTGGTGGAGTCCCAGCCTGGACGCAAGGTCATGGCGAAGACAAAGGAGACCACAGTATGCACCGATATGGCAATGGGTATTATCATAACGGTCATAATCTTGTGAGCCTTATCCAGCCGCTGCCGTTGCTCCAGTGTGCCCTTCCACCCCACAGCAAGGAAGCTATAAATTTTTCGTTTTAAAGTAGCTGCTTCCTGCTTAAGCCGGTCCCGCATCAAGGCAAAATCTGGGATTGCCGGTAGGTAGAGATAGACGAAACTGCCGATGAGATAGGTAGTAACCCCGATAACGTCCCAGACAAGGGGTGACTGGAAGCGTCCGTAAATTATGAGATTCAGGATTCGATCCGGGCGTCCCAAATCGACAACAATCATTGATGCGCCTATTAGAAGCGCGGCTACAGTAACGAGTTCCCCCATACGTGTTATCGGGGTACGCCAGCCGGCATTGGTGAGACGGAGGATAGCCGAGATAAGAGCGCCAACATGACTGACGCCAATCCAGAAAACGAAGTTAAAGATGTAAAATCCCCAGGAGACTATATCACGCATCCCGGTCATAAGGAGCCCATAGCGCAGCTGCGTGATATAAGCGAAGAGCCCCCAGGCAATTATCACTAAAAGAAACGAGACGAAGACATAATAGCCTTTGCTGGTTTTTCTCAGCGGAGCGAGGGAGATGCGCTCCAAACGCTCGGGATAACCTTCAGCTACTCTAGCTCTCATTTAACCTGTGCCTCCCAGGTCCAGGTATCGGACTCCTTCCAGACTTCTATACCTGGGTAGCGGTCGTAGCCCTCGTCTCCCCAGGGCCATGTCACCGGCAGTAGCTGGCGAGGGTCACTGGGCTTCCGACCAAAGTCCTGCCCGTGGCCAGGCAGATACCATACCCGCGGCTGAGTGCCTAGCCCTTCCTTATAGCGGTAGGCATCATTCTCAGCGAGGAACTTGGATAGTTTCACCACCTCCACTCCGTTCGTGGCAATGTCATCATTCAGGTCACCCATATAGAGAACCTTCCTTGGACAAGCATTGATACAGTACGGCAGTTTGCCCTGACGCATCAGGTCAGGACAGAAATCGCACTTCATAACGGTTCCTTTTATTGCCGGAACCTGGTGCTCAGGGGAATATTCGACAAGAGCAGCCTCGGGGGGTAACTTTGGAGTGCCCCAGTTAAAGAAGCGTCGGTGGTAGGGACAGGCGGCTATACAGAAGCGACAGCCAATGCAACGACGCTGGTCAATGAGGACAATACCATCTTTAGTGTGGTAAGTAGCTGCTACCGGGCAGACATTGACACAGGGAGCATTCTCACAGTGGTAGCAGGGAGTGGGCATAAAATAACTTGCACCATCACCGAAGTCAGCTTCGAAGACCTGAATCCACTCCATCTCTTTAGGCACATAATGCCCCATAATACAGTTCTGAGTGCACTGTGGTGGTATTCCGAGGCCAACACATCCGTCACACTTCTTCAGGTCAATGACCATGCACCAGGAACGAACTTTTGCCTTAGTTAGCGCTTCATCTGCAAGGCTATCCGATGCCATCCCGGAAGTGCTGACTGATGCCCTGACTCGGTTCAACCCGACTAGCGGGGATGCCAGGACAGCCAGTAATCCCATCCCCGCTGCTGACCTCTTAATAAACTCTCGTCGGTTTAAACTGCTGTGTTTATCCGGCAACAAAATCCTCCCTTCTATACTAAAGCGTAAACTACATCAAGAGAATGTCTATGACCACGGCTATGTAGACAATGGCTAGATATGGGCTCGATAGCTTAAACGCTGTCCAAGCCTTTTGAGCCGTCGGGGCAAAGTAAAACTTAATATTTGCTGTCAATACGATTAGTCCGACAATAACAGATATAAAGAGATACGCCTCACTTAAAATTCCCAATAGATACGGGATAATTGAGAGGGGAATCAAGGCCATGTTGGACAATGCGGCCCATTTGGAAGCTATCCTCTCACCATAGACGGTGGGAAGAGTTGGTATATTAGCTTGTTCACTGTCCTCTTTAGTCCTGATGGCTAAACCCCAGAAGTGACCAGGCGTCCACAGGAACACGAAGATACTGAAAAATAGGGGAAGTAGACCAAAGCTGGTAGTTATTGAGAACCAACCAGCCAGTAGTGCACAACTACCAGCCAGCCCTCCTACCACTACACTCCACGGCGTTTTTCTCTTTAGCCACATCGTATAAACAAGGATATAAATGATAGCTCCCGAGGTGATGAACAGCGTGGTCAATAAGTTCAGCCAGACCGTAGAAATTATCAAACCGTTGATAACTAAGAATACCCCGGTATACAGGGCTTTTTCAGCTGGTTCAATTTGGCCGAATGGTAGTGGTCTTCGGGACGTCCGATGCATAATTTTATCTATATCCCTATCAAGATAGGAATTAAGAGCGCCACAGCCAGCGGCTACCAACCATACCGATACGGCTAAGATAGAAGCTGTACCCCATGAGATACCACTACCGGCAGCTAAAAAGACACCCATCACCGCTGAAAGTGAATTCAAAGTAGCGGAACGTAGCTTTAAAAGCGATGCATAAGCAGCTACGGTAGTCCGTAGCTGGTAAAGACTCTTCCAGTAGCTTCCAACATGAGTGGGTACATCAGCGTTTATAAAATTATGAGGTAACGCCTGGACTATACCAAATTGATTTTGCTTCAAGGTTCTCACTTCCTAAGGTGCAAATATGACCAGTGATCCTAAAATCATACCCAGGTTCAACACGGTCACAGCTACCAACCCCCAGAGAAGGAAGCCGGTACCTCTTGCTGCTGGTTGAGACGAGTTCCCTTTTGCCATTCCTTCTGTCATTACTGGTCTATACCCCCCTCTCATTTTTTCTTGTTCCGGTAACTCTCCGGCACTGAACTGGCGCTTAGCCGAACTGAATAGGCCAACCGTTTATTATGCCAAAGGCGGCTACAGTAAAGCCTAGCACTACCAGGACGAAAAGAACCCCTGGTATCAAGGCGGTAGGCGTATATTTAAACTCTCGTCTGGCCACAAAAACGGGAGCATCCAAACCATGAGGCACTTCTGAAGCAGCTAGCTTTTTTCCTGTCAGTAGAGTCATTCCGATAACTACCATAAATATGATGCCAGCGATTATAGCCAGTGTTCCTCCGACACCTAGTGCCACATTCATTAACCCTGACCAGGACTCAGGAGCCAAGCCGCCATAAGTTATCTCAGCAGTACGCCGGGGCACCCCGGCATATCCTGCCAGACTGCCGGCGATGGCAAAGATGAGCAAGGCGACAGTTAATAGATAGGGCTGTATACGGGCCAGGGCTAACCCCCAGATCTGGCGCTGCACGAACATAGTAACTCCGTAGTAGATTATCCCCATATAAATCAGGCTGGCGGCACCGACCACCATCGGATGAAGATAAGCTGGCACAGCAAAGGTGCCATGAGTGAGAGCAGCAGTTTGCTCCTGCAGGAGGATAGAAGTGAGACTGCCGGCAATACCAAAGGTTACCATGCCCATAACCAGGGAGGCGAAGGCCGGGTTTCTCCAGGGTAGATGCCCTATCCAACCCAGAAGCCCGTAGCCGGCTGATCTCATCTTGGCCTCCATCATCCCGGTGATGATAAACATGTGCAGGAGGGAAGGCACCCATACCAACAAAGAAAGAGCCGAGCCGATAATCTTTATGTTTTGCGGAATACCCGGGTCTACCATAAGGTGGTAAAGAAAAGTGGGAGGAACTACTGCCGGGTACATCAGGAACAAAGCTTTAGCAACAATCTTATTGTACACTGATTTGGCACCGGTGGTGAGTTCCACCAGCACATAGGCAGCGGCAATCATCGCCATTGCCGGGATGTAATGGACTACATGGAACAACACGCTGTAGGTCATCCGGTAGTCCATCGGTAAATCCACGGGGTCTAAAGCTAGCCAACCCGTGGACCACAAGAACGCTGGTATAAAAAGCCGCAGCGCTGTCAGAGACACGGGAACTATCAGGACAACAGCGCATATTGAAGCAAAGGTACTAATATGTACCTCTCCCAGCATCCTCTTCCAGCTGGTAAGGGAACCCTTTCTCTCCACCCAGGTGAAGACACTACCGATGAAGTTAATGGCGATGAGGAGAGCGCCCATGCCGGCGAAGAGATAGCCCAGATAAATCAATGGGGCGGCAGTAAATGTCTCGGATAGCGGTGGGAAGGCAGTATATAATACATTGGCCCCTGAGAAAACCCCCACCATATTTGTCATTAGCCCGCCGGCGGTAAAGGCAAAGGCTACCCAGCCTAGCTTTAGACTCCATAGTCGCCTGCCGTCCCGTAAAGCGGTTGCTCCAGCCACCAGCAGGGCTGCCTGGATGAAGGCAAACCAGTAAACGAATCCTAGAATAGCGTGCCCGGTCAGAATCTGGTAATATAAGCCTTCCCCAGCAACGCCAAAGGCTGGGGTCCTGATTAACACTAAAATAATGGCCAGTGCTCCGGCGCCAGCTAAGGATAGTAACCCGGCAATGCCGTAGGCTGCCATCAGGGCCCGGTCACCGGGGTGCATTTTTAATTTTTGCAGTAGACCCATTGTATCCTCCTGTTAAGCATTGTGCTCATCCTCACCCTCATCCTCATGTTCAGCACCTTCCTCAACGATAATGGTGAAATACATATAGTCGTGCCCGATACCGCAGTACTCATTACAGATGACGAGGTAGCTGCCGGGCTGAGTAGGCTGAATCTCAAGGGCGGTTACCATCTGCGGCATTACTAGAGCGTTATAGCTGGTATCACCCATCTGCACCGAAAAGGCGTGAACCACATCGATGGAGAGCATCTGCAGGTCATAATGCTCTCCAGCCTTCAACCGTATCTTGTTGGGAGTAAAGGCATATTGACTCGCCATAACATAGATTGGCTCATTATGGTCAGCTTCAACAGAACCATCGGGCAATTTATGCTCCTCTATGAATTCCATTGCCTGCTCCCGGAACTCCATGGCCATCACCATCTCGCCACCACCATGACCACCTTCCTCGGGGAGAAGCACACCATATACTGCCCACAGGGGAATTATCAGTAGTACCGAAAAGGCAATTATGAAGGCGACCACTAAGTAACTTTTTGTGCTTTTCATCATTCTCCCTTTGCTCAAGCATTCTGGGTCAGCGGCTGGGCTGGATTACGATGAGTCCTCCCTGGAGGTTAGAGTGGCCGACGCAAGCGGTTTCAATGCACATGAAGTTGACTTCCCCGGCCTTGCTGGCAGTGAAGCGCACCGTATCCTCCGGGTTCTCCTCATCTAGAATGTCGGTGGTGATGCCAAGGGCAGGAATGGCCATGACATGGGGGTTATTCTGAGGGAAATCACTGTCCCCGTAGACGAAGGTAATCTCAACCTCTTGTCC
>SDBT01007847.1_pt1 | contig 17514 bp, 9 predicted proteins | sample 2277101 | NCBI WGS metagenome assembly SDBT01 (sample SAMN10404973, study PRJNA504765) | marine sediment metagenome | isolation source: marine sediment core GS10_PC15, 103 cmbsf | place: Arctic Ocean: Southern Knipovich Ridge | collected 2010 | reverse complement strand
CGCCTCGAGATCTACCACCTGGTGCGTATGGCGAGAAACCAGCCGCTCGGGGCTCTGCGCGGTAATCGCCAGCACCGGGGCTCGATCCAGGTGAGCGTGGGCTACTCCGGTCACCGCATTGGTGGCTCCCGGGCCCAAGGTGGTCAAGCAGGCCGCCGTTTTGCCGGTAAGGCGGGCCGATGCAGCGGCCATGAAGACGGCGGAGGACTCGCGGTGGACGAGAACGAAACGTATCTGCTGGCGGCGGAGAGCATCGAGAAATTCCACCGTCTCGCCGCCGGGCAAACCGAAGACGACCTCGATTCCGGCCCTTTGGAGCTCCTCAGCCAGGATCTCTGCCACGGTTTTCATGAAGCTATTGTGTATCGAAAGGTGGTTCTATGAACAGGCCAAAGAGTAACGCGAAAAAGAAAAAGCCTAGCGTCAAATTGAAAGTCTTCCCTTTGACTCCAGGAAGATGGGCGGATCTGGAGGAGCTTTTCGGGAAGCGTGGGGCCTGCGGAGGCTGCTGGTGCATGTATTGGCGGATCACACGCGCTCGATTCGAAAAACAGAAGGGCAGCGGCAACAAGGCAGCTTTGAAGAAGATAGTCAAAAGCAAGGTGGAGCCGGGCTTGATTGCCTATCTCGACGGTGAACCGGTGGGCTGGTGCGCCTTGGAGCCGCGCGAGAGCTATTCGGTACTCGAGAGATCTCGAATTCTCAAGCCGGTGGATGATCGCCCGGTGTGGTCGGTGGTTTGCTTCTTCATATCTAAATCGCATCGGAGAAGGGGCTTGAGTGTGGAGCTACTGCGGGCTGCGACGCGGTATGCGAAGAAACGAGGTGCCAAGATTGTCGAAGGCTATCCAGTCGAGCCGAAGAAAAAGCCGATGCCGGATGCTTTCGCTTGGACCGGCCTCTCGAACGCTTTCCAAAAAGCGGGTTTTACCGAGGTGGCGAGGCGCTCTCCTACGCGGCCCATCATGCGGTGGAGCTCCGAGCGCGGGTAAAAAAAAGCGGCAAGGAGGGAGCCCCAACTATTGATGCGGACAGCGCGAGGCTAATCCACACGCACCCCCTCCTTGCTCGAAGATCGATGTAAGCAAGATTCGATCCAATCTGGAGTCAAACGGCATCTCGTTATAAAACAAGTGGTTACAAAAGGAGGCCGGACGAAGAGGGCCGTTATCCTAGGGTCCAAACCCTACAGTGTCTTGTAGGGATAATCCCGCCTGATAGGGATCCCGGTGCTTTATTTCTCCTGCCGGTAGATCTATCCGAAAAAAACTCGTCCTTAAGCTGAGCTTTGCCACTGGTGCAGGAAGTTTCGGTGGCGGTGAGCCTTTGGTTCCCGGTTGGGGAAAGGAGCCAACGACGGTCGAATCCTTCTAAATGTGACACGAAAGGAAAAGGGGGCATTCTGTGGCTTGTTCTGTGGGAGTGAGTGCATCCAACGGATCGGGAGTTAGAAAAAGGAAAGTCGGGGAGTCTTTCACCATCGAACGTGTTTTGGCGGAACGGGGTGCGTATTCTCGATATCTCGCCTATGACCATCGGGCCGGTGAGACCCGGCTAATCGAGCTGCAACGAGTCGAGCCTCGAGAACAGACCGCATGGATGGCCAGAGCCGAAACAGCTCGTCGTGTACGTCATCGGTCCCTCGTTCGTTGCTTGGAAACCCGAATGCTCTCCGATACCCAAGGATTGCTGGTGTTCGAAAAGCCGGACCAAGAGCTGGCTCCGAAACAGTTCGAGCCGATGGAGGTGGCGAAGTTTGGACTGAGCCTCGCTTCGCTTCTAGGCTTGCTTCACCGGGTTGGATTCGGCTTCCACGTGCCCCTCGTTCACTGCGCCTACTGGCACAAAGGGCAGGGTGGACTCGATGTGCGTGTTGAAGCATTGTCGAGGGCGATAGGCGGATTTTATCGTGAGTCTTTCTGCGCCCGTTGCCAACCCGATTTGCCTCCCGAATTGGCGAAAGGAGATCCGCCGTCGGAGGTGGGAGACCAGTTCATCCTGGGAGCCTTTCTGTATCGATTGTTGAAAGGAAAACCTATACAGGCGGGTGGCCTCGAGCACCTTCGACCGGCTCAAAATGGATTGGAGAGTTTGCTCATCCAACTCGTCCAATCCGACCCGGGACGACGGCCACTCTCGGCTGTAACCGTTTGCCGAAGTTTCATGAATATGTTGAGGGACTCGGGTGGGGATATTGAGGTGCCGCCGTTTTTCGGCTGGCTCGAACCCAAGATCCTGCGGCCCAGCCCGCGAGCTCTGGCACGTTCCTTCGTGGTACCCGGTCTATCCCAGGCTGCGGTCGAGCGCCTGGCGAGTGAAGACCAAGACATCGCTGGGTTGGCGAGTCGAATTACCCAGGAGATTTGGGGGAGCCATTCAGATAAAGAGGGAAGGGATGGATTTTTGGAAGAGCTTCGATGTCTGGCAAGGGAAGGGAAGGTGACCGAAGCGATGAAGAAGGCGGAAAGCCTCGGCGGGGTGGAAGCGGCACGGATCTGGGCCCGGCTGGTCTGGCGCAGCTCGAGCTCGAGAGGTGATGAAAGATCTTCGATTCATTTGGACGAAGGGGCCGTTCGTTTGCTGGAGGCCATTCGGTTGAGACAAAAAGGACGGCTGAGACAGGCGGAAGAAAATCTTACCCATTCGTCTATCCGAGGATTCGATCGTTGGCATGAGCTCGCTTGGCTGGCTGCGGTCGCAGGGAATGGGGAGCCGGCGGTGGAAGCTTGGCGGCGGGCGGTGTCCGAGGCCGACGCAGCGGTCGATGAAGCTCGAGCGCGGGCCGGCCTGGGCGAGCAGCTGGCCCGAATGGGAAGGCTCCGGGAGGGCAAAGAGGAGATCTCTCTCGCGATGGAGCTCTTGAGTGGCGGCGAGCAGAAGATGGTGCTTCGGGAACTTATGCTCGGTGATGCAACGGTAGATTTTTTGACCGGCCGATGGTTGCGTGCCAGGGATACGTTGGAATTGTTGGTTGCCGAATGCGGTGAACTAGGAGATGCCTGGTTGCGTCAACAAAGTCTCATGAAGTTGGCCGAGCTCGATCTCAAGACCGGCGGGCTCGCCGAGGCACAGAGTCACATCACAGAAGCGCTCCGGGTGGCCGACCTAAGGGGAGATCTGCACGGCAGATTGTCCTGCCTTTTGCTGGAAATCGAATCCCACGTCGTTCGCAAAGGGTGGTGCGAGGCGTTGAAGAAGGCGAAAAATCTGAAGCGGCTCCTGGCCGACATCCCATTTGGTCGTTTGAGGCTTCAAACCTCTCTCGAGCTTGCCCGCGCCGCGGTTGAGTGCGGGAAATTAGAGCTGGCCGAGGGTGCTCTGGCGGAGGTCCGGACGCAAATTCGGCCACTTGGTGAGCCGGCGATGGAAGCCAGGTGCGACGGGGTGAACGGACTCTATCTCGCGCGTCGAGGCAGGAGCCGTGAAGCGGTGCTCGTTTTCGAGAAGGCCATCGAGATGCTCGAGGGGACGTCTCAACCCTGTCTGTTGGCTGAACTGTACAGAGATTTCGTTCTCACCTGCGCGGGATTTGCGCCGGATGATCAGGTGGCGCTTCGACGGCAAGCGGCTCGTAGGACCGCATCCGATCTCGGAGCTCAGCCCTTGCTGCGTGCGCTCGACGGTGAATCCTCGATCGAAGAAAGAGCCTCGACGCCCATGGCTTCCGGATTCATCGCTACCAGTCCGATCATGCACACCGTCTTGGAGAAGGTTGAGCAGGCAGCTCGCTTCGATGTTCCGATTCACTTGAGAGGTGAAAGTGGGACAGGGAAAGAACTGGTGGCCCGTGCCATTCATGACCGCGGCCCTCGGTCGGGGAAAAAAATGATAGCCGTAAACTGCGCCGCCTTGCCGGATTCGCTCCTAGAGGCGGAGCTGTTCGGTCATGTCCGGGGGGCCTTCACCGGAGCGGACCGAGCCCGGGTGGGCCTTTTCGAAGAGGCCCATGGAGGAACGCTCTTTCTGGACGAGGTCGCGGATCTATCCACCCGTGGACAAACGACTCTGCTTCGAGTGCTGCAGGACAAGCAGTTCCGGCGACTGGGGGACAGTGCTGTCAGGTGTTCTCGATTTCGCCTGATATCGGCATCCCACAAGCGTCTGGAAGAGGAGGTCGCAGAGGGCCGCTTCCGTGAGGATCTTTTCTTCCGCCTCAAAGTCGTTGAGATCGAGATTCCGCCTCTGAGGGAGCGGCGCGAGGACATACTGCCGCTTGTCAAGCATTATCTAGGAGTGAAGTCGGCTCAATTGGGGCTTCACAAGCCCTCACTTGCCCTTGAAGTGGAAAAAGCTCTTCTGGCGTACTCATGGCCGGGAAACGTGAGGGAGCTGGAGAACGAAATGATTCAAGCTCTACTGCGCCTCGGCAAAGCAAGCCGTCTCGACACGGCGCATCTCTCACCCTCACTCCGTGGGAAAACACAGTCCCCCTTACGGTTTGCATCCCAAGATTTCGAAATGCGCTTTCTGCGTGACGCCTTGGCTCGACACGGAGGTAACCGAACCCGAGCGGCTCGATCCTTGGGAGTCACCCGCCAGGCGCTCTACAAGAAGTTGCGCAAGTACGGGATGGGTCTCTGTCAGACGGGTTGATGTTGAAGCACAGGCGGGTCAAATCGACTTGGTCGGCCGATCACCCGGTGTAAACAGGAGTGGAATCCCAACCAAGGAGAGAGATCTTGGCGCACGGCTCCCCCCCAAATTCCACTCCTGTCACACACAGAAGTAAAACGGGTTGTGACTCCAGCCTTGGCCGCCAGGATCGCCTTTTTAGCGGAGACAACTAAGTATATACGCTAGAGGGGTGGTCTCGTCAAGTCCAAAAATGGGTCCTGGATGACCGAGGCTGATTAAAGAGTGCTGAATGGTTAGGACGTCCAATAATGAGGGCGCATCGAGTCTAATTGAGCGCCCCCGCAGAATCCCCCGGCTCTGGCCGGGGGATTGTCATATATAATGCGCCCGGTTTTAGTGTCCCCCTTCACACGGGAGTTGATCCATGAAGAACCGAAATTTGCTACTTTTTCTGCTGGGTGCTGCATCGGTGCTGGCCAAGGGTGCGCCCGGCGCGCTCGCTGAGGTAGCGGCTGTTGCGGAAGAAACCTCCCTCGAGGGTATGAGGCTGCGCTCCATAGGTCCGGCCGTCATGGGCGGTCGCATCGACGACCTCGCGGTGATGGAATCCCGCCCCTGGATTTTTTATGTGGGCACAGCTTCCGGTGGGTTATGGAAAACCACCAACAACGGGACCACCTGGAGGGCGATTTTCGATGATCAGGAAACTTCCTCGATAGGAGATGTGACCCTGGCTCCGTCCGATCCTGAGACCGTTTGGGTAGGGACCGGAGAGCCCAACAACCGTCAAAGCTCGAGCTTCGGCAACGGCGTTTATAAATCCATCGACGGGGGTGAAACTTGGCAGCACATGGGACTGCGTGACACCCACCATATCGGGCGCATCGTGATTCATTCGCTCGACCCGAGAAAGGTTTATGTCGCTGCTCTTGGACACCTTTGGGGCCCGAACGAGGAACGGGGCGTCTTCATGACTACCGACGGAGGCCAAAGCTGGGAAAAAGCTCTCTTTATCGACGAGAACACCGGTGTCGTTGATCTCGCGATGGATCCGGTGAATCCGCTCATTATCTATGCCGCGGCCTACCAACGGCGAAGAACCCCCTGGGGATTCTACGGAGGAGGGCCGGGAAGCGGTCTCTTTAGAACCGACGATGGAGGCAAGACCTGGCAGAAGCTCAGCGAGGGGCTTCCGGACGGAGACCTGGGCAGGATAGGAATCGACATCTATAGAACGGATCCTCGAATCGTCTACGCTTTGGTGCAAAGCCAGGAGGGTGGCCTTTTTCGTTCCGAGGACCGCGGCACCACTTGGGAGAGGGTGAATCAACTCAACCCGCGGCCCATGTACTACAGCAAGGTCCGGATCGATCCCAACGACCGGCGAAGGATTTACGTCCTTGGAGCCCCATTCTACGTTTCCAGTGATGGTGGTGAGACGTTCCAGCGCAACACCGACATGACGCCCGTTTACGATGTTGGGGTCCATGGCGACCACCATGCTCTATGGATCAACCCTGCCAACAGCCGGCATTTGATTCTGGGGGGCGACGGCGGACTTCATTTCTCCTGGGACGCGAGCTCCAGCTGGGACAAGGTGAACAACCTTCCTATCGCTCAGTTTTACGCCATCAGTGTGGATATGCAGAATCCCTACTTCATTTACGCGGGCGCGCAGGATACGCATTCATGGGGAGGGCCCAGCGCCACCCATCATCACATCGGAATCGTGGACAGTGACTGGTTCCAAATCAACTTCGGCGATGGTATGTACCAGCAAGTCGATCCGACCGATCCCGACGTGATCTATACGGAATCCCAAGGGGGCAATATCGTTCGTTTCAACGGCAAGACCGGAGATCGAAAAGTCATCCGACCCCGCCCTCGGGAAGGAGAGCCCCGCTACCGGTTTCACTGGACCGCTCCGATTCGGATCTCTTCACATGACTCCAATACTCTTTACCTGGGGGGCAATCGCTTGTTCATCTCCAAGGACCGGGGTGAGACCTGGACCTCCACTCCTGATTTGACTCGGGCCGAAGATCGAAACGAGCTGCCCATCATGGGGATCCTTCCCGAAGAGGGGACTCTTTCTCGGCACGACGGAACCTCTTTTTGGGGAACCATCACCACGGTGGCGGAGTCTCCGGTGAGCCCCGGCCTGCTTTGGGTGGGAACCGACGATGGAGTGGTCCAGGTCTCACGGGATGGAGGTCAAACCTGGACGAACCTCGCGGGCAAGTTGATGGGGCGTTACGAAGAAAGGTCGACCGTAAGTCGAATCGTCGCTTCCCATGCCGATGCGGGAAGGGCGTATGTGAGCTTCGATCGGCATCAGCTCGATGATTTCGCGCCGTATGTTTTCACGACCGACGATTTCGGCAACTCCTGGCGGGCCATCCACGAGGACCTGCCCCAGACGGGCTGGGTGAATGTGGTGGTGGAACATCCGAGGAACCCCGATCTGCTCTTCGTCGGAACCGAGACCGGGCTTTTCGTCTCCTTCGATCGTGGAGAGGCCTGGGGGCGGCTTACCGGCAACTTCCCCACGGTGCCGGTGGACGATCTGGTGATTCATCCCCGTGACTATGATCTCGTGGTCGGCACCCATGGCCGGTCCATTTACATCCTCGATGATTTGACCCCGTTCGAGCAGTATACGAAAGAAGTTCGAGACTCGGAGGCGCATTTGTTCGACGTGCGCGTTTCTTACCAGTTTCTTCCCTGGAAGCATGAGAGCTATGGCGCCCAGCGCCGCTTCATCGGTGAAAACCCGCCTCGAGGCGCCCTCATCTCGTACTACCTGGGTTCCGAGCTTGACAAGGGCGTGGATCTGTCCATTCTGGATGGAAACGGCAACGTCTTGAGAGAGCTCAAAGGGGCGGGGCGAGCCGGCTTCAATCGGATCGTTTGGGACTTGCGGATTGCGCCCCCCGAAGGCGTCCCTCAAAGCCGCGGACCGTTCGTCGTCCCGGGACGGTACAGGGTAAGGCTCTCCGTGAATGAGAAGCAGCTGGAAAAGGCCATGGAAGTCGAGATGGCTCCGGGGGTGGTCGTTTCCGGGGAGGAGCTCCGAGCACGCTACGACTTTCTGGCTGCCTTGAACCGGCTACGGGCCGCCGTTCAGCAGACCATCAACCGGAGCAGGGAAATCGAAGAAGAAATCGGGGAGTTCTTGAAAAGAACGGGTAGCATTGTGCCTGAGGAGCTGAGCTCGGCGGCCGAACGAGTGCAGGATGAGGCAAAGGGAATTCGAGAGCAGTTGGCCGGGGCGGAGGGAGAATCCTCCTTCTCGAATCCGAGTCTGCAGACGCGAGCCAGCCGACTTTTCCGGGAGCTCGATGGTGACCTTGTTCGGCAGGGCACATTGAGCGGGCCCACATCGACGCAGAGACAAACGCTGCGGAGTCTCGAGCGAAAAATCGATGATCCAATAAGCCTTTTGAATCACCTTGTGGAGATCAAGATTCCCGATCTGAACCGCCGGATTCAAGAGGCTGAACTGCCCTGGATTCGAGCGGGCCAACTATAGATCGGTTTGATCGGAAAGTGCTTCGACGACCCGGTTGGGTATCTGGCCGGGTTGACTACGGGAGAGGTAAGTGATTTCTTCGCGCAACCGGGCCAAGTCCTCATCCGTGTCGATATCGTACCATTCGATCAGCACCGAGTAGCTACAACCGGCACGCTGGAGCGCATCCTTTGTTTCCTGAAAAACGGTCCCTGATCCCCAGGAGATGTGCTCGAAGAGCTCGGGCACGAGCCGCGAGCTCCCGAGCAGGTAGTAACCGCCGTCCAGCGCCGGTCCCAGAACCACATCGTGGCTGGAAAGTGCGTCGAAGGCCTCATCGACGCACTGGAGAGGAACGGTCGGACTGTCGCTTCCCATAACCACAACCCGCTCGACGTTATCGTCGAAAGCCTGGCTGAAAGCTTGCTTGAGCCGCGTCCCCAGGTCTTCTCCTTCCTGGAGCCGTTGCATCCAATTGGAGGGAATCCGAAGGTCGTAGGGATTCTGCAGAGCTTCGCTAAGGTAAAGCCAATGCTCGAGCCCGGGTCGGGATAGACTTCCGAGCCTCTCAAGGGTGTCTTCCACTAAAGCACGGTGTAGACGAAGCGCTTGTTGGGGATCGAGCGGAGGGCAGAGACGGGTCTTAACCCTACCCAGCAGAGGAGCACGTGCAAAAACGAACAGACGTTTTGGCGAAGATGACTTTGTCAATGGTAACCTATATTGGGCCCGCTTGGGCGTCAGGCTGTGTCGCCTGCGCAAGCAGATCCGCCAGGATTTGGTTTTCGGGGCTCGATGAAAGCCCCCGTCGGCAGGCACGCACCGCCTCTCTCGGTTGTCCGGCAGCAAGCCATGCCCGCGCCGCCTTGACAAACGGTAGAACCCTTCGGGGCTCGAGCGTCGCGACTTGGAGATAGGTCGTGGCTGCGGATTCGAAGTTTTCCATGCCCGAGTAAGCGTCACCCATCCGTTCCAGGACCGACGGCGTTTCGCCAACGAGCTTCAAGTAAATGAGGTAGGCCGTCACCGCTTCGGCGTAGTTTCCCCGGTTCTGGTAGATATCGCCCAGCAATCGATGGGCTTCGGCTTGTATCGGAGTCGCCTCCGAAGCGCGTTGAAGCTCGGAAAAGCCCCTTTCCTCGTCATCAATCGCCAAACAAGCGCGGCCCAAGGCCAAGGCGGCTCGGCCGTTGGCCGGGTCCATCTCCGCCGCCGAGCTCAGAGCCTGAACCGCCTTTTCCAGCGCGACATGATCACCCCGTCTGATGCCTTCTCCGAGCCACAGCTCACCCAGTTGCAGGTAGGCCTGAGGCAGGTTGGGATCCTGTTCCAATGCCAGACCGACCGCGGCGATGGCCTCATCATGTTGTCCCTGAAGTCGATGCACATCGGCGAGATGCAAATAGGATGTAGGCTCTTGCGGTTGCCGGTCGATTTCTTCTTGAACGATCTTCATCGCTTTGACGGAGTCTTCGTTCTCCAAATGCAATTCGATGAGCGCTGATCGGGCCTCATCGGACTCGGATCGGAGCTCCAGAACCTTGAGATAATCCGATTCGGCTTCGCCGTCTTGTCCCAGTGAACGATGAATGGCCGCCCGGAGGTAATAGGCACCGAAAAAATCTTCCTGCACTTCTATGGCCCGGGTTAGCGCTTCCAGAGCTTCCGACTCGCGGCCGGCGCGAAAGCACGCCATCCCGAGCTGATAGAGAATGGATTGGGAGTCCGGGTCGAGAGCGAGCGCTTTGGCATAGTAAGTCGTGGCGTCATCGAACTGTCCGCGCGCATGGTAGATATCCGCCAAGCGAAGTGAAACCGTTAGAGTGTCCGGCGAAACCTCGGAAACAGTCAAAAGGTCCTCGAGAGCTCGCTTTAGGTCCCCCTGCTTTTGGTGGGCTGCAGCGCGCTTGAGGTAGCCGAGCTCTTTATTAGGGCTCAGATTGATGGCGGACTCGTAAGTACGAGCCGCCTGGAAGGGGAGGTCCTCTTGCAGGAGTTGATCACCGAGCTTGATGAGCTCGACGTACCGATAGTCGCGGCTGAAGACCTGATACATGGCGACACAGAAGCTCCCAGTCGCCACAAGAACAAAAATCGAAAGTAGAATTCCACGCATCGATAACTATAAGTTCAGAACCTACTGCAGGTTAGCAAAGCTGCGGGAATTCGTCAACCGGAGCGTGGCACTATTGGAACCGAGTGTCGCTTTGCGGTGTCTAATTATGTGAGGGCCGCGATAGGCTTCCGGAGGATCCCCTGTGATACCATGGACGCCGGAGGCTAACGAGTTAAGCATGAGCGAGCGGCCGATGGGACAGATTATGAACGAGTCGACTTGGACTCTGCGAGTTGAGGAGCTCCTAGGTGTCGAGATCGTTCATAAAGAAGCGACACACAAAACCGAGTCCGGCGTCAGCCTGGATGAAGCGGCGCTCATCCAGCGCTGCCTGGCGGGGGACGATACCGCGTTCGACCTGATCGTGAGCCGATATCAAGACATGGTCTTCAACCTTGCCCTGCGGCTCCTGGGAACACGAGAGGAAGCTTTGGATCTGTCGCAGGAGGTTTTCTTTCAGGTATACCGTAAGCTCGGGAGTTTCCGTCAGGATTCTTCTTTGAAAACCTGGATCTACCGGATAGCCATCAATCGCGCCAAAAACTGTCAGCGATGGTGGCGGCGAAGAGAGAGCGAGATGACCGCGGTAACGATCGACGAGGTCGAGGTATCCTGGACGCTCAGCGCGACCCTCGGATCCAGCTACTCGGTTGCTCCAGATGAGGCCCTTCGGCGCAAAGAGATTGGGCACATCTTGTACAAAGCCATCGCAACGCTACCTTTCGACCAGCGAACGATTCTGTTGTTGAAGGAGATTGACGGGCTTTCCTACGAAGAGATAGCCCGCACCCTTAATTTGGCTCTGGGAACAGTGAAATCTAGATTGGCACGTGCCAGGAAGGCGCTCCGAGATCAGCTGGATCCCGAGCTTGCCGAAATTTGAGGTTAGGGTATGTTCGAGCATGCACGCACCTACCGGCGGCTTTCTTCATACCATGACGGAGAGCTTTCTCCGGTCACGACGATTCGCATCGAGAATCATCTGAAGGGATGCGCCGTTTGCCGCGAAGAGTACCGGCACCTGGCAGATGTTACGAGTGTCGTGCGGCGTCTTCCGCACCAGGAAGTGCCAGGTTCCTTGGCTCAACTAATCCGCCGACGAATCGATACAGAAGTTCGTGGAATGGTGCCGATATTTCGCGGAGAGCTCTTGAGCTCCCGGTCGCGACCGGTCTTGGTCCCCGCCCTCAGCATTGGAGCGCTCATCATCTTGAGCTTGGTAGGCAGCCTACTGCTTCTCGATTTCTATTTCGGACCGGTGGCCAGGCAAGTCAATGCCGTTTTGACGCCACCGTCACCTCCACCGCCGTTCCTCCATGTGGATATGACATCGCCACGCTTTCGTGATCGCTGCGTCAAAATGCTCCCCTTTAGCGAAATGGAAAGCGGTAAAGCAGGAACCGTCCTGACACTGGCGTCGATCGATCAAAATGGGGCCATCCGCAATCTGCACGTCATAGATCACAGCGGGGATGAGCAAATGCTGGCACAGACTCTGAAAGCGCTTCGCTCATCGGGCTTCGAGCCGGCTCGGCTGGGTGACAAGACGGTTGCGGTAGACTTCCTGTACCTTTTTACGACAACGGAAGTAAGGCTTCCCGCGAAGGGATCCATCTCTGAACTCAGCGGCGCATTGATACGATTACGAACTTAATGCGCCGCTTCTGCTAAATAAACCCCCCTTCCTTAATGAAAAGTTATCTTAAGTATCGATCCAAGAGCACTTTATATTAAGGTAGATCTAATAAGGGTGCGCTAGTTCAATGCCAATTCTATGCGCCCGGAGAATCCCCGGCTTACGCCGGGGATTGATAGGGGTATCTATAATCCGTTGTCGGGCAAAAAGTCTCCTTCACAGTCCGGATACTAGTCCATCGCATCAAATGGGCGTGAGAGCCCGCCTTGTCGTTGGTTCCAGAAGCCCGACTACCACCGAAAGGTTGTTGTCCTACCACCGCGCCGGTGGGCTTGTCGTTGATGTAGAAATTCCCGGCTGCGTGACGGAGAGCTTTGTAGGCTTTCTCGATAACGAACCGGTCGGCGGCGAAAATGGCTCCGGTTAGGCCGTAAGGCGAAGTGCTATTGCAGAGCTCGAGTGTCTTCTCGTATTCATTCTCCGGGTAAACGTAAACGGTCAGCACCGGCCCAAAGATCTCCTCCTCCATGAGCTTGAAGTGCGGATCGCTGGTGACTACCGTGGTCGGCTCGATGAAATAGCCTTTGGATTTATCGTAGCCGCCGCCGGTAAGGATCTCTGCGTCCGAGGATTGCTTGGCATACTCGATGAACGCGGTGATGTTGTCGAAGGCTGCTTCATCGATGACCGCTCCCATGAAATTGGTAAAGTCGCAGGGATCGCCCATCTTGATGGTCTTGACCTCTTCCACCCACATCTCTTTTACCCGGGGCCAGAGGCAACGGGGGATGTAAATCCGCGATGCTGCCGAGCACTTCTGGCCTTGATACTCGTAAGCACCACGAAGGGCGTTGGCAACTACCTCGGCCGGATCGGCGGAAGCGTGGACGAAGATGAAGTTCTTGCCGCCGGTTTCTCCCACGATCCGCGGGTAGGTCTTGTACCGATCGATATTGCCGCCGATGGTCTTCCACATGCCTTGAAAAACGGCGGTGGAACCGGTAAAGGACACACCGCTCAAAGTGGGCTGGGCCATGACCGGGGCGCCGACTTTGCCTCCGGAGCCGGGGATCAAGTTGATGACACCGTCAGGGAGTCCCGCTTCCTTGAACAACTGCATGAGGAAGTAAGGAGCGAGCACTGCCGAGGAGGCCGGCTTCCAGAGCACGGTGTTTCCCATCATGGCCGGGTTGGTGGAGAGATTGCCGCCGATTGCGGTGAAGTTGAACGGAGTCACGGCGAATATAAATCCTTCCAAGGCCCGGTACTCGAGATAATTCCACATCCCAGGTGCTGATTCGGGCTGCTCGGCGTAGATTTTTTCCATGTAGTGAGTGTTGTACCGGTAGAAATCAATGAGCTCGCAAACGGCGTCGATTTCCGCCTGGTGAGGCGTCTTGGACAGGTCAAGCATCGTTGCCGCGTTTAAAATCATGCGGTACTTGCCGGCAAGAAGATCCGCTGCCTTGAGAAACACCGACGCCCGAGCTCTCCAGTCCGTTTCGGACCATTCGACCCAAGCGGCGGCGGCGGCCTGGACCGCTCTTTCGACTTCGTCCGGTCCTGCTTTGTGATATCGCGCCAGTATTTTGCCGTGATCGTGAGGGCAACGGCATTCGCCCATTTCTTCGGTGTGGATCTCTTCGCCACCAATAATGACCGGAATCTCGTACTCGGTCCGGAGCATCTCTGCGAGCTGGCTCTGGAGGGCGGCTCGCTCAGGACTTCCCGGTTCAAAGTCATTAACCGGCTCGTTCCTGGGATCCGGTGTGTTAATTATGGCATGAGTCATCTCTTTTTCTCCTTAGTGTCCATAGCCAACAGATTATAGCTTGCCGCCTAATTTGCACTGGGAAACGGCCCAAGTGTCCGCCCGGGTCGAGCCGCAAGAGATTTTCCATAAACAGTTTGGTTTGATATGCTTACAAAGTTTTCTATGAGGGTGTTCTGATGACGTTGAAGAAGCGATTCGCATTATTGCTTGTTGTCTGCCTTTTTGCTCCTACCCTTGCATCGAGCCAGCAGAGGCGCACCCCGGCTGCGGCGCCGGACCGCGGAGATCAGGGCGAGGGCCCGTTCGAGCGATTGATAATACGTGGAGCCACCGTGATAGACGGCACCGGGGCTCCGCCACAGGGTCCGGTGGATATCGTGATCGAGGGCAACAAGATCACGCAAGTTCAGGGTGTGGGAGCGCCCAAGACTCCAATCAACCAAGAGCGGCGACCCAAGAATGCAACCAAAGAAATCCAGGCGGAGGGGATGTACGTCATGCCGGGCTTCGTCGATGTCCACGTACACTGCGGGGGATATCCGAAAACCCCGGAAGTGGAGTACGTCTACAAGCTGTGGATGGCGCACGGCGTCACCACGGTGCGTGGCGTGCCCTGTGGCTCTATGGAGTGGGATCTCAAGGAGCGGGAGCGCAGCGCCAAAAACGAGATCGTGGCACCTCGCATTTTTGCTTACCACCGCCCTGGGAGCGGTGCCGGCTGGGGCGGAGGTCCCATCCACACGCCGGAGAAGGCTCGAGAGTGGGTCCGCTGGGCGGCGGCAGAGGGCATCGACGGGCTCAAGCTGGGCGCTTACGATCCGGAGATCATGGAGGCTCTCATCGACGAGGCAAAAAGGAACGGCCTCGGGACGACGGCCCACCTGGGACAAAACGGTGTGGGGCGCATGGATGGCCGCGATGCGGCTCGGTTGGGCCTCGGCACCTTGACCCATTTCTACGGGTTGTTCGAGGCGCTTCTAAAGGACCATTACGTGCAGGACTGGCCGGTCGACCAGAACATTAGCGACGAGCAGCACCGCTTCGGGCAAGTCGCACGGCTGTGGAACCAGATTCACCCGCCAGGCAGTGACGAGTGGAACGAGCTGATCGATGAGTTCATCGAGCTAGGGCTCACTATCGACCCCACCATGACCATTTACTCGGCTAGCCGGGACTTGATGCGGGCTCGAGAAGCGGAGTGGCACGACAAATACACCCATCCCAACCTCTGGGAGTACTACCAGCCGAGCCGCATTAACCACGGTGCTTACTGGTATTACTGGACGACGCACGACGAGGTGGCCTGGAGGAACTTCTACATCCGGTGGATGCAGTTCCTTAACGACTTCAAAAACAAGGGCGGTCGAGTCACAACCGGCTCCGACTCCGGCTTCATCTATCAGACCTTTGGTTTTGCATACATCTGGGAGTTCGAGATGCTTCAAGAAGCCGGGTTTCATCCGCTGGAGGTGATACGTTCGGCGACGCTGAACGGAGCCGAGACGCTCTTCGAGCCCAAAGGGAAGAGCATCGAGTTCGGGATCATCCGCCCCGGTCTGCTTGCCGATCTTGTCATTGTTGAGGAAAATCCGCTGGCGAACTTCAAGGTTTTGTACGGAACCGGTGCGGTTAAGCTCAACGACCAGACCGGGGAGGTGGAACGCATCGGTGGAATCAAGTACACGATAAAGGACGGCATCGTCTACGACGCCAAAGAGCTTTTAGCCGATGTCGCCGAGATGGTGGAACAGGCGAAGATGGAATCCAAAGCCACCGAAGAAAGCTCACCGTGAAACTTGGAGGAGATCAAAATGTCCGACATATTGGCAAGCCACGACTACGAACCTAAAGAGATTGAAAAAGGCTACAACAGGAGGACTCTTTATGTCGATCTTTCAACCAACACCATCAAGGAGAAACCCGTTACCCCGGAGATGATAGAGAAGTTCATCGGAGGAAAGGGTTTTGACCTCTGGTTGCTCTGGAACGGCCTTCCGAAAGATAGGATCACAAAGTGGGACGATGAGGAGAACGAAATCTGCATCGCTTCGGGGCCTTTGGGGGGATCCACCCAGTATCCGGGAAGTGGCAAGAGCATTGTGGTGACCATTTGCCCGGCAACCGGTTCGGTTATCGACTCCAACGTCGGCGGCTATTTTGGTCCGTACCTCAAGTTCGCTGGATTTGATGCCATCGAGATACAAGGTAAGGCTGCTGATGACGTAACGATAGTCGTCGATGCAGATAGCCGGCAAGTGAGGATCGAGACAGCCGAGGGACTGCCGGAGGATACTCACTTACTGGGGGCCGCCCTTGGCGAGAAGTACGGTGAAGGGAAGCCGAGCTCCATTGCTTCGGTCTCGGCGGGAAGCGGAGCCGATCACACTTACTTCGGCTGCTTGAACTTTTCCTACTACGATAAGAAGAGGAAGTCCTATCACTTCAAACAAGCGGGAAGGGGAGGTACGGGAACGGTATTCCGTGACAAGAAAGTAAGAGCCCTGGTAGCCAAGCTCTCCACCATGAAGTACGACATCAACCATCCGGATGATTTCGATAAGTTCAAGGAGAGTGGCAAGGCCTATTCGAAAGAGATCCGGGATCTCGATCCTCAACAAAATGAGATGGCCGTAGTGGGAACGGCACACCTCGTCCCTATCATGAACGATCACGACCTCTTGCCGGTCAACAACTTCAGGTACGGTAGCCATCCCGATGCGGAGAAGATCGGCAGGGAGGCCTATCGACAGAGGTTCGACCCCGGTTTTGATGGTTGCTGGTTGGGCTGTACCGTAGCCTGCGCCCACATGGTCAAGGATTTTGTTCTCAAGTCAGGGCCTTATCGCGGTGAGGCGGTCTGGGTCGACGGCCCCGAGTACGAGACCATTGCGGGTTGTGGCTCTTCTTGGGGGATTTTCGATCCGGACTTCGTGATCGAAGTGAATTTCTACTGCGACACTTACGGGTTGGATACCATCTCGGTCGGAACTTCGATTGCATTCGTTATGGAATGCTATGAGATGGGGCTCCTTAGCAAAGAACGGACCGGTGGTCTGGAGCTCAATTTCGGCAACCAGGAGGCAGCCCTCGAGCTTTTGCACCAGATGGCCGGGGGAGAGGGTCTCGGCGCCATCGTGGGCAAAGGAATCCGGGCAATGAAGGAGCATTTCGCCGCCGAGTTCGGGGCCGATCCCAAGATCATGCAGGATATCGGAATGGAATCCAAGGGCCTGGAGTTTTCGGAGTACATAACCAAGGAGTCGCTGGCGCAACAAGGAGGCTACGGATTGGCGCTCAAAGGTCCCCAGCATGATGAGGCCTGGCTTATTTTCCTGGATATGGTACACGGTTATTTGCCGACCTTCGAGGATAAGGCCGAAGCTCTACACTGGTTTCCCATGTGGCGAACCTGGTTTAGCCTCAACGGATTGTGCAAGTTGCCCTGGAATGACGTCGTGCCGACGGACAACAAGGATACTGAAGAGCCGGCCAAAGTCATGAAGCATGTGGACTGGTATATTGATTTCTACAGCAGCGTCACCGGCCGGGATGTCGTTCTCGACGACCTGATCAAATCGAGCGAGAGGGTGTATAACTTCCAGCGCATATTCAATCTCAGACAAGGCTTCGGCACCCGTGAGCATGACAGCCTTCCGTACCGCGCGGTGGGGCCGGTAACGATTGACGAATACGTCTCTCGCCAGGAGAGGTATGATGGCCAGCTGAAGTCACTTGGCATCTTGGACCCCGAAGATAAGACGAACGAGGAAAAACAGGCAGCCTTGAGGCAGTACCGCGAGACGCAGTATGAAAACCTCAAGGACGCGGTTTACGAACGGCGGGGATGGACCAACGACGGTGTTCCCACAGTAAAGAAAGTAAAAGAGCTGGGCATTGACTTC
>SDBT01007846.1_pt1 | contig 17518 bp, 10 predicted proteins | sample 2277101 | NCBI WGS metagenome assembly SDBT01 (sample SAMN10404973, study PRJNA504765) | marine sediment metagenome | isolation source: marine sediment core GS10_PC15, 103 cmbsf | place: Arctic Ocean: Southern Knipovich Ridge | collected 2010 | reverse complement strand
TGAAAAATTGGCAGTAATCTTTCTTTGTCGCGCTTTAAAATCTTTTACTGCAGTAAGCTGATCGCGGGCAAGCGCGGCATCTTCATAGCGCTTCTCTTTAGAAGCGATTTCCATTTGTCTACTAATGTATTTTTCAGTAGCCGTAGTATTACCGTGTAAAAATTCGATCACACGTTTGATCATTCCATTATATTCATCTTGACTAACAATCCCTTCACATGGTCCCTCACACTTATTGATGTGATAGTCTAAGCAAAGTTTAACTTTCTTCTCCTTAACAATTTTCTGATCAAGATAAAATGTGCACGTGCGAATTGGAAAAGCACGTCTTATTGCTTTAAGACTTTGTCGTAAAAGGGCAACGTTAGTGTACGGACCAAAATATTTCGAACCATCTTTAACAATATTACGAGTTAAAAATACTTGTGGATAGGGTTCATTGGTAATTCTTATAAATGGAAAGGATTTGTCATCTTTTAAATCAATATTATATTTTGGAGAATGTTGTTTGATTAAATTTGCTTCTGTAAGTAAGGCTTCAACTTCGTTTGCAACCACGATCCATTCCATATCCGCAATGCGGGCAATCAAAGCCTGATTTTTGGGAGTTTGGTATTTGTTCTTCTGAAAATATGATCTTACCCGATTCCGAAGATTTTTTGCTTTACCAATATAGATTATTTCATCTTTATCATTGTGGAATAAATATACTCCAGGCTTGGTTGGGATTAGTTTTAATTTGTCTTTTACAGTCATTTTATCAATCGAAATTCAATAGATTTTATCAAAAAAAGAAGTAAATAAACGAGTGTCTCTTCAATTGATAATTGTCCTTAAAATGAAGTAAAATACATTATGGCATCAACTAATATTATCGGCAAATCTTTCAAACGTCCGGACGGACCGGATAAAACCACCGGAAAAACTAAATTTATTACTGACATTAATATTGAAAATATGGTTTACGGTCATCCCATATATTCACAGATTCCATTTGGTAAAATTAAATCAATAGATATTTCCGACGCTAAAGCAATACAAGGATTTTGTGGTGCATACTTCGCAAATGATGTGCCCGGTCAAAATCAAGTTGGTGTGATAATAAAGGATCAACCATTATTTGCAGAAAATATTGTTCGATTTATTGGTGATTCGATTGGAATTGCTATTGCCAAAACCGAATCTTCAGCAAAGTTAATAGCTGATAGTATCAATATTGAATATGATGAATTTGAACCATATTTCTCAATCAACAAAAGTAAATCAGCCGCAAATAATTTTATCCATAAGAATAACATAGCTTGTAAACACCAGTCAATTAAAGGTGCTATAGAAAAGGGTTTTGCAGACGCAAAACACATTATAGAAGCTGATTTTAAAACGCCGATACAGGAGCACTATTATCTCGAGCCACAGGGGATTATAGCTATTCCAAAACCGGATGGAATTGAAATTCACGGCTCGTTGCAGTGTCCTTACTACATTCAAAAGGCGGTCGCTATTGTACTTGGGATTGCGCTCAATAAAGTGGCGGTTATTCAATCACCGACCGGAGGAGCATTTGGCGGTAAGGAAGATATTCCATCTGAATTAGCAGCTCGCGCCGCCGTGGCGGCGATGCAATTACAACATCCCGTGAAAATGATATACAATCGTAGCGATGATATTCAACTTACCAGTAAACGCCATCCTTTTCAAATGCATTATAAAGTTGGCGTTTCTAAAAATGGCAAACTTTTAGCAGCGGAAATTAATTTAGAAGAAAGTGCCGGAGCTTACGCAACTTTATCGTCGGTTGTATCCTATCGTTCTACAATGCAGGCTATGGGACCATATGTAATTCCAAATATTGAGGTAAGGTCAACATCATATTATACAAATCTGCCACCAAATGGTGCATTCCGTGGTTTTGGTTCACCGCAAGCAACCTTTGGTCATGAAAGGATAATGGATATTATTGCAACTAAAATTGGAATGGATCCCGTAGAATTTCGTCTAATAAATGTTTTGCGATTAGGTAACACTACATCTACTAACCACAAATTAACTGTCAGCGTAGGAATAAAAGAAACCATTGAAAAATCGGCTGAAGCCGCACATTGGAACGAATATAAAAATGGCGCAAAAAATAATGGACGCTACCTTTATGGCATCGGCATTGGCGCTAGTCATTACGGAAATTGCCTCGGTGCTGCGGGTTGGCATATGGATGGCGCAGGATCGAATATACGTTTAAATCGCGGTGGTAGTGTAGATGTTGCCTACGGATTGATTGATATGGGGCAAGGTGCAATTACTGTTGTCACCCAAATGACAGCCGACGCGTTGGGGATTGATCCAAGCAGAATTACAGTGCTCCCAACTGATACACGGAATGTACCGGATAGTGGTCCATCCGTTGCAAGCCGTAATGTTGTTATGACCGGCAATGCCATTCGTGATGCTGTTAATAAATTGTTGCCTATATTAAAGTCTTCTGCTGCAAATATGCTGAATTGCCTCAGTGAATCTATTAAAATTGAGAATGATATTGTTAGCAATAGTGAGAATGGCGAACAAATTGGGTTTGGTGAATTAATTGATTTCTTATATAGACACACCCCTTCTCCGACTTCGTCGGAGCCAGTCCTCTCAAGAGGGGAATTAACTAATTCCAAATTCCCCAATTCCCTAATATCCCAAGAGGGATGGTGGCACACACCAAAATTAGAATACGATGCGGATACCGGTCAGGGAGAAGCATATTTTACATATTCTTACGCAACGCACATCGCACAAGTGCGCGTTGATAAGCTCACAGGATTAGTAAAAGTTGAAAAGGTTTGGGCAGCACACGATGTTGGCAAAGCCATCAATCCGGCTGGAATTGAGGCGCAGGTTGAAGGCGGAGTTTCGCAAGGAATCGGCTATGCAATTACAGAGAATTTTAAAATGCAAAATGGTAAAGTATTGTCTGATAATTTATCAACTTACTTGCTCCCAACCGCTTTGGATATTGGTGAGATTGAGACTATCATCGTCGAAGACCCTGAGCCATTAGGACCATGGGGAGCAAAAGGCATTGGTGAACCGGCAATTATTCCTACCGCTGCAGCGATTGCCAATGCTGTAAGTAATGCAATCGGAAGACCGATTAATGAAATTCCAATAAGTCCTGAAAAGATTTTGGAAATATTGAAATAGCAGTGGATCAAATACTTATAAAATATTTAATGATTAACCTTGCGAAGGTTCCAAACCTTCGCAAGGATTTGTCGAAACTTATTAGATTACTTTTTCATTGTTTAATTTTTACCGGGCTTGCATATTCTAAGAAGTTTTGATTTATTAATGTATTTATATAGTTATGAATGTAACTATAGTTTTATCCATTTGTAAAAACCCTCCAGGTTTAGTTCAACACCTAATGGTCGATATTTTTCTTGTCAATTAAACAGTTGGTGTTTAATTAACAAGGAACTCTAATAGCAAAAATGGAATATTATTACGATTATAATTTGATTATTTGGAATATTATTAGTAGTGCGCCTTATGTAAAACGGAATAATATTATCAATAGCAACCTAATATAATAGAATATTATTAGTAATACTTATTGCTATATATGGAATATTATTAGTAATATATAGACGACATGAAACAAAGACTATTATTTGACACATTAAAGAACCACATTGATGCTAAAGAAATCACTCTATTGCTGGGCGCTAGACAAACTGGTAAAACCACATTATTAAAACAACTTGAAAAACAGTTGAATGACCAGAAGGAACAAACGGCATTTTTTAATTTAGAAGATAAAACATTTTTGGAATCGTTTAACGCACATCCTAAAAATATATTCCAGTTTATTCCTATACCAAATAATGAAAAGCGAATAATCATTTTTATTGATGAAATACAATATTTAGATGATCCCTCTAATTTCTTAAAATTACTATATGACGAATACAAAGAAAATGTCAAACTAATCGTTAGTAGTTCATCCGGATTTTATATTGATCAAAAATTCAAAGACTCCCTTGCCGGTAGAAAACGAATTTTCCATTTACCAACTATGGGATTTCGAGAATTTCTTTATTTCAAGGGGTACGAAAAATTTATGGATTATGTTCATTCCGATTTTTTACCCAAGTTATATTTAAGCGATTTGCAGTCTCTTTTGATTGAATATTTAATTTTTGGTGGCTATCCAAGAGTAGTTTTAAGTAATTCCATTGATGATAAGAAAGCAATTTTAAAAGAGTTGGCGACTGCATATGTTAAGAAAGATATAAAAGAAGCATCTATACAACATACCGATAAGTATATGATTATATTGAAAATAATTTCCGGACAAATCGGTGGTTTGTTGAACCTAAATACAATCTGTAAAACTGTAAAAGCGCAAAATATTACTGTGGAATCATATATCCACGTAATGCAAAAATCATTTCACATTTCACTGGTGCAACCATATTACAATAGCACCATCACTGAACTCCGTAAAATGAAAAAGGTATATTTTCAGGATTTAGGTTTGCGGAATTATTTCTGCAATAATTTTAAACCGATACTACTCCGCGAAGATCGTGGTCAATTGCTGGAAAATTACGTTTTCCGGCTGTTTGCCGATAGTTACGACTTGGATTGGGATATAAGATATTGGCGCACACAGAAAAAACAGGAGATTGATTTTATAATCCAAGAAAAACGTGCGTACGAAGTGAAATTTTCAGAAAATTTGTATAAACCATACAAATACCGGTTTTTTCAAAATAAATATCCGAATATTCCATTGGAATTAATACATTTTGAAAATATTTTAGAATTCAAACCTGATAATGATGAATAAACTACTTACAAATGCCCGCATAATCGATCCATTCGGTGAAACCGAATACATCGAAAACGGCTATATTCTCATCGAAGATGAAACGATTATCGAAATTGGTGCCGGTTCGGCACATACTATAGTTGATGAAACAATAAATTTAGATGGAAAAACCGTTTTGCCGGGAATGATCAATGCCCACACGCACCTCTACTCCGCTTTAGCGATGGGAATGCCGCCACCGAAAAATATTCCGACAAATTTTGTTGAAAAATTAAATGAAGTTTGGTGGAAATTAGACTTGGCGTTGGATGAAGAATCTACTAAAGCATCTTTTGAAGCCGGATTAATGGAATGTTTGATGTCCGGTGTGACAACAGTATTCGATCATCACTCAAGTCCAAATTTTACCAATGGTTCATTGGAATTATTAGTTGATATTGCGGATAAATTCGGGCAAAATATTTCCATGGCATATGAAATCACCGATAGAAACGGTAAAGAATTTTTCAAATCCGGTTTATCAGAAAATATTAAGTCGTTTGAAAAATTTAAAGACAATCCATTTGTTCATCCGCTATTAGGATTACACGCTTCCTTCACGTTATCCGATGAGTCACTACAAACAATTTATTCTGAAATTATAGGATTGCCGAATTGGGGAATTCACATTCATGTTGCTGAAGATAAAGCTGACGAAAATGATGCTCAATCAAAAGGGTATGAATCAGTAATTGATCGCTTGAATAAATTCAAATTAATTAATGAACATAGCTTTATTATTCATGGAATTCATTCATCAGATAATGATATAAAAACGCTGAAAAATACCGGCGCAACATTGGTTCATAATCCAAGTTCAAATGCTAATAACAGAGTTGGAATGTTACCAAGTTCTCATATTTCATTGATGAATGCCGGACTTGGTAGCGACGGAATGCGTGCCGATATGCTTGAAGAAACTCAGCAAGGGACCTTAATTCGCAGTTCACATTTGAAAGGTGATGAACCATCAATTGATTATTTAGAATTATTATTTAAAAATAATCCGGAGATTACATCACGTACTTTTGGACGCAAAATTGGGCATCTATCCCCTGGCAATCAAGCTGATTTGGCAATATATGATTATCTACCGCGTACAGCGATTACAGAATCCAATTTTGCAGGACATATTTTATTCGGTTTTGGTCAACCAAATGATGTAGTTACACGTGGGAAATATCGTATAAAAAACCGTAATTTTATTACTGCTTCCGAAAGAAATATCAAAGCGAATGCACAGAAACAATCAACTCTATTATGGAACAAAATGAATACTATTTAAAGGAATTAGATGAATATTGATTATGAACAAATTTTAAGCAGAGCTGAACTATATAGTAAGGATATATTTGCATTTTTACGCGATATGATTGCTATTCCCAGTGAAAGTGGCCACGAAGAAATTGTAATACAGCGTATAAAGAAAGAAATGGAAAAGGTCGGTTTTGACCGTACAGAAATTGATCCGATGGGAAATATAATGGGGTTTATTGGAAACGGAAAACACATCATTGCTATTGATGGGCATATTGACACCGTCGGACTCGGTGATCCAAGTCAGTGGAAACATGATCCGCTTACAGGTTATGAAGATGATGAATTGATTTTCGGACGCGGAGCTTCTGATCAGGAAGGTGGAATTGCATCGGCAGTTTATGCCGGAAAAATCATTAAAGATCTCGGATTAGAGAATAATTTTACTTTGGTTGTAACAGCTACAATCATGGAAGAGGATTGTGATGGTCTATGTTGGACAAATATTCTAAAAGAGACTAATTTGCGTCCTGATTTTGTTGTTATTACTGAGCCTACATCCTGCCGGATTTATCGTGGTCATCGTGGACGTATGGAAATAAAAGTCAGTACAACGGGAGTCAGTGCACATGGCTCAGCACCGGAGCGCGGAGAAAATGCAATTTACAAAATGGCACCAATTATCTCAGAATTGGAGCAACTTAATGATCACTTGAAAGATCATGATTTTCTTGGAAAAGGTTCACTTACAATATCAGAGATTTTCTCAGAATCACCATCGCGCTGTGCGGTTGCCGACGGCTGTTCAATTTCGATTGATAGACGACTTACATTTGGTGAAACAGTTGAGTCAGCAATCGATGAAATCGCAGCACTGGAATCAGTTAAGCAAGCTAATGCAACGGTCGAATTATATAAATATGATAAATTTTCATACAAAGACTATCATTGCCAAGCTGATAACTATTTCCCAACTTGGCTGATCGAAGAAGATCATCCTGTTACAGAAGCGGCAGTTGAATCATATCAGAAATTGTTTAAAGAAGAACCGATCGTTGATAAATGGACATTCTCTACCAATGGCGTATCTATTATGGGAATGCACGGAATTCCCTGCATTGGGTTTGGCCCGGGACATGAGAACCAAGCACATGCACCAAATGAACGCACCTGGAAAAGCGAACTTGTAAAGGCTGCAGCCATGTATGCAGCAATCCCTAATATATATGTTGAAAAATATGCTGATAAAATGCCTTCAACTACTGATAACTCCGCAGAAATAGCGAAATGAAAATGATTAACCGCAAAGGACACTAAAAACGCAAAGAAAAACCATTATTTAATAAAAACATTTAAGAACAATAACTAATAGAAATATCATATATTTAAATGGATTCCCGCTTGTGCGGGAATGACAAGGAATAAAAAAATGTACGAAGAATTTACCGGAAAGCACTTTATCACGTTGCAAGATTGGACAAAAGACGAAATTGATACATTATTATCAGTTTCAATGGATCTGAAAAATAAATTCAAAAATAATAAAATTATTGATTACTTAAAAAACCAAACAGCATTTTTGATGTTCTTTGAGCAATCCACACGCACGCGTAATTCAATGGAAGCCGGTATCACACAATTAGGTGGACACGCCCACTTCCTCGATACAAGCACAATGCAAATTTCGCATGGTGAAGTTGCCAAAGATACTGCCATCATTTTATCACGCTATGGTCATGCAATTGCCTGCCGGAATTGTTTTTGGGAAATAGGGAATAAATACTTAAATGATTTGGCAAAATGGTCAACAGCGCCTATCATCAATATGCAATGTGATCTTTATCATCCACTGCAAGCAATTGCCGATTTGCTAACCATACAAGAGAAATTCAACAATGTAAAACGCAAGAAAATATCTATTATATGGGCCTACGCAACTAGCCATAAAAAACCAATTTCAGTTCCGCTGTCTCAAGTTTTACTATTTCCACGCTATGCAATGGACGTCACATTAGCACATCCAACTGGCTATGAGCTGCCTGATTGGGTTATCGCTAAAGCGAAAGAGAATGCCACGGAAAGCGGTGGGACATTTACAGTTACTAACGATCAGGATGCCGCTTATCGCGATGCGGACATCGTAATTCCCAAAAATTGGGGCGATTGGGTTACCAATCCTGACGAAGCAACAGGCGGAGAATTATTAGACGCAAATCGTCATTGGAAATGCACCGAAGAAAGAATGGCACTTACCAAAGACAGCGCAATTTATATGCACGCCTTACCTGCCGACCGCGGCAACGAAGTGGAGGATTCGGTAATTGACGGACCAAAATCGGTAATTTATGACGAAGCGGAAAACCGCTTACATACCTCAAAAGCAGTAATGGCATTGACAATGAAATCGAATTATACAGGATAATTTTTTATGAGAAATACAGAAAAAGTTTTAGCAAATACTATTCAACGTTGTCGGGATAATAATGTGATTATTCCGACTTACGCACAAATGCGTAATCCGGAATTAGTCCCCGATAATATTAAAAACGAATTGAGTTCGATTGGTTTATGGGATTTAAATCCACTTAATTTATTTAGAATAACATGGAAAAATGAACCTGTAAAATCCGGCGGCGGATATGGTGAAGTAAATCATGTAGTATTACCAAAATCATTAACCGGTGTCGATGCAAAGATTGTCATTTTAATAGGAAAATATTTTCCAACGGGTGCACATAAAGTTGGCGCTACATTTGGTCCGCTAGTTGAGAAATTGATTACCGGCAGATTTGATCCGACAACACAAAAAGCATTATGGCCTTCTACCGGTAATTACTGCCGTGGCGGAGCATATGATGGTTATTTGTTAGGTTGTCCATCAATTGCAGTTTTACCGGAGGAAATGTCACAGGAGCGCTTTGATTGGTTGCATAAAATCGGCGCTGAAGTAATTAGTACCCCGGGAGGAGAAAGCAATGTTAAGGAAATTTACGATAAAGTAAAGGAATTGAAAGCCGAACGTGGTGATGAAATTGTCGTATTAAATCAATTTGAAGAAATAGGTAATTCACTTTGGCATTATGCAGTAACAGGTCCGGCAATGCAGGAAGTATTTAAATCTAAATTTGATGATAAACATAATTTACGAGCTTTATTTCTAACACAAGGTTCAGCCGGAACACTTGGTTCAGGAGATTATTTAAAGACACAGTATCCAACAATAAAAATCGGAGCAGGAGAAGCACTGCAATGCCCAACCTTATTGCATAATGGCTATGGAGCACATAGAATTGAAGGGATTGGTGATAAGCATGTTCCTTGGATTCATAATATGAAAAATACTGATATGGTTGCTGCCATTGATGACAACCGAGTAATGAATCTGCTTAGATTATTCAACGAACATGAAGGACACAAATTGCTTTCAGAAAATGGAGTTTCTACAGAAATGATCGGAATGTTAGATAACTTCGGTATTTCCTCCATCGCAAATATTATTGGCGCTATCAAAATGGCAAAATATTATGAAATGAATGAAAACGATGTGATTGTTACCGTTGCCACTGATTCGATGGAAATGTATCAATCGCGCTTAGCGGAAGCACGCGAAAATATCGGTGAATATACCGCAACTAATGCAGCAATTGATTATACCGCTAGATTACTTGAGATTAGTACTGATAATCTGTTGGAAACATCGTATAACGATCGAAAACGAATGCACAACTTGAAATATTTTACATGGATTGAGCAACAGGGAAAAACTGTCGAGGAACTGAATGCCCAATGGTATGATGAGAATTATTGGTCATCACAATATGCTAAAGTTGATGAATGGGACGAAAAAATTATAGAGTTCAATAAAAAAACGGGGTTGATTTAGATGAACAAAGAAGACACGAAGAAATAATTAACAACGAAATAAACGAATAAAACGAAAAGAACAATTTTTATAAAAACATTAAAACAAATAGCCACAGAGGACACAGAGAAAAACATTAAAAGCAAAAAACAATTTGAACCACAGATTACACAGATATTGCAGATTTTTAAAACAAATATAAATATTGAAAAACAAAAAATAATAGTCACGAAGAAATAATTAACAACGAAATAAACGAATAAAACGAAAAGAACATTTATTATTAAAACAAATAGCCATAGAGGACACAGAGAAAAACACATAATAAAAACAATAAATTGTGAACACTTTAACACGTGAATACTTTAATACGTGAATACTTTAATACGTGAACACTTTAATACGTGAACACTTTAACACGTGAACACTTTAATACGTGAACACTTTAACACGTGAACACTTTAACACGTGAACACTTTAACACTTTAAAACATTATGAATAAAGAAAATACAGATCGAATTCTTGGATACAAGTGCATAGGATGTGACGAAGAATATCCCGTTGAACCGTTCCAATATCAATGTCCTAAGTGCAAAAGTAATCTTGATGTTCAATACAATTATAAGTTAATTAGGGAAATTTGGTCAGTGGAAGATCTTAAACAATTTCCTTATCAATCATTATGGCGTTATCATCCACTTTTACCGGTTGAAAATCCACCTGATAATTTGTCAATGCAAAGTGGTGGTACACCGTTAATATCGTTTCCTAACTTGTTAACCGATATTGGCAAAATCAATTTATATATTAAAGACGATACTCGCAATCCATCCGGTTCTCTCAAAGATCGCGCAACGGAAGTCGGTATCCGTCATGCCGATGAACTTGGTAAAGATACTATTGTCGCTGCCTCCACCGGAAATGCGGCAGCATCTTTAGCCGCCTTGGCGGCATTTTATGAAAAAAAAGCCGTTATCCTAGCACCTGCTTCTGCCCCGCCTGCCAAACTCACGCAAATTCTGCAGTATGGTGCAATTCTTTATCCTGTTGACGGTACCTATGATGATGCGTTCGATCTTTCTATACTCGTTGCCGAAGCCAATGGTTGGTATTCGCGAAGCACAGGTATAAATCCGGTATTGGCCGAGGGTAAAAAAACGGTCGGTTTAGAAATAGCAGAACAGCTAAATTGGCAAGTACCAAATAAAATTTTCGTCCCTACGGGCGATGGCTGCATTATCGCCGGTATTTACAAGGGGTTCCTTGATCTTGTTAGGTTGGGTTGGATATCCAAATTACCACAATTAATTGCCGTGCAGGCGGAAGGTTCACCGGCGATAGTAAATGCTTTAAATTCCGGAAAACCGATGGTACCTGTCCAATCTAATACAATTGCTGACAGCATTTCCGTTGACCAACCGCGTGACGCTGAAAAAGCGATTATAGCAGTTCAAAAAACAAAAGGTTTTGGTATTACTGTCACGGATGATGAAATTTTAGTAGCTCAATCCCGCTTAGCTCGGAATACCGGTGTGTTTGCTGAACCTGCGGCAGCTGCATCGTTTGCAGGATTTCTAAAAGCAATGAAACGTGGAACAATTCATGCCGGTGACTCAATAGTTATTCTTGCATCCGGTACCGGATTGAAAGACATTCCTGCCGCTCAAGAAAAGATTGATATTCCTAAAGCTCAACCGGCAACATTGGAAGGATTTTTGACTTTCTATAACGAAAATAAAAAGAAATAATGCTATTTACTGATAATCCAACAATCCATAAAATTGAATTAACAGTAAATAATAAACAGATTACTCACTCGATACCTACTCACTTAAGATTACTTGATTTTTTACGTAATGATTTAGAATTAACCGGCGCTAAGGAAGTTTGCGCGGAAGGTGAATGCGGTGCTTGCACCGTTATTATGGACGGTCAAATCGTTAATTCTTGCTTGGTATTGGCTGTTGAAGCGGATGGCTCTGAAGTAACAACTATCGAAGGGATCGGCAAGGAGAATGAGCTCTCCAAATTACAACAAGCATTTGTGGATTATCATTCGGTGCAATGTGGATATTGCATCCCGGGTATGATATTAGCCGGTGAACAATTATTAAAAGATAATCATAATGCTACGGAAGAGGAAATTAAAGTTGGAATTGCCGGAAATATTTGTCGCTGCACCGGTTATACAAAAATTATAGATGCTGTTGCATCGCTCACCGCGGAGACACAGAGACACGGAGAATAGCATTAATTGAAATATTATAGACCAAAAACAATTAATGAATTATATTCGATATCCGAACAGGATTTCACATTATTTGCCGGTGGTACGGATTTAATTCCACGTTATGAAGGCGGACAGAAACTACCCGGAGCAATTGTTGATCTGAAAATACTTTCCGATTTTACCGGTATTAAAATGGTTGGGGATAATATTGAGATTGGCGCCGGGACTTCTATTGAAGAACTAAAAAATAATGATCTGATAAAAACACATTTTAATGCACTATATCAATCGACATTAGATTTCGGCAGCGTGCAAATCCGCAATCGCGCTACGATTGGCGGAAATATATGTAACGCCTCTCCTGCCGGTGATACTTTACCGGCACTTTATGCTTTTAATGCAACAGTATTATTATATCATAAAAGTGGTGAGCGAACTCTTTCCCTCGACGATTTTATCCTTGGTCCGGGTAAAACTGCGCTTAAAGACGGAGAGATATTACAAACGGTAATACTACCGCTAACATCCTCAAATTCAATGTTTTATAAACTTGGGTTGCGTGAAGCAATGGCGATTTCAGTTATAAATTTTGCAATTGTTTATAATAAGAATGAATTATCAATCGCTATCGGAGCGGTTGCTCCAACTATTATTAAATTAAACGGATTAGAAAAACTTTCCGTTGACCAAATATTAGAAAAAGTTACTAGTGCAATTTCTCCCATCGATGATATTCGTGCTACGGCTAATTATCGACGTAAAGCGTTACAAAATATGCTAAGATTTGAATTATCCAAAATAATAAAATAATGTCAGATAAACTCTACCCTCAACCTTTAAATAAATTACTTTCGTGGATACTTCGCGAAGAACAGCACGGCAAAATATTTGGATATTATAAAGAGCTGTTCTTTGCGCCGCAAACTGATGATACATTCCGAATGGAACGCTATGGACAAATATTAGAAACACCAATTGGCGTGGCTGCCGGACCACATACGCAATTGTCTCATAATATTGTACTTGCATGGCTATTTGGAGCGCGCTATTTGGAACTTAAGACCGTACAAACTTTGGACGAAATTGAAGTTACAAAACCTTGCATTGACATGACTGATGAGGGCTACAATTGCGAATGGTCACAGGAGTTGAAACTACGACAATCCTTTGATGAATATCTGAATGCCTGGATCATAATTCATATTTTGCGTGATAAATTTGGCTGGGGCGAACCGGATAATCCCGGATTCATTTTCAATATGAGTGTCGGTTACGATTTAAAGGGAATTTTGAACGATAATGTCCAAGAATATTTTGCTCTGATGGGCAATTGTGACTCTGAATTAAGCGCGAAATTAAATAGCATTTCTAATATTTATCCGAATGTTAAGAATATAAATATCCCATCACAATTATCTGATAACATTACACTTTCAACTATGCATGGCTGTCCACCGGATGAGATTGAAAAGATCGGTAAATATTTAATTGAAGAACGAAAATTGCACACCGCAATCAAGCTGAATCCAACTTTACTTGGACCGAATAAACTACGCCAAATATTAAATAAAGACTTAAAGTTCGATTATATAACTGTACCTGATGAGGCATTTGAACATGATCTAAAATATGATGATGCCCTTGCTCTCATCAAAAGTTTACAAAATTCTGCTGAGCAAAATAATGTTGATTTTGGACTTAAGTTAACCAATACCTTAGAGGTTCTTAACACCCGCCAAATTCTACCAAAACAAGAATCTACAAATTATTTGAGCGGCCGTGCCTTACATCCGATAAGTGTCAATCTTGCAGCACAATTACAGGCGGATTTTGATGGGCAACTTGATATTTCTTTTTCCGCCGGTGCCGATGCATTCAATGTCGCAAATATTTTGGCAGGCAATATCAAGCCGGTAACCACCTGCACCGATGTTCTCAAACCCGGTGGCTATGGTCGATTAAAACAGTATATGAAAAATATCCATACAGAATTCAGCTCTGTTGGAGCAAAAAATATTGAGGAATATATTCTCAAATTGGGCGGTAAAACCGATGTAGAACAATCGGGATTGCATAACCTACAAAAGTACGCACAAGCGGTTACCAAAAATCCGGCTTATCAAAATAAGTTCAGCGGATTTGAATCAATTAAAACTGATCGCGAATTAACACAATTCGATTGCATCAAAGCGCCGTGCATTGGTAATTGCGCGACGGAACAGAACATTCCTGAATATATTTATCATACCGCTCAAGGTGATTTTGAAAAAGCGTTTGAAGTTATCATGGATACCAATCCCCTGGCCGGAATTACCGGCGCAGTTTGCGATCAGCTTTGTGCATTAAAATGTACTCGCAGTAATTATGATAACCCATTATTAATTCGAGATATAAAACGGTATGCAACCGATCATGGAACTGAAACTTTTAAGCCACAGATAACACAGAGGAAAACAAAAGATAATGTTAAAATTGCGATTATTGGCAGCGGCTCCGCAGGATTGTCGGCCGCATATTTTTTAGCGCTTGCGGGATGTAAAGTAGAAATATTTGAAGCAAAAGGTTATTCCGGTGGAATGGTATCAGAGGCAATTCCAAATTTCAGATTGTCTAACGAGGCATTCCAAAATGACATTGATCGAATTTTGAATTTGGGTGTTCAAATACATTATAATTCAAAAATTGATACACCGAAATTCAATCAATTGCGTGAACAATTTAATTATGTTTATATTGGGGTCGGTGCCCAAAAGAATAAAAAGCTCCGAATTGATGGTGAAGAATTAGAAAATGTGATCGAACCAATCGAATTCCTTGCTAAAGTTAAGCAAAATCAGACAGTTAATTTAGGGAACAATGTTGCTGTTATTGGAGGCGGAAACACAGCAATGGATGCGGTTCGTACTACAAAACGGTTAGTTGGCAATGCAGGTGAAATTACTATTTTGTACCGTCGCACGCGAAAAGAAATGCCGGCGGAAGATGCTGAAATTCAAGCTGCGTTGGACGAAGGTGTAAAGCTCATCGAATTAGTTTCGCCTGTCAAAATTAATGGTAATGGAAATGTGAATTCAATAACATGTCAACGGATGAAATTAGGCAAACCGGATGCTTCCGGGCGGGCACGACCTGTACCAATTCCAAATTCAGAATTTGATATCGAAGTAGATTCAGTTATTCCGGCGATTGGTCAAAATATTGTATTAGACTTTCTTGGTGACAAAAAGTTAGATATTAATTACGAAACCGGTGAAACCAATATCGCCAATGTTTACGCCGGCGGTGATGCCGTTCGCGGTGCTGCAACAGTTGTAGAAGCTGTTGGTGACGGACAAAACGTTGCCAAGAACATACTTAATGACGCTAAAATCAACATAAATTTTGAGAGCAGTTCAAACAAATCAATATCGGATTTGGAATTACAACAAAAGGCAATCGACCGGGAATATGGAATATCCGTACCGAAATATCAATCAGATAACCAACTGAATTTTGACATGATTCACCGGACAATGACCAAAGATGAAGTAATAAAAGAAGCGAATCGCTGTCTTTATTGCGATGAAGTTTGTAGTGTTTGTGTTTATGTATGTCCAAACTTGGCAAATTATCAATACAAAGCAGCGCCAATGAATGCAATCGCGCAAAAAGTCGCGCAAGCAGATGGTAAAATAACCATTTCGAACTTATCATCCATTATATTTGAACAGAATACACAAATTATTACTATCGGTGATTTTTGTAATGAATGCGGTAATTGCGATACTTTCTGTCCCACAGCGGGTGCACCGTATAAAACAAAACCGCATATATTTTTATCCAAAGAAAGTTTCGTACAAGAACCTGAAGGTTTCTTTATCGAGAACGATCACATACAGTACAAAAATGATGATTTTATTGAAATTATGAAGATCGAAGAAGATCATTTATTATATTCAAATAATTATCTCTCGGCAATTATTGATATCCCAACAATGATTATCAAGACTATACATTCAAAAGTCGATTTTGATTATTTATGGTCAAGTAAAAATGCAATTCAAATGGGATATTTATTATTGAATTTGAAAGATGAAGTTTTATTCACAACGAAATGAACGAATTAAACAAAAAAACAAAATAATAACCACTAATTACACGAAGAGCACGAATTAAGATCCTAAAAACAGATGGAACCACGGATTTCGCAGATGCAGGATAAAAACAAATGGTTTTTGTTTAAATTAGTGCAATCTGTGAAATTTATGGTTAAAAATAAATGAAGATATTAATTAAAAATCCGCTTTTAGTAGCGACTATGAATGACAACCGGGAAGAGTTTTCCGGCGGTCATATTCTTATTGAAAATGATAAGATAATTTCAATTGGAAATGATACTATAAATATAGAAGTTGACGAAGTTATTGATGCAACTAATATGGTCGTTTTACCGGGCTTTATTAATACTCATCATCATTTTTATCAGACACTTACGCGGAATATTCCGCGGATGCAAAATGCACCGTTATTTAGTTGGTTAAATGATCATTATGAATTGTGGAGAGAATTAACGGAAGAAGGCGTGACTGTTAGCACAAAAACGGCAATTGCCGAATTAATGAAATCCGGTACAACAACAAGTTCCGATCATTTATATTTATTTCCGCAGAAAACTTCTGCTCAATTAATTGACGTAGAAATTGAAGCTGCTAAAGAAATGGGAATCCGTTTTCATCCGACGCGTGGATCTATGTCACTTGGCAGATCCAAAGGCGGTTTACCGCCTGATGATGTAGTCCAAACTGAAGCCGAAATTCAAGCAGATACGGAACGGTTAGTTGCAAAATATCATGATGATTCTGAAGGTTCCATGCTGCGAATTGCACTTGCACCATGCTCACCATTTTCAGTAACGCCTGAACTAATGCGCTCAACTGCTGATTATGCTAAAGTAAATAATTTACTCATCCATACACATTTAGCCGAAACACTTGATGAAGAGAATTTCTGCATTGATAAATATGGTAAACGACCGGTTGAGTATGTTGAATCTTTAGGTTGGATAAGTAACAATTCATGGTTTGCACATACTGTTCATCTTAATGATGATGAAATAAAATTAATGGGAAAAACCGGTTGCGGAGTATCTCATTGTCCATCATCAAATTTACGGTTAGGATCGGGAATTGCGCATATCAAAGAGATGATGAATGCTGGCATTTCGGTCAGTTTAGCGGTGGATGGAAGCGCATCAAATGATTCAAGTAATATGTTAAGTGAAATACGTAATGCATTATTATTATCACGTTTAAGAAATAACGAACATTGGTTAAC
>SDBT01007845.1_pt1 | contig 17521 bp, 14 predicted proteins | sample 2277101 | NCBI WGS metagenome assembly SDBT01 (sample SAMN10404973, study PRJNA504765) | marine sediment metagenome | isolation source: marine sediment core GS10_PC15, 103 cmbsf | place: Arctic Ocean: Southern Knipovich Ridge | collected 2010 | reverse complement strand
AATCAAACCGAACAGCTGACCGCTGATAATACGGGGCTGAAACTCATCATTGCATTAAATTATAGTGGCCGTTGGGATATAACAAATGCCGCTAAAAAATTAGCAGCGCAAGTTGAGGCGGGAGATTTAAGAGCTGAAGATATCACGGAAACACACTTTCATCACATGACGGAATTAAGTGATGTGCCGCCACCCGATTTATTTATTCGTACTAGTGGTGAGCAGCGTGTCAGTAACTTTATGTTATGGCAGATTGCGTATAGTGAGTTTTATTTTACAGATACATTGTGGCCAGATTTTGATGCGAATGAATTCCAGTCTGCTTTAGAGGAATTTAACGCACGTGAACGCCGTTATGGTCTAACTACTGAGCAACTTCAACAAGAGCCTAGTCAGCATGCTTAAACAACGCGTGATCACAGCTTTACTTCTTGCCCCAATTTTAATTTTACTGATTTATTTTTTACCTAATCTGTATTTTAATTTGCTCTTTGCCTTAATTATTGGTTTTGCTGCGTGGGAGTGGAGTTTATTAAGCAAACTGTCATCGACAGCATTGCGCTTAATGTATGTTGCATTAACGCTTATCGTTATGTGGCTAAGTTATCAATTCATACCCATCATTTGGGCATTAACAATTGCCGCTGTATGGTGGGTCTTTGCATTGTTTTTGATTTTTTGTTATTCACAGTTGAATGGTCGTATGGATGAAAAACCTTGGATCAAATCATTTATTGGTCTAATGGTATTGGTGCCATGTTGGTTAGGTTTTGCTTATTTACATGGGCTTAAAAAGGGCCCAGATGCCGTGATGTTTGTCCTGCTGATTGTTTGGGCAATGGATAGTTGTGCTTATTTTGCAGGTAAAATGTGGGGTCGTCATAAGCTGGCAAAAACAGTGAGTCCAGGTAAAACCTATGAAGGTGTTTTAGGTGGTTTAGTCGGGACCGTGTTTATCTGTCTTTTTGCAAGCTGGATGTTACATATCACTCCAGCTAAACTACTTTATGTTGTACTACTTGCCATTGTTGTTGCTGCTATGTCGGTTGTCGGTGATTTGTTTGAAAGTATGCTTAAACGGCAAGCAAATCTTAAAGATAGTGGGTCAATATTACCGGGGCATGGTGGTATGTTAGACCGTATTGACAGCTTATGTGCAGCAGTCCCGATATTTGCTTTAGGCGCCATTTTGCTGAAACTGATTTAAATAACATAAAAGAGGAATAACCATGATTACGGTTACAATTTTAGGATCAACAGGTTCTATCGGCATGAGTACATTGGATGTGATTGAGGGCCAAGGTGAGCGCTTTAAGGTTGTTGCATTAACGGCGAATACAAATGTTGACCGTCTGTTCGAGCAATGCATTAAATTTCAACCCACATTTGCGGTTATGGTTGATAGAAACTCAGCGAATGAGCTTAGGCGTCGTCTGCTTGACACAAAGGCTAAGACAGAAGTGCTTGCCGGTTCTCAAGCTGTGATCGATATTGCTCAAAATGATGATAGTGACTGTGTTGTGGCCGCCATTGTTGGTGCCGCCGGTTTGCTTCCTACATTGTCTGCGACTCAGGCAGGCAAGCGCGTGTTGCTGGCAAATAAAGAAGCGTTAGTCATGTCGGGTGAGCTTTTTATTGATGTTGCTATCAATTCTGGCGCGACATTATTGCCACTTGATAGTGAGCACAATGCTATTTTTCAGTGTATGCCTGAAGGGTATTTTTGTGGCGTTCAACCGCCAGGTGTTCATCGGCTCATATTGACAAGCTCAGGCGGGCCGTTTCGAGATACGCCATTATCTAAGCTTGGATCAGTAACACCCGAACAAGCATGTGCGCATCCTAATTGGTCTATGGGCAAAAAAATATCCGTTGATTCAGCAACGATGATGAATAAAGGTCTTGAAGTGATTGAGGCACACTGGTTATTTCATGTGCCAGCGGCACATATTGAAGCTGTCTTGCACCCACAAAGCATCGTCCACTCCATGGTAGATTATGTTGACGGCTCGATGCTCGCCCAAATGGGTGTGCCCGATATGCGTACCCCGATTGCTCAAGCATTAGCTTGGCCCGAGCGCATCGCGTCCGGTGTCAATAATTTAGATTTAATCAAAATGAGCCCATTAGAATTTATGCCCATATCAGAGCAGCGATATCCGTGTTTTCGATTGGCTCATGCTGTGTTGGATGCGGGCGGGACTGCACCAGCAATATTGAATGCAGCGAATGAAGTTGCGGTTGACGCTTTTTTGAAAGAACTCATTGGGTTTCAAGATATCTATAAAGTGATCGCTTCTGTACTTGATAATGCCATAGTGAAATCGGCTGATGATCTGAGTGCTATTCTTGAGGCGGACAGCTGGGCACGCAATGAGGCGACGTTGTTGTTGGCGTGAGTTTCACATAAAGAGCCAATGGGTTGACATATTCTAGGATTGTAGTTTCTGCCCTAGAGTAAATATGAAATTAATTCTACGAAATCTAATTATGTATCAAGTTTTTATTGATTATTCCTCTATAATAAGATTAGAAAAATCACCTAAAATTTACGCAATATAAGCCACAAAAGCCTATTGTTGCCTTTGATCCTAAGGTATACTCCCGAATCATTTTTTTGCGGTAAAAGGAATAAAGATTCTATGTCTTTGTTAAGAAAAATATTACTCGCCTGCTTCTTATTATCGACCTTGACGGGTACTGCATTTGCAGCCAATGGTTTTGTGGTACAAAAAATCCAATTTCAGGGCTTGCATCGTATCAGCGAAAGTACCGTGCGCAGTTATCTCCCGATCTCAGTGGGCGAAACGTTAGAGCCAGGCGAGACAGGCACCGTGATCAATTCACTGTACGCGACTGGGTTTTTTAGTAATGTGAAGCTTGCACGACAGGGGAACACCTTGCTTGTACAGGTGGTAGAGCGCGCAACCATAGGGCGTATCACCATTAAAGGTAATAGCATCTTAAAAACTAAGCAATTGATGCAGGTGCTAAAAGATGCCGGCATGAGCGAAGGTGAAGTGTTTAACCGCTCTAATTTTAATGCGATTACTCAGTCAATTAAGCAAGAATATTATAATTTAGGGCGCTACAACGCCGACGTGACCGCAAGCGTCACGCCACAAGTCCGTGATCGTGTTGCTGTGTTAATTAAAATTAATGAGGGTGATGTTGCTAAGGTTAAAGGTATCAAGGTTATCGGAAATAAGGTCTTCAGTGAAAAAACACTGATAAAGCAATTTAAATTAACCACGCCACATCTTTGGACAATTTTCACCAAAACTGACCAGTATTCACGCCAAAAATTAGATGCAGATTTAGAACGTTTGCGTTCTTATTATATGGACCGAGGTTATTTGAAATTTAATATTGATTCGACTCAAGTGTCAATTACACCTAATCGTAAGTCGATCTATATCACAGTTCATGTGGTTGAAGGGCCTCAATATCGAATTTCTGGTTATCGTTTGCAAGGTAACTTAATCGGTCGCAAGGCTGAGTTAGAGAAATTGGTGGAAATTAAAGCCGGTGATGTTTTTTCACGGACGAAAATTACAAAAACCGACACAGCCATCGGCAACGCTTTGGGTAACCACGGTTATGCCTTTGCCAATGTAAATGTTGTTCCTCAAGTCAATGGCGCTAAACGCACGGTGTTTGTTATTTTTAATGTCCAACCTGGACGGCGCATTTATGTCACCCAGATTAATTTTCTGGGCAATACCAAAACAGCAGATTATGTTATGCGTCGCGAGATGCGTCTCCAAGAGGGCAGTTTGTATTCACTGCAGAAAGTGCAAGAGTCAAAGCGCCGGATTGCAAACTTAGGCTACCTCACTAACGTTAACATCAATACCAAACGCGTCCCTGGTAAGCCGAATCACGTGGATTTAACCTATCACGTAAAAGAAAGCTCATCAGCCACAGCGAGTTTGCAAGCCGGTTATTCTGATGCCTATGGCTTTCTCTATGGTGCGAATGTGACGGAACATAACTTCCGCGGTACCGGTAAGTCGGTCTCATTGGGCTTCAACAACAGTGAGTATATGCGCTCATACAACTTCAGCTATGTAAATCCGTATTACACACGTTCAGGTATCAGCCGTGCTTTTAATTTGTATATGACCAAAGTGACGCCAGGCAGTGTGAATTTAACGACATACACAACCAATACCTATGGCCTTGGCGTCAATTACGGTATTCCAATGTCTGAATATGACAAAATTTTCATCGGTGCGGCATATGAGCACATACGTGTTGATATTGGGTCTGCCCCAGCAGCAACTGTCAAACAATTTGTCGTGGATCAAGGTGACATCTACGATGTAACGACTTTATCAGCCTCTTGGTTGCATAGCGACTATGATCGAGCCATTTTCCCAACCCGTGGCTTTAAGCAAAGTTTTGGTGTACAGGTGGGTGTGCCTGTATTCTCAAGAAACCTAGAATACTACAAGGTTAATTACGATGCGTCTTACTATCATCCTGTTTATAAAGGATTTATTTTCCATGCGGCTATGCAGCTAGGCTATGGTAACGGCTATGGCAAGACCGGGGTTCTGCCGTTCTTTAACAACTATTTTGCTGGTGGTATCGGCACTGTGCGTGGTTTTGAGCCGAATACGCTGGGTCCGAAAGACACAGCAGGCGATGCAGTAGGTGGTAACATTCTGTCAGTGGGCACCTTGGGCATGGTTATCCCCAACCCATTTTACGACCGAGTTCGAGCAACTGTGTTCGTTGATGCTGGTAATGTGTACCAGAATAACTTAAACTTAGCCGATCTTCGATACTCCGCTGGTATTGGTGTAGTGTGGTGGTCCCCCATGGGGCCGTTGCAATTCAGTATTGCCAAGCCGTTTAACACGGGTAAAGGAGATGATACTAAATGGTTTAACTTTACAATTGGTACTAGCTTTTAGAGGAAATTGAAATGAAAAAAGTATTTATCGGCGTTGCTGCATTAGTTTTTGCTTTTGTGTCTATATCGTCATTTGCGGCTAACAGTAACAACAGCAAAATTGGCATCGTGAACGTTCAGCAAGTGTTAGAGAAATCTGGCCAAATGCAAGCGCTCAACAATAAATTGAAATCACAGTTCGAGCCACGTGCTAAGAAGCTCGAAGCAGACAGCAAAACATTTGAAAAGAACGTTGAAAACTTCAAGAAAAATTCATCAGTTATGAATGCTGCTAAGCGTAAAACGGCTGAAGTAAACTTGGGCAAAGAGCGTGCTAACATTGAGAAACAACAAATTTCTCTACAACGTGATAGCGTTGTTGCTCAAAACAAATCATTGCAAACTTTGTTAGATAAAGTAAAAACTATCGTTGACAAAATCGCATTGAAAAATCAACTGAACTTAGTATTAACTAACGCCAGCGTTGCTTATTCAAAAGGCGAACTTGATATTACTAGTCAAGTTGCTACTCAATTGAAAAAACAATCCTAATATCTCAGTTATATGCCCTTCACTCACTTAAGAGTGGGGGGCATTTTTACGTATATTATGAATAATACCTCACGTACACTTGGCGAGATCGCCGATTATTTAAATGCTGAATTACAGGGTGATTCTAACTGTGTGATTTCTGGCATCGCGCCTTTGGATAAAGCTCGACCGGGTCAAATCAGTTTTTTAACTAGCTCGAGTTATCGCCAATATTTGCCATCAACTCAAGCATCAGCGGTTGTACTGCCACCGGAACAAGCTCAAGATGCGAAGATCAACGCACTGGTCATGAGTAATCCCTATTATGGATTTGCGCGTTTGGGCCAACTGTTTAGTGTAAAGCCCAACATTCAGCCAGGTAATCATCCCTCTGCTGTCATTAGCGCAAACAGTCAGCTCGGTGATAACGTCAGTATTGGGCCGAATGTCGTTATTGAAGATGACGTCGTGATAGGCAACAATGTGGTTATCGCTGCCAATTGTTTTATTGGCTGTGGTGCACGTATAGGCGAACAGACGCAGTTGGCCAGCAATGTCAGCATTCAGCACCATGTGACACTGGGTGCGCGAGTGATTATTCATAGTGGCGTGGTGATTGGTGGTGATGGCTTTGGTATGGCTTCACACGAGGGCAAATGGTGTCGAATTCCACAGTTGGGTAGTGTTCAGATTGGTGATGACGTCGAGATTGGCGCCAACAGTGCAATCGACCGAGGCGCATTAGAAAACACAGTCATTGGCAATGGGGTAAAAATCGATAACCTCTGCCAGATAGCACACAATGTGCATATCGGTGAAAATACAGTTATTGCAGGTTGTGCTGCAATTGCAGGTAGCGTCAAAATTGGTAATAACTGTCTGTTCGGTGGTGGTGTGCGTTTTAATGGACATATTGAGGTTTGTGATAATGTTCAATTGGCTGGAACAGCCGTGGTGATGCGTTCAATTACCAAACCCGGGGCATATGCATCGGGTGTACCATTAATGCCGATCGCAGATACTTTCCGCAGTATTGCGAGTTATAAAAAGTTACCTGAAATTGTTAAGCGTATAGCAAAATTGGAGAAGAAAATTAAATGACAACTACAGCGGCGATGACAAATTTAGAGATACTGCGCTATTTACCGCATCGATACCCATTTTTACTTGTAGACAAAGTTGTTAAGGTCGTATCCGGTGAATATATTCACGCAATAAAAAACGTATCGAATAACGAGCCTTTTTTTCAAGGGCATTTTCCGTCTCGTGCCATAATGCCGGGTGTGCTAATTATTGAAGCATTAGCTCAAGCGTCGGGTATTTTATTATTTCACACCGCGGGACGATTGCCTGAGGAAGACGAATTATATTTTTTAGCAGGCGTTGATAAAGCGCGATTTAAACGAGTTGTTGAGCCCGGGGATCAACTTGATTTACATATTGAAATTGGAAGACACCGGCAAGATGTATGGAAGTTTTTATGTAAAGCATCTGTGGATGGCGAGCTAGCCTGTTCCGCAGAAATTACAAATGCACGAGGAGCCTGATTGATGGTAGAAAAAAAAGCGAATATTGCAGAAAATGTAATAATAGATCCAAGTGCAAGGATTGCAGAAAATGTTGAGATAGGACCTTGGACAGTGATTGGCTCGAATGTCGACATTGGTGCTGGTACTAGGATCGGATCACATGTGGTGATCAAGGGGCCAACTAAAATTGGTGAAAACAACCATATTTATAATTTCTGTTCAATCGGAGAAGACCCGCAATATATGGGTCACCAGGGCCATGAGACTCGATTAGAAATAGGCGATAATAATATTCTGCGTGAATTTATCACTATCAATCGTGGCACCGATGATCATGGTGGTGTGACAAAAATTGGTAATGATAATTTTTTAATGGCCTACGTGCATATTGCGCATGATTGCCAAGTGGGTAACCATACAATATTTGCCAATAATGCGAGTATCGCCGGTATGGTGCAGGTGCATGACTATGCATTTTTAGGGGCATTTGCGGGCGTTCATCAGCGTTGTTTTGTTGGTGCACATAGTTTCTTAGGACGAGCTGCAAAAGCAGTAAAGGACATCCCACCCTTTATTGTTGCGACGGGCAACCCGTGTTCGCCTTCTGCAATAAACAAAGTCGGTCTGCAAAGTCGTAATTTTAGCGCTGAGACCATTCGTAATTTACGTAAAGCCTATAAGATATTATATCGTGAAGGATTAAAATTAGCCGAAGCAAGAGAACAGTTGCTGGTGCTCAGTAAAGAATGCAAAGAAGTACAATTATTTGTTGATGCGATTGATAACTCAACGCGAGGTATTATTCGTTAAAATAAGGATGTGATTTTGAATAAGGGGACAAAGCAGTCTGGTTTTACACTCATGGAGCTTATGATTGTCGTCGCCATCGTGGCTATTTTGGCAGCCATTGCCATTCCAAGTTATCTTGACTACACCCGAAAATCTTATTACACAGAAGTCGTCAAGTCATCAGCCCCCTATAAGTTTGGCGTTGCTGAGTGTTATCAACTTACAGATACTTTGACTGGATGCTCAAGTGGGCAGAATGGTATTCCCGCGGGTTACACAGGTACCACCAATCAGGTTAAATCAATTGCTGTTATAAACGGCACCATCACCGTAATTCCCAATGCTGCTAATGGTCTGCTTGAATCCGATACCTATGTTTTAACGCCAGCGCCAGCAGCAAACAAAACATTAATTTGGGCTGTGAGCGGCGGCGGCATCACCAAAGGCTATATTAGTTAATCAGCTGATTAACTAATTGCGATACGGTTGTTTTGACATTGCTTTCGCTCAGTTTTTCTCTAACTTCCAGTAATTCTTGCTTCATGTTGTCATAATACGATTTATCTTCAAATAAACGCGATATTTCATTGGTCAGGTTTTTTGCAGTGGCATCATATTGCAAAAATTCTTTGACGATGGGTTTGCCAGCAATGATGTTGCATATGCCGAGGAAGTCAACTTTTGATAGCAAGCGAGCTAGTAAATAGGTAATAAAGCTTGCTTTGTAAATAATAACATTGGGTGTTTGCATTAATCCGGCTTGGAAGGTTGCTGTGCCTGAAGTAATAATAGCAGCATCGCAGATGCCTAGAACATCGTAGAAATGATCGTGGACAATGTTTACATCAAGATTATATTTCTGTATTTCCGCTTGAATGGTTTGTTTTGATAATGAGGGAGCGATGGGTAATACAAACTGTAAATCAGGGTATTTGGCTTTTAATTGTTTGGCTGCAGCTAAAATAATAGGTAGAAGCTGTTGGGCTTCACCGCGTCGACTTCCGGGTAATAATCCGAGTATTCGTTTGTTTGGGTCCAGCGTTAGCAACTCACAAATGGCTGCCTTGCTATTTGACATTTTTGCGTGTTCTAACAGGGGATGCCCAACAAACGTTGCCGACACATTGTGTTGCTGATAAAACGTTTCTTCAAAAGGAAAAATAACCGCCATTATGTCGATGTTTTTGCGTATTTGTTTCACCCGCCAAGTAGCCCATGCCCAAACTTGAGGGCTGACATAATAAAGAATTTTGACGCCCGCTTTTTTTGCAACTTTTGCTAGGCGCAAATTAAAGCTGGGAAAATCAACTAAAACTAATAGGTCAGGCGGGTTGTTTTTCAGTATTTTTTCAAGCTGCTTAAACATTTTATAAAAATACGGTAAGCGAATAAGTGGTTGAATAAAGCCCGTGCAAGAAAGCTGTGTGCTGTCGATCAATAAATCGACACCCGCTTGACGCATTTTAGGGCCGCCAACACCGGTGAAGTTAACATTAGGATTTACGGTTCTAACTTGATTAACAAGTTGAGCGGTGAGGTTGTCGCCAGATGTTTCACCAACAACCAGCATGATGCGTTTTGATTCGGTCATGATATTACAGGAATGGCTTCCATATGTTGTTGCTTAACAATACGCGTTATTTCTATGGCGGTTTTTAACGCGCGGCGTCCATCTTCACCCGTCACAACGGGGTTGTTTCTATGTGTGATTGCATCGAGAAAGGAAACTATTTCATCGAGTAATGCATCGCCTTGCTCAAAAGCCTTTTCTTCATGCACAATTTCAGGCACGCCAGGAAACATTTCATTGTTGCCTTTATGGCGAGTCGTCAGTGTTTTGTCTTGCATGTTAATCGAAATATAGGAATCCTGCTGGAAAATACGTAATTTGCGCTTATTGTTTAAACTGATGCGACTTGCGGTGACATTTGCGACACAGCCGTTTTCAAATTCAATGCGTGCATTGGCAACATCAATAAATTTGGATAATACTTTAGTCCCATTTGCAGAGATATGCGTGATGGGTGAATTGACGATATCTTGGATAATATCGATATCATGTATCATTAAATCGAGCACCACATTAACGTCTGTTCCGCGTGGTTTAAATGTGGCTAAACGAAATGATTCAATAAATTGAGGGTTTTGTAAGACGGAGTTTAAAGCAATAACCGCTGGATTGAATCGTTCGAGGTGGCCAATTTGAAAAATAATTTGCTGCTGGTTGGCAATGCGTACCAGCTCATCGGCTTCTTCAACGGTGGTTGCGATGGGTTTTTCTAATAGAACATGTATTCTGTTTTCAAGAAAGAACTTGGCAACCTCATAATGTAAGCGAGTTGGTACGGCAATGCTGACGGCATCAACTTTATCTTTTAAATCTTGGTAGTTAGTATAAGCCTGACAATCATTCTGCTTTGCGATAGTTTGTGCTTGTTCTGGATCTGTGTCGCAGACAGCAATTAAATCTGCATTTTCAAGGTGGGTATATTTTTGTGCATGAAATTTTCCGAGATAGCCAACCCCGATGACAGCGCAGCGTAACTTGTTCATTTATCGGCCTCTTTCTTCAAATCTAGGTGCATGATCATTGCATTTTTTTTGGGCAATGGCAAGCCTGATGGCCTGACCTAACGGACCTTCTTGCAAATGTTCTCGGCTAAAAAGCCAACAGAGGCGGCGTAAAAGCCTGATTGGTTATATTTTTTGAGGACATAATAGTTTTTGAACACCAAAAAAACGGGGCTACCATAGAGCTGAACCAAATTACTCTCCAGGTTGTTTTTTGGAAAGCTAAAGCCCGGTTTTGCGGTGACGCCTAGAGCAACCCATTGACTCAGGAGAAACATAGGCTCTGATTTCAGTAACGATCGATCAAAGCCTGCAGGTAAGTTCACTTCCAGCCCCCAGGGCTGATTAGATTCCCAGCCATGTCCTTTGAGATAATTCGCAATTGAGGCAAACACATCGCCTAAATTATTCCAAATATCTTTTTTACCATCACCATCATAGTCCACCGCAAATTTATGCCAGCTGGAGGGTAAAAATTGTGAATGTCCACTGGCCCCAGCCCATTCGCCTTTGAATTCTTTTAAGGTGATGTGCTGACCATTGAGAATTTGTAACGCTAACAGCAATTCATTTCTGAAAAAATCACTTCGACGACCGTCATAGGCTAATGTCGCCAATGATGAGATGACAGGGAAGCTCCCTTTAAAATGACCATAACTTGACTCTATGCCCCATAGCGCGGTAATAATGCAGGGATCCACACGATATTTTTTACCAATTTTCTCAAGCTTGGAGCGGTATTTTTTGTATTGACTCACGCCGAGGCGAATCCTAAAAGCATCAATACGAGTTGCGCGATACTTAGTGAAGGTTAAACGATCTTCCGGCTGGTTACGATCCAGCTTAACCACTCGTTCAACCGGGTGAACTCCTTGAAACGCCATGTCAAAGATACTCGGGCGCACCCCTTGCTGTAATGCCTCTGTGCGAAGCGTATTTCGCCACTCAGTCCAACTAGGCGCTGATAAAGCGGATAAGCTAAACAATAAACACAACATCAATAACAAGGCTCTAGCTATCATTCCATTATCCTTATTGAAACAACTTCTATAACATTGTAGCAGGTTCCTCGCTGATGCACTTAGAGGGCCCATGTGGCCCAATGGCATTCGGTTAAGCTCAATATGGCGCAAAAAGCGTCATTCCTGCGGAGGCAGGAATCCAGAGCCAAATTCCATTTAACATGTTCTTTTATAAGGTATAAATGCCCTGGATTCCTGCCTCCGCAGGAATGACGTTACTTGCGGATGTACTTAGGGGGCCAGGTGAGGCCCCCTTATATACGTGTATAAATACCTTTAAGGCGTCACGTCACATGAGAACCCATCGAGTACCACTAGCTCGAGACTTGTATTTGTTAAATCATCGGGGTCTAGTGAAAAGCAATTGATGCCGCCGCTACCATCAATCTGCAGCCTTTCGGTTTGGTCAAGCTCTGCGATAATCACATCAGGACCTGCGCCAACTGCGCGTGAGACAATGATCTCACCCCCCATCAAGGGTGCAGCAGCACCCATTTTGCGTGCGAGATAGGTTGACGGAGACTCAATAAAGTAAGTTTCATCTCCTAAGGAACCCTCGACATCCATGACATCACGGCCATCGCCGCCGTCGGCAAAGTCACTGCCATCACCGACTTCCCAAAAGGTGGTGTCGTCACCTTTGTTGCCATACACCAAGTCATTACCGGTGTTGCCCTCGAGTTCGTCATTGCCTTGACCACCATAGAGAACGTCGTCATCATCTCCGCCGGAGAGTGCATCGTCACCTTGGTTACCAATGCTGCCATTGCCAAAGATATTATTGAACAAAAACGCGTTGCTCACTGGAACACCCGGCGGTAAACCTGACGTTACCGTGATACCATTAAAAATATTTCCAGCAAAGGTATTTGACTTAGCAACAATCGCGTCACCCACAACTTCAAAGCCAACACTTGAATTGACAACGGTGTCAACGATACTCAGTCCACTCTGGGCATTTGGCACAGGTGTGCGTGTTAGCAAACTCACGCCAGAGATATTATTGACAACAATGGTGTTATGCACAGGATTACTACCTCTTCCCAGAAGTCGAATCCCAGCACGTGTTTTACTGTCCAGTGCTAAATTGTACTCGATGCGGTTATTTGTTGATGCGAATCCGGCATCGCGAAAGAGATTTCTGACCTCCAGGTTTTCGTCATCGTTACCCAACGCTAATTCGCCGGTCACATCGGTACCAGTAAAATTACCTAAAATTGCACAATTGCTACAATGAAACAAGCTAATGCCTGAGTTGCCATTGTTGGAGACAATATTGCGTGTATTATTGTTAATGCCGCCAATAGTGATATCCGACCCTTGGGAAAATGCATTCACAGAGATACCTGACGTTAAGTTGCCATAATTTGGCACGTCTGCGCTAGAAGCAAGCCTCCCGGTGGCATCAACACCGATATAACTGCTTGCAATTATCATAGCCGATACATTCTCGGTATTTATACCAACGCCTGCTTGAAAATTAGCATCACCGCGCCAACGGTTAATAATCAACCCGCCAATGATGTAACCATTACTATTTGCGAATGATAAGCCTGGTCCTCCTGTTGGGGATAAGTCACCACTAATCTCAATGCCAGGTCGGGATGTAGCATTTGTGCTTGGGTTTTGAACTGATCCCGGTATCCCCACACGATTCTCAGTTATTGCTCCACTCATCAACAAACTATCGGTAATGACTGGTAGGGGTGTCAGTGGCCTGATGGTGCAGATAGTATCGATATCACCAGCTGGAATAGCACAGCCGGCATCGTTAATATCAAAAGTAATGATGTCCAACTCACCGTCATTACTCGCAGTACATCCACTATCAGCTGATGGTGGGTCATCTGGGTCATTGTTAGCAGATTTAATTGCATCACGCAGTGAGCAATCACCGGGTGCTCCTTCAGGATCAGCCGTGGTATTCACCGTAATCTCTGCAGAAAACGAGCCACTAGCAAAGAGTGATAATATGATTGCCGCTATCGTTGCATCCATACTCACGCCTATCGTTGCTACCAACTCTTCAGAATAACTTTCGTTAACTCTTAATATGAGTATAGACGATAATCAGAAATTCTACCTACCAACAAAAATTAATAATCTAACTGTCTGAGTATTATGGATAAACTTTTCAACAGTTGGATGTGGTGCCACATTGATGGCACTTTATGTTAGCATTATTTTTCGGTGTTAATGTTAGATTAAAAATCAGGAGAGGCCATTGGGACAGGGACAGTTAAGGTATATTGCTGGTGTTGATGAAGCGGGTAGAGGGCCATTGGCAGGACCTGTGGCGGCTGCTGCGGTGATTTTGGATCCGCGTAACCCAATAATCGGTTTAGCAGATTCCAAAAAGCTAAGCGAGAAACGTCGTGAAGCCTTGTTTGACGAGATTCAAGCACGAAGCTTGGCGTTTGCTATCGCGACTGCAGACGCCGCTGAGGTCGATGAGCTAAACATTCTACAGGCAACCTTGCTGGCAATGAAAAGAGCTGTTGAGAGTTTGTCTTTGTTACCTGACCAGGTGTTGATCGATGGTACCCACAGCCCAGATTTGATCTGTGAGGTTGAAACTGTGATCAAGGGCGATCAAAAGGTTGAGGAAATTATGGCAGCCAGTATTTTAGCCAAAGTGACACGTGATCGTGAAATGCGTCAGTGGCATGAAACCTACCCCAATTACGGCTTTGCACAACACAAGGGATATGGTACAAAGCAACATATGGAGGCATTGCGCCAGTTTGGCCCATGCCCGATCCACCGAAACAGCTTTGCACCGGTACGCCGTAGTAGTCTATGAAACAGTCACAATTTATCCATTTACGTTTGCACAGCGAATATTCTATCGTCGATGGCATTGTGCGCATCAAACCTTTGATGGAATCAGTGACAAATAGTGATGGCATGCCAGCCGTGGCACTGACAGATCAGATGAACTTATTTGGTATGGTGAAGTTTTTTCGCGCGGCGTTAAATGCGGGTATTAAACCGATTATCGGGGCTGATTTATTAATTGATAATAAAAAAGATCGAAGCAAGCCTTTTCACCTGATTGTTCTATGTCAAAATCAATCAGGCTATCAAAATCTCACACGGCTGATTTCCAAAGCTTATTTGGAAAATCAATTTAATGGTGTTCCTCTTATTGATAAAGCCTGGTTAGCACCTGAAAAAATAGAAGGTTTAATTGCGTTGTCCGGTGGGCGAAGTGGTGATATTGGCCATGCATTACTAGCTAATCATCATCAGTTGGCTGAAGAATTAATTGCAGATTGGCAACAATGTTTTCCGGGTCGATTTTATATTGAATTGCAACGTTGTGGGCGTCCGAATGAACAAGCTTATATTGCAGATGCTGTTAAATTAGCGCAAAAAACCCATGTGCCTGTGGTAGCAACCAATGATGTGCGATTTTTAGAAGAGCAAGATTTTGCAGCACATGAAGCACGTGTTTGCATTCATGAGGGTTGGATTCTGAACGATACCCGGCGTGCTAAAAATTATAGTGAGCAGCAATATTTGCGTACCGCAGATGAAATGCAAACATTATTTGCTGATATTCCAGAAGCATTAAGTAATAGTGTCGAAATTGCTAAGCGCTGTAGTTTACAGCTATCGTTGGGTCAAAACTTTTTACCGAATTTTCCTGTGCCAGAAAACATTACGGTTGATGATTATTTTAATCAAGCTGCAGAAAAAGGTTTGGCTAAGCGTCTGCAGCAGCTTGAGATTGAAGAAAACAATCAAGATGAATATAGTGCGCGCTTAACCCAAGAACTCGATGTGATAAAATCAATGGGTTTTGCAGGGTATTTTCTAATTGTTGCAGATTTTATTCAGTGGGCCAGAGATAATAAAATTCCAGTGGGGCCGGGTCGCGGTTCAGGTGCAGGTTCTTTGGTGGCTTATGCCTTAGGTATTACAGATTTAGATCCGATCGGTCATGAGTTATTGTTTGAGCGATTCTTAAACCCTGAGCGGGTGTCCATGCCTGACTTTGATATCGACTTTTGTATGGAAGGGCGTGATCGTGTCATTGATTATGTCGCACAAAAATACGGTCGTGATAGTGTCTCGCAAATTATTACGTATGGCTCAATGGCAGCCAAAGCGGTGGTGCGTGATGTCGGTCGTGTGTTTGGTCACGGCTATGGTTTTGTTGACAAAATTGCAAAGTTAATTCCATTTGAATTAGGCATGACATTAAAAAAAGCCTTGCAGCAAGAAGATCGGTTATTGGAGCGCTATCAAAATGAAGAAGAAGTTAAAGAATTAATTAACCTTGCGATTAAGCTCGAAGGTATTATACGTAATGCAGGTAAGCATGCGGGTGGTGTCGTCATTGCGCCATCAGTGCTAACGGATTTTACGCCGCTTTATTGTGAAGAGGGTGGCGCAAACTTAGTAACGCAATTTGATAAGGATGATGTTGAGTCGGTGGGGCTAGTTAAATTTGACTTTTTGGGCCTTAGAACATTAACGATTATTGATTGGGCCATCCAAGGGATCAAAGATGATATCGATATCACAAAAATCCCGATGGATGATGAAAAAACCTTTGATCTATTAAAAGCGTGTTTAACAACAGCTGTGTTTCAACTTGAATCTCGCGGCATGAAGGATTTAATTAAACGCTTGCAGCCAGATAACTTTAATGAAATTGTTGCGTTGGTCGCATTGTTTCGTCCGGGTCCTTTGCAATCAGGCATGGTAGATGATTTTATTAATCGTAAACACGGGCGGCAAAAAGTCGAATATCCACACCCGTCACTAGAACCCATATTGCAACCCACTTATGGCGTGATTCTTTATCAAGAGCAGGTGATGCAAATCGCGCGCGTTTTATCGGGCTACACGTTAGGTTCTGCGGATATCTTGCGTCGTGCGATGGGTAAAAAGAAACCTGAGGAAATGGCTAAGCAACGGGCGGTATTTGTTTTAGGTGCAGAAAATAATAATGTTGATCCACGTCTTGCCAATAATATTTTTGACTTGATTGAAAAATTTGCGGGTTATGGATTTAATAAATCGCACTCAGCGGCCTACGCGTTAATCGCTTATCAAACAGCTTGGCTAAAAGCGCATTATCCTGCTGAATTTATGGCGGCTGTTTTATCATCTGATATGGATAATACCGATAAAGTTGTGCGCTTTGTCGAAGATTGTAAATTAGTGAATTTAAATGTGGTGCCACCCAATATTAATCAGGGCGAATATAAATTTACTGTCAATGCGCAAGGTGACATTATCTTTGGCTTAGGGGCTGTTAAAGGCGTTGGCGAGGGTGCGGTTGAAAATATTGTTACTCAAAGAAGAGAGAAGGGCGCGTTTAGTGATTTATTTGAGTTTTGCCAGCGAGTTGAAACGCGTAAAGTAAATCGCAAGGTATTAGATGCATTAATTCGCTCGGGCGCAATGGATGACTTTAATGTCCACCGAGCAAGTTTAATTGCAACTGTTGATATTGCATTGCAGGCAGCAGATCAGCATCAAAAAAACCAAGATTCTGGACAGCATGATTTATTTGGGCAAGACCCGGCTGATGACGAAATTAAGCAACAAGTAAAATATAAGCCGACAGCTGAGTGGACCGACACTGAATTATTAACGGGTGAGCGAGACACGCTTGGGTTTTATTTAAGTGGTCATCCCATTGAAGCCTTCCAAACTGAATTAGCCGGCTTTACCAGCGTTAAAATTGCTGAATTAAATAGTTGCCAAGGCAAAACAGTGGTAACTGCAGGCTTTGTTGCTGGTGTTCGCACCATGTTCACCAAAAGAGGCAATAAAATGGCCTTTGTGTCCTTGGAAGATCAAACAGGGCGTATTGATTTAGCCGTATTTTCTGAAACGTATGAACAAAACCGTGATTTGTTAGTAAAAGATCAACTCGTCATCGTCGTGGGTGAAGTGAGCACCGATGACTACACCGGTGGTGTTAAAATGTCGGCAGATAAACTGTTGAGTATGGATACAGCGCGTCAACAATATGCAAAACGATTAGTGATTGAGTTTAATGGCAATACTGAGCAGGATATGGTTGCTACGCTGACCAATATATTGCAACCGCATTTGGGTGGTGAATGTCCGGTGAGTATTATTTACCAAAATAAAGAGGCTAAGGCTGAATTAGTATTAGGTAAGGATTGGTCTATTGCACCCAATCAAAGTTTGCT